>JABAHO010001267.1_pt1 | contig 20211 bp, 24 predicted proteins | sample 7062071 | NCBI WGS metagenome assembly JABAHO01 (sample SAMN14534356, study PRJNA622989) | marine sediment metagenome | biome: marine biome [ENVO:00000428]; feature: marine pelagic biome [ENVO:01000023]; material: deep marine sediment [ENVO:00002113] | place: India: Gulf of Kutch | collected...
CCGGCAATGCAAGAGGTGTTCCGCACCATCGGCCGCCTGGCGCGCTCGAGTATAAGCGTGCTCATCACGGGTGAGTCCGGCACGGGCAAGGAACTCATCGCACGGGCGCTCCATACGCACAGCCCGCGGTCGGGACAGGTGTTCGTCGCGCTCAATACGACAGCGATTGCGTCCGAACTGCTTGAATCAGAACTCTTCGGTCACGAGCGCGGCGCATTTACGGGTGCCGATTCAAGGCGTATCGGCCGATTTGAACAAGCCGACGGCGGCACGCTCTTTCTCGACGAGATCGGCGATATGTCGCCGGCGCTGCAGACGCGATTACTCAGGGTTCTGGCGGAAGGGGAGTTCTATCGGGTCGGTGGCCAGGTGCCGATCAAAGTCGACGTACGCATCATCGCTGCGACGAACCACGACCTGGAGCAGGCGGTCGATGACGGCCTCTTCCGTGAAGACCTTTACCATCGGCTGAATGTGATCCACATCCAGGCCCCACCTCTGCGAGAACGGCGCGATGATATTCCGGCTCTTCTGCGGCACTATCTCGACCTGGCCGCCAAAGAGCTTGGAGAAGAACCCAAGCAGCTAAGCTCGCAGGCACTGGATATGCTCAGAAGTTACTCGTGGCCGGGCAATGTGCGGCAGCTCGTCAACGCCTGCCGCCGGCTCACGGTCACCGCGCCGGGTGCCAAGATCGGCAGTGCGGACATCCCGCGTGATCTGGGTGGCCAGGGCGCATCCGGCCGCTTGGGGCCCGACTGGACGGCGGCCCTGACACGCTGGGCCGAGCAGCGACTTGATCAGACCGGAGCCCCACTGTTGCCCGATGCGCAGGCTGCATTCGAAACTGCCCTGATTCGGACAGCACTCGCTCGGACGCAGGGCCGCAAGCAGGATGCGGCGAAACTGCTCGGCTGGGGTCGAAACACCTTATCGAGGAAGATGAGGGAACTGGGTCTCTGACCCGGCCGCGAATCAGCCCGCAGCGGCGCAGTCGGCCGTGATCGGCTCTTCGGTCGGACCGTCCAGGCTGTCAGTCAATTCGGCGACGTCCCGGAATCCATGTCGATCGAGATAGTCCGAGATGCCGGCATTGATGTCGCGGCAGACGAGGGGCTCGTAGAAGAGAGCGGTCCCGACGCCAACGGTTGTCGCTCCCGCGATCAGAAACTCCAGAGCGTCACTGGCGTTCGTGATGCCGCCCTGTCCGATAATGGGTACGCCATGTCTGGCTGAGACCTCGCGGACCTGCCGCACCTTCAGAAGCGCGATAGGGCGGATCGCGGGGCCGGATAGGCCGCCGGTCACGTTGCCGAGCACCGGGGTACGCGTCTCGACGTCTACAGCCATGCCCATCAGCGTATTGATGACGGCGAATCCATCGGTGCCGGCCTCGATGCACAGCCGGGCGTTCTCGGCGATATCAGTCTGGTTAGGTGACAGCTTGGTGATGAGAGGTTTGCTGGTAGCCGCGCGACATGCCGCGACAACCTGGGCGGACATGTCCGGATTATTTCCGAACGAGACACCACCTTCACGGATATTGGGGCACGAAATGTTGATCTCGATCGCGTCGATCGGAGAATCATCGAAGATGCGCGTTACCGCCGCATACTCCTCCACGGTTGCGCCGCAGACGTTTGCGATGAAGCGTGTCTCGCTGAAGTCCAGCGTGGGCAGGATTTTCTCGACGACGTGAACCGCGCCCGGACTCTGAAGCCCGATCGCATTCAGCATCCCCATCGGAGTCTCCCAGACCCGATGTGGCGGATTCCCGATGCGCGGCTCAAGAAAGGTGCCTTTAAGAACGACCGCGCCCGCGTCCTGGTTCGAGAACCCCTCGACGCGTGTGTATTCTTCACCGAATCCGACGCACCCCGACAAAAGAACCAGCGGCGTTTTGAATTCGAGGCCGCAGAACTGAAGCTCGAGTCCGGGAGCGGAGCGGTGATCGTCGCCTGTGTTGGAGCGCTGCATCGATGTTCGACCTGATCCTCTATCAGCCGGAGATCCCGCCGAATACGGGCAATATCATACGCCTTTGCGCGAATACGGGCACGAGGCTCCAACTGATCCGGCCACTGGGATTCTCTCTCGACGAGCGCCGTTTGCGCCGTGCGGGTCTGGACTACCGCGAGTGGGCGACGGTCAGCGAGTACGATTCACTGGAGGAGTGCCTGTCGGTTGTTCAGCCCGCGCGATTGTTTGCACTGTCGACGCGCGGTGGCACCGATCACACGTCACCGGATTTCGGCTCGGGCGACGCGTTTCTGCTGGGACCCGAGACTCGCGGCTTACCCGAAGACCTGCTGAGTGAGTTCGAGCCGCATCACGTGCTGCGAATCCCGATGTGCGAAGGCAGCAGAAGCCTGAACCTGGGCAATGCGGCAGCCGTCATGATCTACGAGGCCTGGAGGCAACTGAACTTTGCCGGCCGGGGCTGACCGGGCCGGCTGGTCAGGCGTTTATCGGTGCGGGCGAAGACAGGGTCAGCTCGGATTCGGGCTTGAGGCTGCGCCCCATGAGCGACTCCGCAGCCTCTTGCACCGGCCGGCCCTCATACAGGATGAGATAGACCTGCTCGCAGATGGGCATCTCCACGTCGTGGCGTTTCGCGACGTCGTGCACTGATCGCGCGGCGAATACGCCTTCGACGACCTGACCGATCTCCTTTGCAGCATCCTCGGTGCGGCTACCGCCCGCCAGCGCCAAACCCATTCGGCGGTTACGCGACAGGTCATCAGTGCAGGTCAGTACGAGGTCCCCCATACCCGACAATCCCATGAACGTATCCGACGCCGCGCCGAGCGATACGCCTAGCCGCGACATTTCAATGAGACCTCTGCTGATCAGCGCGATGCGCGTATTCGCCCCGAAACCCATCCCGTCTGACATGCCGGCGCCTATCGCCAGCACATTCTTGACCGCGCCGCCGACCTCGACCCCGATAATGTCGCCCGACGTGTAAGCGCGAAATATCGAATCCGAGATTCTCCCTGCAAGCTCGCTGGCGAACGCCTCGGCCGTCGATGCCACCGTCATGGCTGTCGGCAGCCCGGCGCCGACTTCGCTGGCGAACGTCGGACCCGAGAGCACGGCGAGATCGATGCCGTCACCAAGCACGTCCTTGGCCACCTCGTGCGGCAGCTTGCCGGTGTCCTGCTCGAACCCCTTGGTCGCCCATGCGACACGCCCGGCAGGGTCCAGCTCGCGGGCTACGGTCGTCAGCACCTCACGGAACGCGTGACTCGGCACGGCGACCAGGACGTCTCTGCCGCGACGGATCGCTTCGCCGATGTCGGGTTCGACGTTCAGGGAATCGGGAAACTCGGCTCCGGGCAGGTAGCGCTGGTTGGTGCGTGCGGCGGCCATGGCGTCGAGCGCTTCGGCATTACGCCCCCAAAGGACAACGGACTCGCCGGCCCGGGCGAGCTGGATCGCCAGCGCCGTGCCCCATGAGCCAGCGCCGAGTACGGCGATATGTCTGTTGTTGGCCGTTTGCGACTACTCCGACTCGGACGCGTTCTCTTCTTCGTGCTGGCGCACGGCTTGCTGGTACAGCGCGTCGAAGTTGATCGGCTGCAGGACGAGCGGCGGAAAACCGCCGCGAGACACGATGCTGCTGATCGCCTCACGCGCATACGGGAAGAGCGTTGACGGGCAGTACACCGAGATGAGCCCGCGCTTCTCTTCTTCCGAGAAACCGTCGATGGCAAAGATGCCGGCCTGATCGATCTCGATCAGGAAAACCGATCGGTCGCCGGCTTTCGAGTGGACGCTGAGGTGAAGTATCACCTCGTAGACGTTCTCCCCGATCTGCGTATGTGTGTTCTTGAGGCTGAGCTGCGTATCCGACTCGACGTTGCCCTCGCTGAAAATCTGTGGGCTCAGCGGCGCCTCGAATGACAGGTCCTTTATATACAGCTTTTCGACCTGGAATACGCGCGTTGAGTCTTCCGGCGCGTTGCCGTTCGTTTTGCCGGTTTCATCTGCCATGAGTAATTCCTTGAATGTTGGTTGTCGGTCGATGCGTGTGCCCGCGGGTTCACTGCACCGAGAGTAGGGAATCCAGGCGACCCTCGCGCTCGAGGGCGGCGAGGTCATCGTAGCCGCCTACGTGCGTGTCGCCCACGAAAATCTGGGGATAGGTACGGCGACCACTGCGTTCCATCATCTCGGCACGCATGTCCGGGTCCGTTCCGGCGTCGATTTCCTCGAACTGTACGCCCTTTTTCTTAAGAAGACTCCGCGCCGCCATACAATAGCCACACCAGCTGCGGGAATAGATAACGACCTGCGGCGCTTCGGACATGGTCAATCTTCAGCCTGTTCCGCCGCGGCGGTGGTGGGCAGATTCTCCTGGAGCCAGGCTGTGAGTCCGCCTTTCAGCGCGAACGCATTGTCGCGGCCTGCCTTTCTGATAGCTGCCGCATAACGTGCACTGATCGAGCCGTTGTCGCATACGAGAAGCACGGCCTTCTTCGGCTTGATGTTGCCGGCGACGTGCGCAGCGAGGCCGTCGGGCTGAACGTTCGCAGCGTCGGCGATGTGACCGCTCTCGTACCTTGCGGGCTCGCGGATATCAACAATGGCCGCGCCCTTGTTGACCAGCCTGACGGCATCGAACGGACTGATCGCGAACAGTCCGCGCATGCGCAATCGCGTTTCATTGATAAACACCAATACGCCGGTCGCGATAATCGCTCCGGACAGAAACGGATGATTGCCGACGAATTCCAACAGTCTGGCCACATTCCCTCCTTAAGGTGGCCGCGGATTATACCCCTATCTCGTAAACTGTCCCGTAGCCGTCCAACCCGCTTGAGTAGTCATTGAATGAGGCGCGCCGCTTTCCTCTTTGCCGGACTGGTTATCGCACAGCCCTGTGCCGGCCAGGATATCGGTGCAACCGAGGACGAAATCGAAAATCTCCGGCAGCGGATCGAGGCTGTTCGAGCGCGAAGGGAGGCCGATCTCAGGCAGCGCGATTCGGCTCTCGCCGCTCTTCGCGATGCGGAAACCGAGGAAGCGCAAGCCGCCAGGTCTCTGGGCACGGTGCGCGGCAGACTCGCCGATGCGCAATCCAGACTTTCCGATATCGAAGGACAGATCGCCGGGCAGGAGGCGGGGATCGCGGATGAACTCGACCGCATCGACGACCAGTTGCGAATCGCATGGTTGAGCGGTCGCGAGGAGTGGCTGAAGCTCGTTCTGAGTCTCGAGGATCCCGCCGAGCTGGGTCGCCAGCTCGTTTACCAGGCCTATCTCGTTCGCAGTCGTTCGGAATCGGTCGATTCACTGAGGCAGGGGCTCACGCGACTGGCTGCGCTGCAGGGCGAACTCGAGGCAGAACGCGAGAATCTGAGATCGCTCGCGGTCAGTCGTGAGGCTGCTCTCGCGCGGACGCGAGCCGCACGGGCCGATCGGGACGGTGCGCTCGACGAAGCTTTGACCAGCCGGCTCGACGACAGCGGCAGCGAAATCAGGCAACTCACGCAACAGGTCGCCGAGCTCGAAACACTATTGGCCGAGCTCGTAGCCGCCGTATCGGGCGTGGGCGACACGGCTTTCGGCGAGGCGCTCGGCAGGCTCGAGATGCCGGCGGCCGGTCGGATAACGGCGCGTTACGGCGCACCACGCGCTGGAGGCCAGTTGCGCTGGCAGGGCACTCTGATCGAGGCTGCGGCTGGCAGTCCGGTCGCGTCTGTCCACGAAGGCCAGGTGATCTTTGCGGGCTGGTTGCCCGGCATGGGGCTTCTGGCTGTCATCGATCACGGCAGAGGGTACCTCACGCTGTACGCGCACAATCAGTCCCTGCTCTGCGAAGTCGGGGAACGCGTTGAGGCGGGTCAGATCATCGGATCGGTTGGCGACAGTGGCGGCCGGCCGGTGCCAGCGCTCTATTTCGAGGTTCGCAAGGATGGTGCGCCCGTGGATCCGAAGACCTTCGCCAACTCACGGTGATCGATGAAGTGAGGACCAGAACACGATTCCGGAACTCGAGATTAGACAATAAGACGTTGCCGCTCGCGGGCCATGTGCTAAGGTTGGGCCGTCGTTGACGGGGACTACGATGCAGGGTTGCGTATGTCTTTGACTTTCAGGGGAGTTCTGGTGCTGGTGGTCGGCACCGTGCTGGGCCTTTCCTTGTCATTGGGAGGCGGCGTTCTCGCAGAAAAGGAGCCGCGAAGCAGCGAGTCGCTGCCTTACGAGGATGCCCGTTTACTCGCGGAGGTGCTCGAGCGCGTCCGGCAGGAGTACGTAGAGCAGGTCGACGATCACCAGCTGATCGAGAGTGCCGTGCGCGGCATGGTGATGGATCTCGACCCGCATTCGCAGTTTCTCGATGTTGATCAGTTCAACGAGATACGGATTAGCACGACCGGCAATTACACGGGCGTCGGCCTCGAAGTCAGCATGCAGGACGGCATCGTTCGCGTTGTCGCTCCGATCGACGGATCTCCCGCGGCCAGAGCCGGCATCCGGTCGGGCGACGTTCTTCTGAGCATCGACGGTATGCCCGTTCACGAGCGTTCGGTGGCCGACACGGTCATGCGCATGCGCGGTCGGCCCGGCACGCCCGTCGAGATCACGATGCAGCGAGATGGCGTCGAAGAGCCCATTTCTCATTCGCTCGTCCGTAGCCACGTCCAGGTCAGAAGCGTCCGGGCCGAGATGGTCGCTCCGGACTATGGCTACCTGCGCATCACCCACTTCAGCGAAACCACCTACCGCGACGTGCGCAAGGCCGTTACCCGCCTGCGCCGCGAGAGCCGCGGCGAGCTCGAAGGCATGGTGCTCGACCTGCGCAACAACCCGGGCGGGGTTCTGGAAGCAGCTATCGAGGTTGCGGATGGTTTCCTCGACGCCGGCGTTATCGTAATGGCCAGCGGACGCAGCCGAGACGCCAATTTCCGACATGAGGCTCGCCAGGGCGACCTTATCGACGGTGCGCGGATGATCGTTCTGGTGAATGCCGGATCAGCATCGGCATCGGAGATCGTCGCGGGAGCTCTGCAGGATCATGGCAGGGCGAGGGTGGTCGGTACCCGCACATTCGGCAAGGGCTCGGTCCAGACCGTGATGCCGTTGTCCAATGGCCGCGCCATCAAGTTGACGACGTCCCGCTATTTCACGCCGTCCGGTGCTTCCATTCAGGACTCGGGAATCGAACCCGACATACTGCTCGACGACGTCAGCCAGAGAGACCTCCTGGCACTCAGCACGAAAGAACATCTAACGGATCCCGGACAGGCGTTGCTGCGTGGCGACCGCCAGCTGTCGGCAGCGTTATCCGTACTCCGGGACGAACGCGTCGTCCAGAGCAGGGCTGACTGAGCCGAAGCTATTCCATGCGGTCGATCGTCGCGCCGACGTTCGCACTGCTGGCCAGCCTGGCTTGTCCGATGGTTGCCGCGAGCGACGTCGTTGAACCCGATCGACCGGCGATTGCCATCATTATCGATGATCTGGGCCACGGCCTCAGGATCGCCGAGCGCGTTATCGCGCTCCCGGCACCGGTCGCCTGCGCCGTATTGCCGCATACGCCTCATGCAAGCCCGATTGCCGAACGCGCTCGCGTCGCAGGCAAGGAGGTGCTGCTCCATTTGCCATTGCAGCCGGTGTCGGCGGGTATGCGCTCGGCGCCCGGCCAGTTACAGCTCGACACGACGCGCAACCAGTTTCTGACGACTCTCGTTCGCAACCTTGCCAGCGTGCCTGGTCTAGACGGCGTTAATACGCACATGGGCAGCCTGGTGACGAGGCATCCGGGTCACATGGCATGGCTGATGGAGGAACTTTCACGCCGCGAGGGCCTCTTCTTCGTCGACAGTTACACGACCGCGTCGAGCGTGGCGCTCCGCATCGCCAGGGAGAGCGGCATCCCGTCTACCCGGCGAGATGTTTTCATCGATTCGAGTGCGGATCTCGCCACGATCCGGCGCGAGTTCGAGAGGCTCAAACGCCTCGCGAGCGAGCGTGGCAGCGCCGTCGGGATCGGTCATCCGAACCGCCTCACGATCGGCTTTCTCGAAGATGCTTTGCCGCAACTCGACGCGGAGGGTTTCGACGTCGTTGCCGTCGAAGCCGTCATAGGGCTGCAGCGTCGCCGGGAATTGCTGCAAGATAGGGCCGTATCGAGCTCTATCGGCGTGGGGGCAGGAATGTGAGCCGCAATCCGGATGGCGAGTTCCGTGGATTCGATCGCAGCGTCGACCAGGTATCGGCGCTGGTCCTCGTTATCGTTGTACTGCATTTCCTCGTATTTCGGGGCGACATAGCCTCGCCGTTTCTTTTCCTGGCAGCGGTCGGTGTCTATGGCGCTCTGCTACTGGCGATCCGGCTCACGGGCGTGCTTCGCCGCGTTCCGAAGACCCGGATATTCATCGCCAGCGCGGCCATGATCGCCCTGACAACCGTATCCGTGGCGCTCGGCGGTGAATCCGCTGAATCGTTGCGATACATCCTTTTGTTGCCCGTCGTTGCGTCGGCGCTGACGCTGCAGGGGACAGCAACCCTGCTCGTTCTCGCGCTGGTGGTCGTTGCTCGCGTGTTGCTCGGGCTGGCCGGCAATGAATTCGAGGTCCCGGCGGCCGAGTGGGTCGTCGTTCTGGTCGCCGAACTGGTTCCTGCATTACTGATCGCCATGCTCGCGTGGGAAGTCGCCAGCAGCATGCGCCGTGCACGGGAACGCATGCGTATGCTTGCCGACACCGACGACCTGACGGGCCTTTCGAACATGCGGGCATTTCGCCGTGTCGTGAGCGCTGAACGCAACCGGCTCGCGCCGCGCAACGGCCAGTTCGCGATACTCATGATCGATATCGACGGGCTGAAGTCAATCAACGACGAATTCGGGCACGACGAGGGTAACCGGGCGCTNNTACCTCGTCGGCACCGACGAGTCGGCCGCACGGACGGTGGCAAATCGAATCCGCCACAACGTATTCGCGACGACCCAGGCGCTTGGCCATGATATGCGGCGGCTGACCGTCAGCGTGGGCGTGGCCGTCTACCCGGACGATGGTGCAGATACGGAGACGCTGCTCGGAAAGGCCGACAAGTCGATGTACGAGGACAAGGCGATGCGCCGGTTGGATGATGAGATGTCAATGGACACTGCGCCCGGTGGCTAGGACCGAGCTCATGCATCTCGTGCTCGTCGGTGCCGGTGGTTTCGCCGGCTCGGTGCTGCGTTACGTCGTCGGCGGCTGGACGCATCGAGTGACGGGTATCGACCAGTTTCCGGTCGGGACACTGGCCGTCAATGTCGCCGGCTGCCTCGCGATAGGCCTGCTCGCCGGGCTCGCCGAATACAGACAGATACTGGATCCGGAAGTGCGGCTCGTCGTGGTCGTCGGACTGCTGGGCGGTTTCACAACATATTCCGCGTTCGCCTACGATACGCTGGTGCTGATGCAGACATCGCATCTCCTCAAGGCGGGGTTGAACGTCATCGCTCAGGTATTGCTCGGGCTCGCGGCCGCCGCAGCCGGTTACGCCTGGGCGAGGGCCCNNCCGGCTCGATCTGCACTGTTTCGTCGATACGGCAAGCGTCGACTGGCAGCCGAGCCCCAGTCCGGGTGTATGTCGAAAGCGCCTTTATCTCGACGGTCCAACCGAAGCCGGCCGGGTGACCAGCGTGGTCCGCTACGATCCGGGCTCCGCGTTTCCCGAGCACGCTCATCCCGAGGGCGAAGAATATTTCGTCCTTTCCGGGGTCTTCAGCGACGAAGACGGCGATTTTCCGGAAGGTTCGTTTGTCGTCAATCCGGATGGGTCAACGCACTCGCCCGCTTCGCGTGACGGCTGCGAGATCATCGTCAGGCTGCGCCAGAACCCGGGCGAGCGGAAAACCGTACAGGTCGATACGTCAAAGCTGGCGTGGTCCCCGACCGACGTCGACGGTCTAGCGGAGAAACTGCTCTACTCCGAGCCCGATTGTCCGGCGCGTGTTCGCCTCCTGTGCTGGTCCGCCGGCGGGCCAAAAGCCCAATGCAAGTACCGGGGCGTCGCCGAGCTATTCGTGCTCGAGGGCGAGCTGACAGACGAGAGTGGGAGTTACGGGCCGCGCACGTGGCTGAGACTCCCGGCCTGAGAGTCGCATGCGCCCTCGAGCGTCGGGGGCTGCGTCGTCTGTGTACGGGAGCACGGCGCCTAGTCGCTAGCGGAGCACCTCGCGGATTCTTTCGGCGTGCGACTCGAGCATCGCGGGGTCGGCCATCTCCCGCGCGTGACGCCGCAGCGGCTGATCGGCGTACCGCGGCACGATGTGCACGTGATAGTGGAAAACAGACTGGCCGGCGGCGGAGCCGTTGAACTGTGTGATCGCCAGTCCGTCGGGCTTGAAAGCAGCAGCTATCGCCCGGGCGATCGCCTGGACCCGGCGCATCGTTTCAGCGAGGAGATCAGGCGAAAGCTGGAACAGGTCCTCGACGGGCGATTTCGGTATCACGAGCGTGTGTCCGTCGGACTGCGGCATGACGTCCATGAATGCCAGCACCACGTCGTCCTCGTAGACGCGCGCTGCCGGTACTTCGCCACGCAGGATCTTCGCAAATACATTGTCGTCGTCGTACGCCACGCCTCGTTCCTCCCCGGCATCGATACGCTAAAGTACACCAGCCCAGCCATACCTCAATATCTGGAATCACAATGAAAGAAGATTTCGCTCGCTCCACCGCGAATCGCTGCTTCGTCTGCGGCCCCGCGAACCCGATCGGCCTGGGGGTGTGCTTCGAGATGGACGGGGACACCTGCGTCGGCGAATTCACACCGGGGCTCGACCACGTCGGGTGGGACGACACCACGCACGGCGGCATTCTCTTCTCCGTGCTCGATGACGTGATGGCCAATTGGCTGTTCCTGCAGGGTGCGATGGGCGTGACAGCGCGCTGCGACATGCGGTACCGCGAGCAGGTCAAGGTGGGTACTGTGCTCCGGCTCGAGGGGCGGTTGATCAAGCGGCGCGGGCGATTGTTCGAGATGGCCGGCATGGCACTGGACGCCAATTCGGGAAAACCGCTCGTCGAGGCGACAGCGAAATTCATGGTGATCGATGCCGGGCCATTGGCCGAATGAGTAATCCGGATACCCGGCTGAAGCTCGTCATCGGCAACAGAAATTATTCGTCCTGGTCGATGCGACCGTGGCTGTTGATGCGCCAGTTGGGTGTCGACTTCGAGGAGGTCCGGGTCCCGCTGGATACGCCAGAATTCCGGGAGCGCATCGGATCCTTAAGTCCGACGCGACGCGTGCCGGCACTAATCAGCGACAGTCTCACGATCTGGGACTCGTTGGCCATTATCGAGTATGTCGGCGACCGGTTCGGCTTGCCGATCTGGCCGGATGACTCCGGAGCTCGAGCCATTGCGCGCTCGGTGAGCGCGGAGATGCACAGCGGCTTCGAGGCACTTCGTACTCACCTGCCCCTCAATGTGCGCGGGCGGGGGCGACCCCGGGTCATGGACGACGCGGTGCGAGCGGATATCGAGCGCATCGGCATCATGTGGCGCGAGTGCCTCGACCGCAGCGGCGGGCCGCTGCTCTTCGGTGCGTTCACGGCCGCCGACGCGATGTATGCCCCTGTCGTCAGTCGGNNCGTGGCAGACGACTACGCCGCCGCCGTGATGGCGCTGCCCGCCTACCAGGCCTGGGCGGGGCTTGCAGCGGGAGAAACGGAGCAGATCGCCGATGCCGAAAGTCGGCTACTCGTCGACGGGTGATGGCCGACACCGGATTCAGCGACCATTTCTCGGCGAACGCCGAAGGCTACAGCCAGTTCCGTCCGGACTATCCATCCGCGCTTTTCGAACGGCTGGCCGTCTGGGCCTACGATCTTCTGCGGATCGAGCCCGCGCTGGATGCGCTTGTGGACCATCTGTACCACGAGGTCCTTGGGCCCTGGTGGCCCGCGGAGCGGCGGCTCGTGGAACGGTGCGACGCCGATCTGCCGATGCCCGTGACGCTGGTGATTTCCCCTTTCCGGATGACGGCTCGATGGCGGTACGCGGACCTGATGGGGTATCTGCAAACCTGGTCGGCCACGGGCGCCTACCGGGCGGAGAGAGGCCAAGACCCTGTCGCGCCCTTCGCCGAAGACATCGCGGCGGCCTGGGGCGTCGACGATGACAAGACCGTTACATGGGAGCTGACGGTCCTGTCATGCCGGCACGAGGATGTTTCTGGTTGAGAGGCGGGTTAGTCGGCTTCGTAGATCGCGATGTGATACGTACCGGTTCCTTGGCGCAACGGCTTGACAGCTGCGTACTCGTCCCCGTAATAGAAGGCCTTGAGCTGTTCCATCGTCGGGAACCTGCTGATCACGACATATGCGCCATCGAGTTTGTCGCCTTCGAGCTGCTCGCTTGCCGGGCCGCGGACGACGTACTCGCCTCCGTTCCTGGCGACCAGCTCCGCGGACGCCGCGGCATACTTGCCCATGTTCTCGTTCATGTTGGTGATGTCGCAGACTGCCACGAGATAAGCGGCCATTTCTTTGTCCTCCGAAGTCGCGCGTGCGCTGCCTTTACAATAACTATTGTGTAGTCACTTCGCACGGAGAAGAACGATGGAAGGCGTGGGCATCATCGGGTTTCTGGTCATTGGCATGGTCGCGGGCTGGCTCGCCGGCAAATTTCTCAAGGGTGGCGGGTTCGGCCTGATCGGCAATCTCGTCGTCGGCGTCGTCGGTGCGTTCGTCGGCGGCTTCCTGTTCGGCCTCATCGGGATCGAGGCCGGCGGCCTCATCGGGTCTCTGCTTACGGCGACCGTCGGTGCTGTCGTGCTCCTCTATATCATAGGCCTGGTCAAGAAAGGCTGAACAGCATCCGCCACCGCGCGACCCGATGACATAAGGCCCTTTCGTTGCGAATGCGCAACATTCGAGCCACCGATGCCCGCTGGCGGACGCCGGTCGACAACGACATGCGGGCAGATTCGCACGCCTTGATATAAACTGTTCCCACGTCTGCCGTGATCGTGCCTCGGCGGATAACGATGTACACGCGTCAGGTGCTGGTGTACCTACGCAACAACAGCCGCGACTGACTCGTGGCTGGTACGAAGAGGGGGATTCTATGTCAAGACGCAAACCTATCAGCGCCGCCGTTGCTGCCGCGCTGTTCGCTTTCCCGGTAACGACGCTAGTGCCGCAGACAGGCTGGTCGCAGATCGAGGAAATCATCGTGACGACGCGGCGGCGCGCCGAGAGTCTGCAGGACCTGCCAATTTCTGTCACGGCCCTTACCGCCGAACAGATCGAGCGCAGTGCCATCGCCGATCTTGACGATGTCGCTAAATTTACGCCGAGCATGGTCTTCGATACGTCGTTCGGTCCCGCCGATACCCGCGTGACGATTCGGGGCCTTTCGAACACGCGGGGCCGATCGAACGTCGCGTTCCTCATCGACGGTGTTGACGCAACCACGGAGAACGTGATCGCAGGCGGATCGGGGATCCTGGCCAATCAGCGCCTGTTGAACGACATCGAGCGCATCGAGATCGTCAAGGGACCGCAGAGCGCACTGTTCGGCCGCGCCGCATTCGCGGGCGCTATTTCATACGTGACCAAGGAACCCGGAGACGAGTTCAACGGCAGCGTCGGGCTCGAGATCGCCGAAGACGGCATTTTCCAGGCGAGCGGCGCGATCGGCGGTCCGATCTCGGACACATTCGGATTGCGGCTCAATGGCGTGCACTGGTCCGAGGACGGACACTACGTCAACAGTGTTTCCGGCGGCGGCGTCGGCGGCGGTGATGGCACCGGCTTCTCGTTGACCGGGGTCTGGACGCCGGGCGACGTCTTCAAGCTCAAGGCGCGCGTTTCACTCACCGATGATCACTACGACCCGCGTGCAGTCGCCCATCTCGAGGGTGATACGGTGGTCACGTTCCCGCAGGAAGCGCTCAATGCTGGTCTCGGGGTCGGCGGATTCGGCGGCCTCGCCACGGGTCTCGCCGACTTCGGCAATACGTTTCTCGTGCCACGTTCGATGGGCAGCGGCAGCGGCCTGGTCATCCGGCACAGTGAAAACCCGTTCACCGGTGATGACTACCCGGGCACGGACCTGGAGACGACCCGCGTCTCTGTCAACATGAGCTGGGATTTCGACTGGGGAACGATCATGTCGACGACCGGTATCGTCGACGCGGATTCAACCGACCAGTACGACCAGGACTACCAGGCGAGAGGACGTCCTGACACGTTGATCGCGGGCCAGCACGCCGACTTTTCGACGAGCACCGAGCAGTTCAGCCAGGAGTTTCGCTTCACGTCCGACTGGGACGGGCNNCACGTCCGACTGGGACGGGCCGGTGCAGCTGACCGTCGGCGGGTTGATCTGGAACGAGGACCGGAAAGCCGCCGATCAGAATGTCATCGTCGCCTGTATGCCCGTCGTCGACGGCGGTCCGTTTTTCCCGGTCGAGACAGTCACGGGCGTCTGCGACGGTTCGTTCGGTACGGTGACGAGCTGGCAGCAATTCGCGCGGCAGCTCGCGCCGATCCCGAGGACGCCGTTCCTCGCCGAGACCGATCACACTTCGTTCTACGGCATGCTGGAATGGCAGATCAACGATTACTGGAAGCTGAGCGTCGAGACGCGTTTCGTCGACGAGGACTTCTACGTCGATCGTGCTAACCAGAGCGCATGCACTAACCTCGGTTTTGCGGTGCGGTTATTCAACGGGGCTATCCTCGCCGCTCCGTTCAGGCTGTATTCTGAAGATGCGTTGCCGCCGGGGTTTCTCGACAACGTCTGTGGGATCATCGGTGATCCGAGAATATTCAATATCCAGGGTGAACAGGATTCGAGTTTCAGCACGCCCAAGGTGACGCTCGAGTGGACGCCGAACGATACGACGCTGCTCTACCTGTCGATCGGTGAAGGTGAGAAGCCAGGCGGCATCTCGGTCGTTTCTGCCGGTGGCTCTGCGGTTACGATCGACGACCTCCGCTTTCTGCCGGAGAAGATGACGGCCTACGAATTCGGGTTCAAGAAAGACTTCCGCTTCGACTCGGGCAGCACGATGCTGTTCAATGGAGCGGTGTTCCTGCAGGATTACACGGACAAGCAGGTATCGACACAGGTCCTGGTCGACGATGTCCTGCAGCCGCGGGTTCTCAATGCGTCGTCCGCCGAGGTGCTCGGCATCGAGCTCGATGCGACGTTCGCACCCGCGAACATCGATGGCCTGACCCTGACGGCTTCTTACACTTATCTCGATGCGACCTATAACCAGTTCTTCAGCGACTCGACGTCCCTGTTGCGTGCCGCTCTATCCGGTCACTGCCCGATTGTTTACAAAGGCGGTGAAGGCCCCAACCCGGGCGATGTCAGCGATCCGGCCAACGGCGAGCCGACCTGCCGGCTCGATTTGTCCGGCAACCGCCTCGAGCGATCGCCCGAACATTCGTTCGTGGCTACGATGAATCTTCAGCGGCCTTTCGGTGACCGCGGCTATGACTGGTTTTTCCAGGCAAACGCGCAGTACCGCGGCGACCGTTTCACCGAAGAAGACAACTTCCAGACGTTCGACAGCTACTGGAATGTCGACCTGCGGTTCGGGCTGGAAGGCGAAACCTGGGATGCGCTGCTATTCATCGACAATGCCTTCGATGACGACACGGTCAAGACAGGCGGACCGGGTCCCGACTTCGGTGAGCAGATCACGGAGCTCGGGTTTACGGCGGGTCTCGGTGTGCCGCACTGGTTCGCGACGCTGCCGGACCCGCGGATCATCGGCATTCGCGCTAACTACCGCTTCTGAGCGAGCAATCCGGGGCCCGGGCGGAACCAGAAGTTCCGTCCGGGCCTTTTCATGAGGTCCCTCTGTCTGATCTGAAGAGCGCGAGCGCGATCAGTCCCAGCGCCGGCAGCCCGAGCCACAATCCCGGCCGCAGCGATTCCGGCATGGCGATGAAGTCCGGGTTCCCCGTCAGTACGATCGGGATCGCGACGAGGATCCCGATGAGTGCCTCGCCCGTGATGAGGCCGGCAGCGAAGAGCACGCCGCCGCGTTGACTGCCGGTGTTGGATGTTCGCGACGTCACGCGTGCCACCAGGCCGCCCGCGAGGATGGGGACCGTGAGCTCCAGCGGCAGGTAGATGCCCACCGCTACGGCGAGCACCGGCGTGCGAACGCCCGAGTCCCGCTTGCGAAGTACCTCGTCGATCGCGATGACGACTGCGCCGATGCCGGCGCCGAGGTAGACCATGTTCCATGGCAGCTGGCCGCCGAAAACGCCACCCGCGACCGCGGCCATCAACGTGGCCTGCGGCGCTGCCAGCGCATTCGGCATGTCGGACGAGCGCGCTCCGATGCCGTAGGCTTCGAGCAGGAGGTTCAGGATCGGCGCGATGACGAGCGCTGCCGACATGACGCCGACGAATTGCATCACCTGCTGCTTCCAGGGTGTGGCGCCCACGATGTAACCGGCCTTGAGATCCTGCATGTTGTCGCCGCCGATGGCGGCTGCGCAGCAGACCACGCCGCCCACGAGTATCGCGGCTGACGCACCCACCGGCGAGTCCGCGCCCACGAGCATCACCAGCAGCAGCGAGGTCGCGAGGATCGTCGCGATCGTGATACCCGAGATCGGGTTGTTGGATGAACCGACCAGGCCGGCCATGTATGCAGCAACGGCGGCAAAAAGGAAGCCCGCAATTAGCATGGTTGTCGTCAGGATCAGGCCGACCTCCGTCGACCCGATCACGGTTCTGTACAGCAGGAAGATCGGGATGAGCAGGAACAGCGTTCCGCCGGCGACGAACCTCGATGGCAGATCGTGCTCGCGCTCCGTCGGGGTGACTTCACCGATGTCGACCCGACGGCGAGGCCTCAGTGCGCCGACCAACGACCCTCTCATCGAGACGAGCGCCCAGATGCCACCGCTCAGCATGGCGCCGACGCCGACATAGCGGACGCGCGAATCCCAGATCTCGAAGGCGACATCGACGGCCGCCAGGCCGATGCGTCCGCCCTCGTCCACGAAAAACATCGAGTACAGGGGTATCGCGATGTACCAAGCAAATGCGCCGCCGAGGAATACGACTGTCGCGATGTTGAGGCCGATGATGTATCCGACGCCTAGGAGCGCCGGCGACAGATTGGCACCGATGTAGGCGATGAATCCGTTGCCGCTCACGATTGCGGTCTGTGCCGTGCCGGGCCAGAGGCGCAGTGCCGTTTCGCAAAGTTTCATGGCCCCGCCGGCGAGCGCAGCCATGCCGAGTTGCCGCGCGCCGGCCGACGGCTTCTCGCCAACGCGCAGGACTGCCGCTGTCGCGGTGCCCTCAGGATAGGCGAGACCGCGCTCGACGATGAGTGCGCGTCGCAACGGGATTGTGAAGAGCACGCCGAGCAGGCCACCTATCCCGCAGATCGCATAGACCCACCAGTAGTCGAACGCCGACCAGTACCCGAGCAGTATCAGCGCAGGCAGCGTGAAGATGGCGCCCGCCGCGAGTGATTCGCCTGCAGAAGCTGCGGTCTGGACGATGTTGTTTTCGAGAATATTCGAGTCCCCGAACAACTTTAGCAGCGCCATCGAAATGACGGCCGCAGGAATCGACGCCGATACCGTCATGCCGGCGAATAGCCCGAGATACGCGTTAGCGCCGGCGAGGACCACCGCCAATACGATACCGAGGGCGATCGCCCGTCCCGTCAGCTGACGCATGCGCGCAGCTCCAACACGGGATTGCCGGCGACGCCGCGCCGATCCATTGGTCCTTCGGATGACGAAACNNAGGTGAGTTTCGTTCGCGACACGCGCCAAAGAATAACGTCACCGGCGTCGCGAGTGACAATCGAAGGGTGGAAACATGCGAAACAGAGCATTCCTGGCTGCAGCGGCCATCGTCATGGCGGCTGGATGCGCCACCAAGGCGGGAGATCAGCGCGCGTACGATGTCGCGACGCAGACCCAGACTGCAGAGATCAGAATTACCGGTACGCGCATCAAGAGGCGCGTCCGAACAGACGGTCGGGATCCCGGTCTGGGAATACCGGTCAAGATCGTCACCAAGGAAGAAATGGAATCAGCGCGCGGCTCGCTCGGCAACCTCGGCAAGTAGACGGACGATGCGACCGGCCGGACCCGGAGCCGGGTATTCAACGGGCTAGGCGCTCTCCTGCCCCGCTTCGTTCGTCTCGTCGTCACCACGCACGGTCAGTTTCGCCATGATGATGCCCACTTCGTATAGCAGGTAGACAGGGATCGCCAGCAATGTCTGGGAGATGACGTCGGGCGGCGTCAGCAGCATGCCCATCACGAATGCGCCGAGGAAGACGTAGGGTCGCTTGGTGCCCAGCGCCTCAGGAGTCGTGAGCCCCGCCCAGATGAGCATGACGGTTGCGATGGGCACCTCGAACGCGATGCCGAACGCCAGAAAGATCACGAGGACGAAATCGAGGTAGCTGGTGATGTCGGTCATGACCGACACGCCGGCGGGCGCCACGGCTGTGAAAAAGCCGAACATCAGCGGGAACACCACGAAATAGGCGAAAGCCACGCCGGCGTAGAAGAGCAGGATGCTCGACACCAGCAGCGGCAACGCGAATTTTTTCTCACGTTTGTACAGCCCGGGTGCCACGAATGCCCAGACCTGCGCCAGGACGACGGGCATTGCTACGAAGAGCGCCACCCACATCGTCGTCTTGAATGGCGTCAGGAACGGTGACGCCACCTGCGTGGCGATCATCGTCGAACCTTCGGGCAGCTGATTCATCAGTGGCCGCGCGACGCGATTGAATATGATCTCCGAGAACGGCGCCAGGCAGACGAAGACCACCAGTACAGCGGCGCCGGCTTTCATGAGGCGCGACCGCAACTCGACCAGGTGCGACAGCAGCGTGCCCTCTTCGAGTTCCTCGTCGTCGTCGCCGGGCAGCGGATTGTCGGCGTCGGTCATGACGCGCCCTCCGTACCGGCCCGTTCCTCCGGGCCGTCTGTTTCTTCGACAACTGCTTCAGCTACCGGCGCGGCATCTGACGTCGGAGCTTTATCCGGTTCTGGCTCGGGGGCCTCGGCGTATGTCGGGGAGTCGGGGTCCATTGTCGGACCCGGGTCGACACCATCCACGCCGTGGTCCGATCCTGCCGAGGCGGGCGGCGGGGTAGGCGGCCGGTAGCTGGGCGGTGGCGGATTGTTGATCGAGTTGAGGTCGAGTTCGCTGCGCAGCTGCGTGGTCAGCTGGCGAGCCATTCGCCGAGCCTGGCCCATCCAGTTGCCCATCTGATTAGCGACGCGCGGCAGACGCTCCGGGCCCAGCACGACCAGGCCCAGCCCAAATAGTATCGCGAGCTCCCAGAATCCGATGTCGAACATCGTTCGTCAGGCGCTGGTCTTGTTTTCGGCCTGCTCCGTCGATTCGGCTTCGGAAAATTCGGCGTCAGGCGCTTTGAGTTTGTCGTTTTCCTCGTCCACGGCCTGCTCCGCCTCGCTCATCGCGCTGCGAAAGCCCTTGACCGCACCACCCAGATCGCCGCCAATGCTCTTGAGCCGCTTGGTGCCGAAGATCAGAACCACGATCAGCAGTACGATCAACAGCTGCCACATGCTGATTCCGCCAAGTCCCATATCAAATTCTCCATACACTGGGTCGTTGGACCCGCTGGACTTCTGATTCGCAATGATACGCCAAATCGGGTGCCGCACTNNCAAATTCGGGGATCGTCGACCGCTTAGCGTTCGGCCGGGCTAACCTGAAGCCAGAACGTGACCGGCCCTTCATTGACGAGTGAAACCGACATGTTCGCCCCGAATCGTCCGGTCTGAACGCTGCCGAGGCGGCTCTCGACCTCAGTGGCGAGTACATCGAACAGTTGCCTCGCCGTCTCAGGGTCACCGGCACCGGTGAAGCTGGCCCGATTGCCGCGGGAGGTATCCGCCGACAGCGTGAATTGCGGCACGAGCAGTATTTCTCCGCCGATATCCGCCACCGACAGGTTCATGCGCCCCGCATCGTCCCGAAAAACGCGATACGCGACGAGCCGCTCGGCCAGTCTGGACGCCTGGTGTTCGGTATCGCCCCGCTCCACACCAACCAGCACTATCAGCCCACTTCCGATCCGGCCTATGGTTTCGCCGGATACTGAGACGCTTGCCTGGCTGACAACCTGCAGCAAACCGATCAAGTCGAGTCTCCGCGCAAAGGGTGTCGATGATAGCGAAGATGGCGCCGTGAGCCCGGTTTGCGGGTGGGA
>JABAHO010018186.1_pt1 | contig 20088 bp, 19 predicted proteins | sample 7062071 | NCBI WGS metagenome assembly JABAHO01 (sample SAMN14534356, study PRJNA622989) | marine sediment metagenome | biome: marine biome [ENVO:00000428]; feature: marine pelagic biome [ENVO:01000023]; material: deep marine sediment [ENVO:00002113] | place: India: Gulf of Kutch | collected...
CGCTGCGAGCGAACAGATCGCAGTAGATGCCGCCCCTGTCCGCACCGTCCGGGCCCTTCAGGTTGTAGTAGCGGACGTCGGCGTGCCATGCGTCGGCGTCGCCGGTTTCGAACCGATAGCCGTACAGCGACTCGACCACCCTGAAGAGACCGTCGAGAACGCGCTCGAGCGGAAACCAGGGCCTCAGCTCTTCGTCGGATATCGAGAACCGGGCCTGCTTCAGCCTCTCGGAGTAATAGCTGACATCCCAGGGCGCGAGCTCGTGGCCCGCGAACGCCTCGAGTTCTCCGAATTCGCGTCTTGCAGCCGGCATGGCGTGACGGGCGAGCGCCTGCAGAAATTTCAGAACTTCGTCGGGCGTCGCGGCCATCTTGGTCGCCAGCGAGTACTCGGCATAGTTGGCGAACCCGACGATCCCGGCGGCTTCATGGCGCAGTTCGAGGATCCGCGCGATGTTCTCGCTATTGTCGAATTGACCGGCATTGGGTCCCCGGTCAGAGGCTCTCGTCGTCCACGCCTCGTAAAACGTTTCCCTGAGCGATCGATCGTCGGCATTACAGATAATGGCGACATAGGTCGGCATGTCGAGGCTGAATCGCCAGCCCGACTCGCCTTCCTCTGCCGCGCCTTCGGCTGCCAGGTCCAGCACCGGTTGCGGGATTCCGGAGATTCTCGCCTCGTCATCGATCTGAGACGTCCACGCTGACATCGCGTCCAGCACATTCTGCTGGAACTTGGCCTGAATCTCGGACAGCTCCTCCATGATCGCCTTGAATCGCTGTTTCGGCTCGTCAGCGAGGTCGACGCCAGCGAGCCGGAAGTCGCGAAGCGCATGATCGACGAGTCGTCGTTCCGGGGCCCGATCCTCGCCGAGTTCCTCGCCTACGCGTTCATAGAGCTCATAAAGACCCCGGTCCTGGGCGAGCTCTGTGTGGTAGCGGCTCACCTTGGCAAGACACTGGTTGTAGGCGTCGCGCAGCTCCGGGGTATTCGTAACGCTGTGCAGGTGACTTACGGGTGACCATACGCGGTGGAAGGCCTCCTGCAGCGCCTCCAGCGGTAGCACAGCCGTCTCGAAATCAGGCTGGTCAGTCGCCAACTTGAGTTCATCCAGGCGCTTGCGATTCGTTGCGAGTATATCGGTTACGGCCGGCACGACGTGTTCCGGGCGAACCGCGCTGAACTGAGGCAGCGCCGTGCATGCGAGTAACGGGTTGGACATGGTTGGATATCGTCCGATCAAACCCGCGATGCTATCGAATTTCGACCGGCCTCGCGATGCTCCGGTGTAATCGAAGTGTGCGGGGNNCTGAGTACGCTGGTGCTTCAGAATTCGCGCAACGCTAATGTTGGATGCATGGCATGAGTGACAGTTACGACCTGGTAGTGGTTGGCGGGGGCAGCGGTGGACTCGCCGCTGCGCAGCGGGCGGCCGAGTATGGCGCACGGGTAGTGGTGGTCGAGTCCGGTCGTCTTGGCGGGACTTGCGTGAACGTCGGCTGTGTACCGAAAAAGGTCATGTGGCACGCGTCGGACATCGCTCATACCTTCGACATTGCGTCGGCCTACGGATTCGACGCCGTAGTGCCGGCTCACGACTGGGCTGGTCTCAAGGCGCGACGTGATGCGTACGTCGAGCGACTCAATGGCATCTACGCGCGAAACCTGGATAACAAGGGCGTCGAGCTCATCCGGTCACACGCCCGATTCGAATCCGCCGGGACGATCATCGCGGGCGATCGAATGCTCGTCGCAGAGCGTGTACTCATCGCCTCGGGCGGATATCCGATCGTCCCCGAATTGCCGGGTGCCGAGTTCGGCATCACATCGGACGGCTTCTTCGAACTCGAGTCGCGTCCCGAGCGCGTTGCGATGATCGGCAGTGGGTATGTATCGGTGGAGCTCGGTGGCATGCTGGCTTCACTTGGGGCAAAGACCAGTCTCTTCGCGCGACACAACAGTGTATTGCGAAGTTTCGATCCGATGCTTCAGGCCGCGGTTATCGACGGTTTGGCGGCCGCCGGCGTCGACACGCATTGGCAGGCGCGTCCCGTTGCCGTCGAAGGCGAACCGGGCAACCTGACGCTCGTCACGGCGGACGGAAAACGGCACGGGCCCTTCGACACACTCATCTGGGCGGTCGGACGCGCGCCCAATACGTGGGGCCTGGCCCTCGATGCGGCGGGCGTCGTGACGAACGAAGCCGGATTCGTGCCGACCGATGAATGGCAGGCCACGAACGTAGAAGGTATTTTCGCCGTTGGCGACGTTACCGGTCGCGTAGCCCTCACCCCCGTGGCCATCGCCGCTGGCCGGCGCCTGGCCGATCGGATCTGGGGGGGCATGTCAGGGCGAAGGCTCGACTACGAGAATGTCCCTACCGTGATATTCAGTCACCCCCCTCTGGGCACTGTCGGCATGACCGAAGATGAAGCACGTACGGAATTCGGTGACGACGACGTCAAAGTCTATACATCCGGATTCGTTTCCCTCATGCACGGCGTTGCCGAGCATAAGCCCCGGTCCAACATGAAGCTCGTGACACAGGGCGAGGACGAGAAGATCGTGGGTCTGCACGTGGCCGGCGAAGGTGCCGACGAGATGTTGCAGGGCTTCGCCGTCGCGATCCGGATGGGCGCGACCAAGCGCGATTTCGACGACACCGTCGCGATCCACCCGACGAGCGCCGAGGAAGTCGTGACGATGCGGTGACGCATCGGCGTGATGAGCGCACGACCCGCGGCTTGGCTAAACGTCGGGCGCCAGCGCGGCGCGGATCGGCCCGGTATCGGGTCTTACGCCGCGCCATACGCGGAAAGACTCTGCGGCCTGTTCTATGAGCATGCCCCAGCCGGAATGCGCAGCTGCAGCACCGTGGCGCCTTGCCCAGACCTGGAAGGGCGTGGGTTGCATCGCATACGCGAGGTCGTAGCAGACCGAATGTGAGTCAACGACATCTGATGGGAAGGGTGCTTCCTCGCCCTTGAGTCCCGCAGACGTCGCATTCAGCACCAGGTCGAACGGCTCCGTAAGATCTTCGAATCGCACCGCCGCCACGTTGCCGCTCGACGCGAATTGCAGCTCGAGCAGCCGCGCTTTCTCCAGCGTGCGATTTGCGATGACGAGTTCCGCCGGCCCGGAGTCGACGAGCACAGGGACGATGCCCCGCGTCGCTCCACCCGCGCCGAATATCAATATCCGACGATCCTGAATTTCGATCCCGAGATTCTGTTGCAGATCGGTAACCAGGCCGTGCCCGTCAGTATTGTCGCCGCCAAGTGTGCCGTCGGTCCGGACGTAGATCGTGTTTACGGCGCCCGCCTGCGCCGCGCGTTCATCGAGCGCGTCCACCAGTCGCGCGACTTCGCCCTTGTGCGGAACCGTGACGTTCAGGCCTTTCCCGCCTTCACCAAAAAAACGGGTCACGGCCGTGTCCAGCTCCTCCGGCCGGACGTCCATCGCGCCATAGCTGATGAGCTGTCCCGTCTGCTCCGCAAAGAGGCGGTGGATCACCGGCGATCGACTATGCGCGATCGGGTGACCGATGACAGCGTAGCGATCCACTTCGCTCATCGCTTCGCAGCCGGGGCTTTCGGTCGGGTTTTCATGACAGCAGTGTCGGGCACGCCGGGGGTCCGCGCAACACCAGGCATGCTGCTCACCTCGCTGCGGAGAGAGCCTGCATCGCGTATCCTTGCTGCGAGTGCAAGAACGAACGTAATAATCACCCGGCGAGCCCGGTCATTTCAGATGTCGATATCCAAAGACGAGCTCGAGCGCCGCAGGCGCTTCGAATGTTTGGTCGTACCGTTGCAGGGAGATCTGCTGCGGTATGCCTACTGGCTCAATGGCGAATCGGGTACGGCCGAGGATGTTGTCCAGGAAGCGCTGATGCGAGCGTGGAAATCGTTCGACAGGTTGCAGGATGAAGGAGCGGTAAAGCACTGGCTGCTGACGATCGTTCGCCGTGAGAATGCTCGGCAGTTCGAAAGGAAGCGGCTCGAAACGGTAGATGTGGACAATCTGGCGCCCTCGGACCAGGCATGGCTGTCGAGCAGTCATGACACTGATCTCGACGATCTTCGAGCGGGCATCATGACGCTCGAACCGGATTATCGGGAACCGCTGGTCCTGCAGGTGCTGATCGGCATGACGACGGAGGAGATCGCGAGCGTCATGGGCATCAAGCGAGGTGCCGTATTGACGAGACTGCATCGCGCGCGACACCGCCTCCGCGACAATATGGGAGATTTCGGCGAGCCCGCCTCATTGGACGAGGCAGGACAGACCGAAAGCTGAACGCGCCTCGGCGCGCAAACTTGGACGAAGGCATGGACTGCGAGACCTTCAGAAAAAATGTGGACACTGCGCCTGCCGATGATTTCGACGGCCGCGCTGCGCACGCTGGCTCCTGCGCGGACTGCGCAGCCTATGCAGTGGACGCCGCCGCTGCGGATACGCGCATCCGCGCGGCGCTGGCTATCGGTGTGCCGGTGCTCAACATGCCGTGGCAGCTCGACGGCGCCGATGCTGACACTCGCGGTACCGTGACAGATATCGCATCCGCGAACTCGATCGATGCCGCACCCGCTTCCAGCCCTTGGACGGGCGGCTATCGTTTCGGCCTGGCCGCCAGTGCTCTTTTGGCAGCCACATTGATCGTCGCGCTGTGGCCCAGCCCGCGCAGTACCGCGTTGGCAGACGACGTATTCGAACACCTGCATCACGAGCCTGAGTCGTGGGTCCGCACGGATGCTGCGCTGCCATCGTTCACCGTCTCCCGCGTTATGCAATCGGTGGCGAGTGGCCTGGACGACCGTGTCGGCATGGTCACTTATGCAACAATCTGCCCGTTCCGGGGGCGCAACGTGCCGCACCTGGTCGTGCAGGGCACCGAGGGGCCGGTTATGCTGTTGTTCCTCGAGAACGAATTCGTCGAAGCGTCGATGCCGATCGACGAGGAAGGATACCGTGGTGTCATCGTCCCTGTGGACGGTGGCAGCGTGGCGATTGTGGGTACCGATAAGGAACCCATTCACCGTATTCGCAAATTGATGGCCGAAACCGTCAAGTGGCGAATCTGATCTGGGGCTTGGAGTCCCGGTATTTCACGCCCGGTTCGGGCGAACTATTTGAGGAGAATCCAAAAATGTCTGACAAAACTGCGCTGAAACCAGTCGCTATGGCAGTGGGTACTGCCCTGGCAACGTCAGTCGCTGCCGTGGCTGTCGCAGCTGACCAGAACCCGTTCACGATGACGACCCTCTCGGCAGGCTACATGCTCGACGGACATGGCGAAGGTGGCTGTGGCGAAGGCAAGTGTGGTGAGGCCAAGGGTGACGACAAGGGTGATGAAGGCTCTTGTGGCGAAGGCAAGGGCGAAGAAGGCTCCTGTGGCGGAGAGTTCCTGTGGCGGCGACAAGGGCGAAGAAGGCAAGTGCGGTGAAGGCAAGTGCGGTGGCGCTGCCTGATCTGACGATCTAGCCCGGAAATTGCGTCATTTGGCGTGAAAGATCGTTTGAGGAATTGATTGGATGGGGGATTTTCCGACCGAGCGGAATAGCAGTGTCTATTTCCGAGGGAGGAAAATTCACCAGGCGATCAAAGACTAAGCGAGAGCGCGGCAACATGGTGCAATATTCGGGCTTGCTTTGACCCTGGACGGGCCTGCAGCCTCGCTGTGGGCCCGTTTCTTTTTCCCGGCCCGAACGAGCCGGTGCAATGCCGCAGAGATGCCCCTGGAGCGAAGGCGTCAGTGACGCCTACCTGGCCTATCACGATGAAGAGTGGGGCGTCCCGGCGCGCGACGATGCGCTGCAATTCGAGTTCCTGATACTCGAAAGTGCGCAGGCCGGACTGAGCTGGTCCACGATTCTCAACAAACGTGACGGCTACCGTCGCGCATTCGCCGATTTCGATCCCCGGATCGTCAGCCGATTTACCGATGACGACGTTGAGCGTCTGCTCGCCGACCCCGGCATCGTTCGGAATCGGTTGAAGATCGGATCCGCGATAGGCAACGCTCGGGCGTTTCTCGAAGTGCAGGCCGAATTCGGCAGTTTCAGCGATTACATCTGGGGCTTCGTAGACGGTGTTCCACGGCTCAATCGATGGCAAAAGCAGGACCAGGTCCCGGCGACCTCGCCGGAGTCCGATTTGCTCAGTGCCGATCTGAAGTCCAGGGGGTTCAAATTCGTCGGGAGTACGATCGTCTACGCTCACATGCAGGCGACCGGCCTCGTCAACGATCATATTACGGGTTGTTTCCGTTACGCCGAGTGCGAGGCGATGGCCTGACCGGAGAGAGGGTCCAGCGATGGGCTTGGAGATTACGGCGCTCTACGCAGGTCAGTTCTCTACGTCGACCAGCGTCAAGCCAAGCAGCTGCGAGCCGTCGGAATGGCTGATAGCCCCAAGGTACAGCGTGTCCCCGAGGTCCTGCCAGGTGATGTCGACCGTCCCCGCGGTACCGAGCATCGCGCTCGCCGGCGCGGTCGCAGTCATATTGCCCGCATCATCGGCGACACCGAAGCTCCAGGCGTACAGATCGAACACAGCGCCGGGTCCGCCGGCGCCTGCGTCCGTATCGAAGCCGTGGACATCCACGATGTACTGACCTGGCGGCGGCTGGAACAGGTTGACCTCCTCGTCTGAGTTCTCGTTCCCACTCACGCCGCCGATCGCTGTGCACACGTTTGCGGGGCAATAGAAGACATAGAGATCCAGGTCATCGTTCCCGTCGGTGAAGCGGTCGAACAGCGAAACCCGGAACCACATCTGTCCGTCCGGCACGAAAATCGCAGTCCGCGAGACGCTGGACGGCGGATTGGCCGGCTCGAACACGTAATTGTCCGCCGGATCGTCGCTTACGCCGAGGCCCGGGACGACGAAAGGAGCTCGCAATCCATGAACGCTGGCCTGGTATACCCCGTCGTAACCGAACTCCACTTCGAACGAAGTCGATCCCGACATGCCTGCGACATCGATCTGACCGGGTCCCAGGAACGGAATGGGCAGGGCGGAGATCGGGCTGTATGCAGTGCGGCTGCCATCGTCCCAGGTAATCGAGCCGTGACCCCACTGGAACGATCGTGAGCCGTCGTTGGTCAGCGTGATCATGTACTCGGCCGTGTCGCCCTGACCGATGCTGAGTGTCGGTGGCGAAACGGTCACGGTCACGCCCTCGGGCGCGACGACCGACGATGAATAGGTTGCTGCCTCGCCGACGTTTGTCACCCTGCGGGTCACCGTCCGCGAGGAGACGAGGTCGGCGACCCCGATCGATGGCAGGTTGAGGTCGGATGCATTCGCCGGAAAGCCGGCAGCCAGGAGCGCGTCGCACTCGCTTCGCGTAATGTGGGGTGACGTCGTCGTGCAGGTGAAAGCGAGGTAGTCGTCGCGGGTGAACTGGTACACCAGTCCCGGATCGATAGCCCTGTTCGGATCGATATGGCCAGCGCCGAAATCGAACGGCGTCGGGGCACCCTGGCCGATCGGCTGAACGACATTTTGCCGGGCTGTCGTCATCAGGGCTGATTTCAACGCGTCGGGTTGCCAGGTCGGTTCGGCCTCGCGGAGCAGCGCTGCTACACCGGCGACGTGCGGTGCGGACTGTGAGGTGCCCGACAGGTATTGGTACAACTCGCCCCGGACACCGTTCGCCACTTCGGTCGTCTGCGCTGCGAGGATGTCTACACCAGGTGCTGTTACGTCCGGTTTTACGATCGCGGGCGCCGCGGGGTTCGGCCCGCGGGCGGAAAAGGTCGCCATCGCGTCCCCGGGATCGGCCTGTTCGATGCGAATGGTTTTGTCCAGCGTGACGGTTACGGTGTCCCCCGCGTTCAGACTGTCCAGGATTCGCTGACCGTCTGCCTGCCCGACCATGACCGCGGGTATGGACACGGAGTCACGCGTGCCCGCCATGACGATGGGTGGGCCCTGGTTGTCGAATACCAGTACACCGGTTGCGCCTGCCGACTCGGCATTGACGATCTTCGTCTCGAAGTCGCAGCCGCCTCGCTGCAGATACGCGATATTGCCGGAGAGAGCGGATTCATTGATCGCCTGCTCACACGCATCATACGTACTGCCCGGTTGGCCACTCCGGGTGACGTCGACGCCATCGTCATAGAGGACCAGCGTGCCTGAGAGAGGACCACTTGCACTCAGCGGCGGCGTGAAGCTCGCCTCACGCGCGGAATAGAGCCCCTCCAGAGACGCCGGCGCGTCGACACGCATCGCTTCCTCGAGCTTGCGCCCGGCTCTCGACGACGCCGCGACCGTCAGTACCCACGGTGAGCCGGCCGGCGAGAGGATAGTTGCAGGTCCCGGTCCACTGTTTCCGGCTGCAACGACCGGCAGGATGCCCGCATCATTCGCCGCGAGCAGCGCGATGTCGTCGGGATCATCGAGGCTCGACTCGGCGCTGCCGATCGAGTAATTGATGATATGTACGCCATCCGAAACGGCGTCTTCGATCGCGCGCTGGAGATCGGCGACGCTGCAACTCGCCCGGGTCTGGCCCGGTTCGAGCCAGCAGGCCTTGTAGGCGGCGATGCGTGCGCGCGGCGCGATGCCGGTGATCCGTCCGGCCGAGACACCTGACAATGTTGCGGATACCTCGTTTCCCGCGGCGATCGATGCGAGGTGGGTCCCGTGGCCGTCTGTATCGAGCGGCGACAGGACTTCGCTGGGATCGAGCGTGCTCGTCTGCAGAAATCCGTTCACGTAGTACCGAGCACCGATGAGCTTGTTGTTGCACTGTGAGGCATCGAACGCGGGTCCCGTCTCGCAGGTCCCGGACCATTCTTCGGGTGGTTCGTACAGTAATTCACCCTCGATGTCGTCGAACCGCTTGCATAGCCAGCGGCCGAGCAGCGAATTTTGCGCCCAGGTGGAACGGCAGACGCGCGGCCGGCTGCTGGAAGCGTCGGTCCGGTCCGAGAAACTCGGATGATCGCGGGCGATGCCGCTGTCGATGATCCCGATGATGACGTCTTCACCAAGGAGTCCGACAGCGCTGCGCAGTCCGAATGCAGGGTCGAGGATCCCGAGAAATGCGGGACTGTCGGCGGTCTCCAGATAACGAATGCGGTCCGGCCAGACCTTCAGCACGTCCCGGCGCCTTTCCAGGGCCTGCGCCTTTAGACCGGTCATTCGTGCTGCGAAGCCATTGAAGGTGTATCGATAGCTGTAGAGCTTTTCGTCGAGCGCGCCGATCGACCGCAATGTCCGGTCGTGCATCTCCACCAGGTCTCTCGCATGCGAGACGATTAGAGGGTCGGTGAAGTCGACCGGCCGACGGGACCGCATCGTCGTACCCGCAGCGCTTCTTCGCGATCGCTCGCGCAGGATGGCAGGCGAGCCGGTCATCTGAACGATGTAGACCCGTTCCTCGGTCAGCGCCGGGTCTGCCACCGTCAGGAATCCCTGGCGCGTGGAGGTCTCCAGCGCCGTGGCATCATCCGGTCCGGCTGTTGCGATGTCGGCCCCCGCCGCCAGCACAACGAGGCCGAGTGCAAGGCTGTGCAGCTTCAAGCGTCCGTGACCCCGCCGCATTCTTCTTGTGAGCCCGATTGTAAGGGATCGGGCCGAGGCGTCGTGCACTAGCCTCCGGGCCGCAGGACCTCGCCTGTCGCCAGCACCCTGATTTCCGTGGCGCGATCGAGCCCTCCCAGCGCCCCGGGGACGATCATGTCGACCTCCGCGCCGAACCAGCAGCGGAGTTGTAGCAGTGTTTGCGCCGGACGATGTCCTGCGCGGTTGGCACTGGTCGATACGATCGGCGAGTCCGCGTGTCGCGAGATCGAGCTGGCGATCGGGTGACGGGAAATGCGCACAGCGATGGTCGGGCGGCCGCCCGTGACGAGGGGTCCCGCCAGTGAGCCGCGTTTTGCGATCCAGGTCACCGGGGTATCGGCCGGTGCGGGCTCCGGGAGCAGTTCGAGGTCTTCGTCAGATACCCAGCCATCCAGCAGTTCCCGAGTGGCGGACAGGAGGATGAGTCCCGCGGCGGCCCGCCGTTGCTTGATCTTGAGGATACGTCGGATGGCGGCTTTCTGGTCGGGCAGACAACCCAGCCCGAACACGCCCTCGGTCGGATAGCCGATGGTGCCGCCCCGGCGGATGACTACGGAAGCCTGGCTGGTAATGATGCCCGTCAGCACGGGGCGACCGTCCCTACTCGGAGAGCGTTACAGAGTCTCCGGTCGCAGCGGGTGGAGAAACCTCGTCTTCGACCGGTTTTTTCTTCTTCGCGGCAGCGGACTTTTTCTTCTTCTTGCTGGCCGCGGATTTGCGCGCGGTTTTCTTCTTACTGGCGGTCTTTTTCTTCGCCTTGCGGCGGCCGCGCGCCGGCGCCTTTTCGAGCAGCTCCTGGCATTCCTCGAGCGTCAGCGACTCGGGTTCGCGATCCTTCGGGATGCGCGCGTTTTTTTCCTTGTTCGNNTGTTCGTTATGTAAGGTCCGTAGCGCCCGCGCAGGACCTGGATTCCGGCCTCCGGGAAGTCCAGGATCAGACGATTCGCATCTGCGACCTTCTTCTCGGCGATGAGTTCGAGCGCGCGCTCGAGTGTCACCGTGTAAGGGTCATCGTCCTTTTTCAGTGACACGAACTTGTTGTCATAGCGCACGTACGGTCCGTAGCGGCCGATATTGGCCGAAACCGCTTCGCCCTCGGGTGTCTCCCCGAGTTCCCTGGGCAGCTCGAAAAGGGCGAGCGCTTCATCGAGCTCGATCGTGCTGATCTTCTGGCCGGGCCTCAGTCCGGCGANNGGGTGCCGATCTGTACGAACGGTCCGTAGCGGCCCATGCGCACCGAGACCGGCTTGCCCGATTCGGGGTGCGTGCCGAGCTGTCGGGCCTGGACCACCTGGTCACGCGTCACGCTTTCGGCCTTGTCCTCGACCAGGGCCTGGAAGGGCTGCCAGAAGTCGTCGAGCACAGGCACCCATGACTTCTCGCCACGGGAGATCTCATCCAGCGTATCTTCCATGCGTGCGGTGAAGTCATAGTCGACGTACCGCGTGAAGTGCTCGGTCAGGAAGCCGTTGACGATGCGCCCGATGTCGGTCGGGATGAAGCGCTTGCCGTCCATCTCGACGTATTCGCGGTCTTGCAGCGTCGAGATGATGCTGGCGTAGGTCGACGGTCGGCCGATGCCGTACTCTTCGAGCGCCTTGACGAGACTTGCTTCCGTGTAGCGCGGCGGCGGCTCCGTGAAATGCTGGTCGGCGCGGATCTCAACCAGCTCGAGCCGCTGACCCTCCTCGACTTCCGGCAACATGCGCTCGGCTTCTTCGTCCTTTACGTCGTCCTTGCCTTCCTGGTAGACGGCGATGAATCCCGGCTCGACCAGCGTCGATCCATTGGCGCGGAATCGACCCGCAGTGGCATCGCCGCTGGGCAGNNTGCTCGCTCGGCACTGGTCGGGCGGATGCCCTCATGGGCTTCCTGGGCATTCTTGGCTTTGGTCCGATAGACGCGGGCCTGATCGGGCAGGCTGTCCCTGCCATAGCGCTCCAGGATCAGGCCCCGTATGTCGTCCAGTGCATCTGCGGCGAGGGTGACGGAGTCCGTCCGCATGTAAGTGATCAGGCCTTCTTCGTAGAGCTTCTGAGCGGCGCGCATCGTGCGCTGCGCCCGGAACCCGAGCTTGCGCGCGGCTTCCTGCTGCAGCGTCGAGGTCGTAAACGGCGGCGCCGGATTTCGCTTACGCTGCTTGCGCTGTATGGCGGAAACGGTGACGAAGCCGCCGGCGGCATCGTAGATCCTTTGCCGGGCAGCATGGGCGGCGGTCTCGTTCTCGAACGTGAACTGTTCGACCTTGCTGCCCTCGAATTCTGCGAGTCGGCCGACGAAACCCGCCGAACCGTCGGAAACGTCGCCCTCGATGCTCCAGTACTCCCGCGCCCTGAATGCCTCGATCTCTTCTTCGCGCTCGACGATCATGCGCAGTGCCGGGCTCTGCACGCGGCCGGCCGAAGTGCCCGGGCGTATCTTCTTCCACAAGAGGGGCGAAAGATTGAAACCGACGAGATAGTCGAGCGCGCGACGTGCCTGCTGGGCTGAAACGAGATCCTCCGAGAGTCCCCTCGGGTGCTCTACGGCTTCCCGAATGGCCCGCTTTGTGATCTCGTGAAATACGACACGGTGGACCTCGCAATCATCCAGCGCCCCGGATTCCCGCAGGAANNCCGCAGGAGTTCGTAGAGGTGCCAGCTGATGGCCTCGCCTTCGCGATCAGGGTCGGTCGCAAGCAGCAGTGCGTCCGCTTTCTTGAGGGCCCGGGCTATCGCGTTGACGTGTTTCTCGTTGCGGTCGATAGGGACGTACTTCATCCGGAATCCGTGTTCCGGATCGACGGCGCCTTCCTTGGGTAACAGATCACGCACGTGACCGTACGAGGCGAGTACCTTGTAGTCCTTGCNNGGGCGACTCGACTACGACGACGGCGCTACTCATGTTCGCCGGTTCCTTCGATACTGGTTACTGAGTTGCGTCCGGGAGAACGGACGCGCGCGAGAACTCAATGCACGGCCCCGAAGCTTTCTTCGAATACGAGGTCTTCCATACGGGCGAACGCGGTCTCCTGACCGGGCTGGCTGAAAAGCACCATCAGGACGACCCACTTCACCTGCTCCACGTCGATGTCCTCGACACCCAGCGCCATCAGCCGATCGAGCACCAGTTCGCGCTGCTGACCAGTGAGTATCCCGATCTGCTCGAGGTAGAGAATGTAACCGAGGCACTCGCGGTCCAGTCGGGCCAGCTCTGCAGGCGTAAAAATTCTGGTCGACTCGGTGTCGGGTGTCGAATGAAACGGAGCGCCCTCGCCGGACAGTCCTTCCAGCCAGGTCAGCGCACTGTCGATCTCGGGCGCAGCAAAGCCCGCCTGCAGGAGCTCCTCCCGCAAGACATCCTGATCGGCGTCTGTTTCGTGTTCCTGTTCGTCGTAGTTTTCGAACAGGTACATGAGGACGTCTAGGACGTTTTCCATGCTCAGTATCATTGCCGGGGGACTTGTTGGTAGCGCCCGCCGGGCAACAGTTCCACGCGACCTTCCAATTCCAGGATCAGGAGCATGGAGGAAACCTCCGCAGTCGTCAATCCAGTGCGCTCGGCCAGACTCTCGACCGACACAGGGTCGAACCCGAGTGCGTCCAGCAGCAGGCGGTACTCGGAGTCACTTCCCACGCGGGTTTCAGGCGAATCGCTGGTCTCGGGCGCTTTGGCGACCAGACCCGCCTGAACACCGATCGCAGGACCGACTTCAGCAATTATGTCGTGAACGGTTTCGACCAGCTTTGCACCCTGCCGGATCAATGCATGGCAGCCTCGCGAGAGTGGGCTGTGGATCGACCCGGGTACTGCGAATACTTCCCGTCCCTGGTCGCCTGCATGTCGCGCCGTCACGAGCGCGCCGCTGCGTGGCCCCGCCTCGACCACCAGCGTGCCCACACTGAGGCCGCTGATGATGCGGTTGCGGCTGGGAAACTGCGACGCGCGTGGCGGCTCACCCGGGGGCAGTTCGGACACGAGAGCGCCCGTCTTCGCGATCTCGGCTGCCAGTTCCTCGTGGCAGACCGGGTAAACCCGGTCCAGTCCGGTCGCGCATACGGCGATCGTGATGCCGCCGGCGTCGAGTGCGCCCTGGTGCGCGGCGGCGTCGATGCCGAGTGCCAGCCCGCTCGTGATGCCAGGCCCCATTCGCGCGAGCGCCGCGGCGAATGCCCGTGCGGTCGATGTGCCGGCGGCCGTTGCGCTGCGACTGCCGACGATCGCGACTTGCGGGAGCGCCAGAACGTCCGGGTTGCCGCGAACGAACAGCCCCCTTGGTGCGCCGCTTACCGTCGCCAGCTGGGGCGGATAGCGCTCGCTCCAGCAGGGCACCATGTGGTGCTCCTCCGATTCATGCCACGCACGCCACTCGTCCTCGCGTGATACGTCTTTGGACTCGACGCGGCGGAGTGTCTCGTCACCCACGCCCCATTTACGCAACTGGCCTGCCGACGCGCCGAGTAACGAATCGATGCCTCCGGCCTGATCCACGAGCCGGCGAAGACCTGCGCAATCAAGCCCCGGGGCCGTAACCCATCTAAAAGACGACAAGGCCGCCGGGTCGCTCACGCGGCCGATCCCGGGGCAAATTGGGGTTCCGGCTGGCTAGCCGGGGCTGCGGACGACGTCGAGTACGCGCATCTCACTGATCGCTTCCATGACCAGCGCATAACTGATCCTGCCGTAAGTGTGAAACACCATTGCAGTACCTGCGCGCTCTTCTGGCAATCGGAGTTTCCTGTCTCTCATGCTGTTTGCATGGCGATCGACGACGACTTCGCCGGATTGCCAGATACCCAGGACGTGGCCTGGCGCCAGACCGTGATCATCGCCGCGGTTCAGCACGATGACCTGGTACTGGCCGATCAGCGAAAGGCCTTCGAGAACCGCGATGATACGCCCGTCTACTGACACCTCGGGCGAGCGCGGTTGGAAATTGAGTGGCACCTGCACGTCCCGGGTAACGAGTCGATCGCCGCGCAGCGCTTCGCGGCGACTGCTCGTCAGGAACATAGTGGCGGGGTCCCCGGTGCGTCGGATCTCACCGGCCGCGACGTATATCGCGTGATAGCCCACGACGGCATCGTCGTCCGGATCCGTCAGTTCATCCCCCACATTGACGACGTTGTAGGCGTCACCGTCATCGAGCCCGGCACCGCGGACATAGACGTTGTCGCCCGCTGCTGCCATCAGCTGCCCTTCGGCCATGGCCGCTATGTACGGCAGCTCTTCCACCTCATCCTTCGCGAGAATCTGGCCACTCGCGAGGAACGCGGTGATGTCTTCATAAGGAATCGTGGGGATGGCCGACTCGAGCGCCTCTTCACGGATGCGCGGTGACAACCGGTCGGCACCGCGTTGCAGTCGGAGCTGCGGGCGTCCGTCCACATACACGAGAGTCAGAACGTCGCCGGGATATATGAGGTGAGGATTGCCGATCTGCGGATTGACATGCCAGATCTCCGGCCAGTACCAGGGATCGCGGAGAAATACGCCGGAAATGTCCCAGAGCGTGTCGCCCTTACGCACGACATAACGGTCCGGATGCGAAGGATTCATAGCAACTTGTCCGCTCTGGGCCAGCACGCCCTGCGACGCAAGCATGAACATAAGTACTGTGGCGAGGACCGTCAGCCGCCAGCCGTCGGTGCCGAAGATGCCCTGCCGCGCAGCCTTCAATGGCGCCATGGTGTTCATGATACGAGTCCGTCCGTGAGGTCGATTATCCTGCGTGCCGATTGGCCTGCGCTGCTATAATTTGTGCGCGCTGACAGCTGAAACGGCTGCCGTCTCGCACCGCGGCCGCGCGTACTTCAGGCGGTTTTGCCCGTCGGGATGTCACCACGGCATATACCATAAATTCAGAGTGTTAGCAGCTGTTCATGTGACTATACACGAAATGTCGAGGAAAGGGCCATGGCCTTGCTGAAGATCCTGGAATATCCGGACCCGCGACTGCGCACACGGGCGAAGCCCGTCGAAGCCGTCGATGCGCGGATCCGACAGTTGATCGACGACATGTTCGAGACCATGTATGCGGCGCCCGGTATCGGCCTCGCTGCAACCCAGGTCGATGTGCACGAGCGCGTCATCGTGATGGACATTTCCGAGGAGCGCGACGAGCCGCTGTGTTTCGTGAATCCGGAACTCGTGAAGGTGGACGGCAAGCTAGAGCATGAAGAAGGCTGCCTGTCTGTCCCCGGAATATACGAATCGGTGTCGCGGGCGGAGCGTATCCGCGTCAGCGCGCTCGGCCGCGACGGCGAGCCGTTCGAGCTGGATGCGGACGGGTTGCTCGCAGTCTGCATACAGCACGAGATCGATCACCTCGAGGGCAAGCTGTTCGTCGATTATCTGTCCGAGCTCAAGCGACAGCGACTGCGCAAGAAGCTCGCCAAGAGCCGTCGGCGGCCGGCCGGGGATCCGGCGCCAGCGAGAAGCGCGATCTGAAGCACGCGCCCCGATGACGGCCCGCGTCATTTTTGCCGGTTCACCGGATTTTGCAGTGCCGTCGCTGGACGCTCTGGTGACGTCCCGGCACGAGGTCGTGTCCGTCCTGTCCCAGCCCGACCGCGCGGCCGGTCGTGGCCGGCACGCGCGACCATCGGCCGTAAGCGCCCGGGCACGCGAACTCGGCCTGCCGCTGATGCAGCCGGAGTCGCTCAGGGACGGAGAGGCCTTGTCGGCACTTGTCGCGCTGGAGCCTGATCTCGTCGTGGTCGTTGCCTACGGCCAGATACTGACCCGTGACGTGCTGAATGTCCCGCCACGTGGTTGCGTCAATGTACACGCTTCGATCCTGCCGCGCTGGCGGGGCGCGTCTCCAGTCCAGGCCGCGATCCTCGCCGGCGNNGGCGATCCTCGCCGGGGACGCGACGACGGGGGTGACGCTGATGCAGATGGATGAGGGCCTCGACACGGGCCCCGTGCTGGCGACGCGTGAGACACCGATAGCGGCGGATGAGACCGCCGGTCAGCTGCACACACGCCTGGCAGAGCTCGGCGCCGCGCTGCTGGCCGAGCATCTCGATTCGATCCTGTCGGGCGCACTCCGGGCTGAACCACAGCCCGAAGAAGGTGCATGCTACGCACCGCGCATACGGAAATCGGAAGCCAGGATCGACTGGTCGCTATCGGCTGTCGACATCGAGCGCAGGATACGCGCCTATCATCCCTGGCCGGTGGCCGAGACCGCCATGGCAGGAGAACGGCTCCGGATACACGAGGCCGTCGTCATCGGGCGCCCCGCGACCGTCGCCGAGCCCGGCCGGATTCTCGACTCCGGGGCCGACGGAATAGAGGTAGCTACGGGCGATGGCGTACTTCGCCTGACGTCGGTGCAGGCGTCGGGGCGCAGGCGGATGCATGCGGCGGAATTCGTTCGCGGCACTGTATTGCCGGCATCGCTTGGCTGACCGTTTTGGCCGAGGGTCGGAAAGGAGCACGATTGCGGGCGCAGGCCGCGCGAGCGGTTCATGCGGTTGCCGCTCACGGTAACTCCGCAACCGAGGCCATGGGTGACGCGGCAGCATCACTGACCGGCCCGGATCGGGCGCTGCTGACGGAACTGGTCCACGGCACGCTGCGCTGGCACATCCGCCATCGAAAGATCCTTGCTGCGCTGCTGAGTTCCCCGCTGAAGCCGCGGGACAGGATCCTCGAGTCCCTGATGTCGGTCGGGATCTACCAGCTCACGCGCACGAGGATGCCCGAATATGCGGCAGTGTCGTCGACGGTCGATGCGGTGGACCTGATCGGTCGCTCACGGGCACGCGGTCTGGTCAACGCGGTGCTTCGCCGATTTCAGCGCGAATCGGAGAGTCTGCTTGCAGACGCGATGAAAGACGACGAGGCGCGCTATGCCTATCCCGGTTGGCTCATCGAGATGATTCGCGCCGACTGGCCGGAAGACTGGTCGGACATACTCGATTCGGGCAACAGGCGTCCGGCCGTTTGTCTTCGGGTCAACCGCAATCGCTCGAGCGTGGACACCTGGCTGTCGGAGCACGCCGACTTCGATCCGGACGCAAAGGCGATACCCGGCTTCGAGGATGCGATCTGCCTCTCAGGGCACCCGGAGGTCACGACCATCCCGGGATTCAGTGAAGGTATCGTGAGCATCCAGAACGCAGCTTCGCAGCTCGCTGCCCCGATCCTGAGTCCGTCCGAAGGCATGCGCGTGCTCGATGCCTGTGCAGCGCCCGGCGGCAAGACGGGCCATCTCCTCGAAACCGCGCCGCGTGCAGAGGTCACGGCCATCGATGCATCTGCCGACCGCGTGATCCTCATCGAGGAGAACCTGACGCGACTCGGCGTCAGCGCGGATGTCATCTGCGCGGATGCCGGCGCCACTGACGGTTGGTGGGACGGGCGACAGTACGATCGGATTCTGCTCGATGCACCGTGCTCCGGAACCGGGGTAATCAGACGGCACCCGGACATCAAGCTGCTGCGTCGAACCGGGGACATCGACGCATTCGCCGAACGCCAGCGCGCGTTGCTCGACGGCGTGTGGTCGGTATTGGCACCAGGCGGGAAGTTGCTCTACGCTACCTGCTCGATACTCAACGCCGAGAACGGCGGCGTCGTCGCACCATTCATCCGTGACAAAGACGACGCGGTGTGGCTCGAGCACGACAAGAAAAACGCGGCCGTGGCCGGGTCCGGGACCAACGTTGCGGAAATACGTCTAAAACCTGATGAAAGGCCAACCGACGGCTTCTATTATGCTTTAATTGGCCGCCGGTCCTGAGCCACAGATGGACCGGTCCGTGGCGTATGGACAACACGCCATCCAAGCACCCATGACGACACTTGGACGACAATTCGATGCGGCATTGAGTCGCCTCCTCCCGCGACGGGGCGTCCTGGTCGTGTGCTGCGTCCTTGCGCTCATCGCGATGCTACCGGACCCGGTGGCCGCGCAGTCTGGCAAAGGTCAGTTCGAAGTGCGAAGCGCGAGCGCGCGACTCGTCGACGGGGTTTACTTCGCCAATGCCCGCATCGACTACGAACTGGGTCGCGAAGCCGTTGCGGCACTCGTCAGTGGCGTCACGCTGACGATGGAACTCGAGGTCCGCATATACGAAGTGAAGCGATTCTGGGTCGACGAGGAAGTCGCGGCGATAATGCAGCGATACCAGCTTCAATTTCAGCCGTTGACCGACAGGTACATCCTGCGCCATCTCAACAGCGGCCAACAGACGTCCTTCGCGACCTTGTTCTCGGCGCTGAATTACCTGGGGCGGGTTTCCGAACTGCCCGTGATCGATGCGGCGCTGCTGCGGCCGGACCGGTCACACGAGATCGCCATACGCGCTGCACTGGACCGTGAAGACCTTCCGGGTCCGTTACGCATGTTCGCGTTCTGGCGAAGCGATTTCAGCCTCCAGAGCGACTGGTACAGGTGGAAGCTCGCAAACTGAAACGAGCTATATTCGGCACGCTCATCGGTGCGGCGGTGGGCCTGGGCGTGATCGCCATGTTGCTGCTCAGCCAGACGGTGGAGAACTCGGAACGATTCTCACGTCTGCAGAACATCATCCTCCTCGTGAACGNNGAACGTGGCCGGTGTCGTCATGCTGGCGGGCGTCATCGTCAGCAACCTGGCGCGGCTGACACGGGACTATCGCCGGAAGATCCCGGGGGCGCGTCTCAAAGCGCGCATGGTCCTCGCTTTCGTCGGACTCTCGGTCGTTCCGCTGGTGCTGGTTTATTACTTCGCCGTGCAGTTTCTCAATCGTGGTATCGAGACCTGGTTCGACGTGGAAGTCGAGAGTGGTCTCAATGACGCGCTGCAACTTAGCAGGACCGCGCTCGACGTTCAGATGCGCGAGGATCTGCAGCGTACTCGCTCGATGTCGCAGTCGCTGAGTCCGCTGGACGGCGTCGAACTCGTCGCGCGACTGGACGAGCTGCGTCGGGGCGCCGGTGCCAGCGAGGCTACGCTTTTCGGTGACAACTACCGGATCCTGGCCACGAGTTCCGACGACGACGCATCAGCGATGCCCACGCTGCCACCCGACGAAGTCATCCTGCAACTCGGGCAGTCACGTCCGTACGTTGCACTGAATCCGTTGCAGGACGGTGGATTCGAGATCCATACAGCCGTCATTCTTCCTCCGCATGCGACCGTGCGAGGTGACCGGGTTCTGCAGGTTCTGTTTCCGGTCGGGGAGAGGCTCGCGACACTGGCCGAATCCGTGCAGTACACGTATTCGCGTTACGGCGAGGTCGTATTCCTGCGGGAGCCTCTGAAGAACAGTTTCACGCTGACGCTGACTCTCGTCGTCCTGTTGTCGTTCCTGACTGCGGTCTATGGGGCGATATTCTTCGCCCGCCGCCTTGTGGCGCCGATCCAGAACCTGGTCGCCGGCACGCGGGCCGTCGCCAAGGGCGACTTCGATACGCGCCTGCCGATGACGTCGCACGACGAGATCGGATTCCTGATCGACTCCTTCAATGCGATGATCCAGCGACTCGCGAGAGCCAGGGAAGAAGCCCGTCAGAGCGAGCAAAAGGTCGAGAGCG
>JABAHO010006176.1_pt1 | contig 19956 bp, 18 predicted proteins | sample 7062071 | NCBI WGS metagenome assembly JABAHO01 (sample SAMN14534356, study PRJNA622989) | marine sediment metagenome | biome: marine biome [ENVO:00000428]; feature: marine pelagic biome [ENVO:01000023]; material: deep marine sediment [ENVO:00002113] | place: India: Gulf of Kutch | collected...
TCTACGGCGCGCGGGACGTCTTCGACCCGTCCGGGGTAACGCTTCTCGGGGGCCACACCGGCGCCGGTGAAGATCTCGCCGTCGGGTTCACGCTGTGGGGGGAGAGTGACGCCGACGCGCTCCTCCCCGTGGCCGGGCTCGAGGTGGGACAGGTATTGATTCTCACCAAGGCGCTCGGCACCGGTGTCCTGTTTCACGCGGACATGCGGGGCCAGGCTCGGGGCGTGTGGGCGGATGCGGCCGTCGCTTCGATGTTGCGCCCCAACGCCCAGGCGAGTGAGATCGCCCGCGACCACGGCGCCACCGCCTGCACCGACGTCAGCGGCTTCGGCCTCGCGGGGCACCTGGGTGAAATGTTGCGACGCTCTTCGGTGTCGGCGCGGGTCTCGCTCGCCTCGCTCCCCTCACTGCCGGGGGTGGATGCCCTGCTGGCACACGGACACCGCAGCACCTTCCATCCCGAGAATGCGCGGGCGCGCAAGACACTGCGCGTCGACGCCGAACTCGTCTCGGATCCGCGCCTCGACCTCGTCTTCGACCCGCAGACCTCGGGCGGCCTGCTCTTCGGTGTCCCCGCCGATCGCGCCAGTCGCGCGCTCGAGACGCTCCACGAAGCCGGTGACCGGGGGGCCGAGGCCATCGGCTGCGTCGCGCCCGCGCGCGAAGACCGCGCCCTCTTCGAGGTGGTCCCGGGGCGCTTCTCGGCGAGCACGCTGTGAGGTGGCGCGGCGACACGCGTGCCGCGACCCCCCGACCCGGACGAGATCGGTGACCGTCTATCGTCTGGGCGACCCCCCGCTCTTCCCAGATCCCGAACAGGCGGATCCCTCGGGACTCCTCGCCGTCGGCGGCGACCTGCGCCCCGAACGCGTCCTCCAGGCCTACGCCCACGGCATCTTCCCGTGGCCCGTGGTCGGCGAACCGCTGCTCTGGTTCTCGCCGGATCCGCGGATGGTGCTCGAACCCGACGCCCTCCACGTGGGCCGCACCCTGCGCAAACGCCTGCGCCGNNGAGTGATCGCGCGTTGCGCCGAAGTGCTGCGAAACGACGAAGTCGGTACCTGGATCACCCCGGCGATGCGCGACACCTATGTCGAACTGCACCGCCTGGGCCTCGCCCACTCGGCGGAGTCGTGGCGGGACGGCGACCTCGTCGGAGGGCTCTACGGCGTGTCGCTGGGCAGCTGCTTCTTCGGCGAATCGATGTTCGCCGACGCCCCCGACGCCTCGAAGGTCGCCTTTGTACGGCTGGTCGAAACCCTGCACTCGTGGTCGTTCCGCCTGATCGATTGCCAGGTGCGCACCGATCATCTGGCGCGCTTTGGCGCCGTCGAGTGGCCCCGTCCTCGCTTCCTCCGGGCGCTCGCCCGCGCCCTCGAAGACCCCACCCGGCGCGGCCCGTGGAGCCCCGACGCGGCGTGAGTGCGGAGGCGCTTCTCGCCGAGAACGAGCGCCTGTGCCGCGCCCTCGGGCGCCTGCGCTTCGCCCCGCCGGTCACCCACGTCTACAACCCGCTGCGCTATGCGTCGGCGCCCCACCGGCTCTTTGTCGAGCGCTTCGCGCCGGGGCGCAAAGAAGTCGTCCTGCTCGGGATGAACCCGGGGCCCTTCGGCATGGCGCAGACCGGGGTGCCCTTCGGCGAGGTCTCCGCGGTGCGCGACTGGATGGGAATCGAGGCGCCGGTGCGCCGGCCGCGCCTGGAGCACCCCAAACGACCCGTTTCGGGCTTCGCGTGTGCCCGCACCGAAGTGAGCGGCGAGCGCCTGTGGGGCTGGGCGCGCGATCGTTTCGGCACGGCGGAGGCCTTCTTCGCGCGTTTCTTCGTCATCAACTACTGCCCGCTGGTCTTCATGGAGGAGAGCGGTCGCAACCGCACCCCCGACAAGCTGCCCGCCGCCGAACGCGCGGCGCTGTATCGAGCCTGTGACCGCGCGCTCGCGCGAACGCTCCGCATCCTCCGCCCGACATGGGTCGTGGGCGTGGGGCACTTTGCCGAAACCCGGGCGCGTGAGGTCCTGGAGAAGGGCGGCGATCGGGGGCTCCGCGAGATCCGGATCGGGCGTATCCCGCACCCGAGCCCGGCGAGTCCCGCGGCGAATCGCGGTTGGGCCCCGCTCGCGGACAGGGCCTTCCGGGATCTCGGAATCGCGCTTCCCCGCGGCCGGTCCGGCGGTCGCGGGCGCGCAGAGCCCTGATCTCGGACCCGCGGCGGGCGTCTAGGGAGCGGCGTGCCCGGTTTCGTCCGGGGGCGCGGCGGCGCGGTTCTTGCCGAGCGCCCATTCGGCGTCGGGGTCGTCGGTGGGAAGCTGGCGGATCCCACTCTGGAACCGGCCCTGGAGACGCTGATACTCGGCCTGCTTGGCGTCGTCGGGGTGCGACCAGTCGTGCAGGTAGTAGACCGCCGAGATCTTCGCCTGGAGCAGCTCCTTGGTGCAGCCGAAACAGGGGCGCATCGTCGAGTAGAGCACCCCGCCCTCCACCGAGATTCCAAAGCGCGCGGCGGCGAGCAGCGCGTTCTGTTCCGCGTGGACGCAGATGCAGAGGTCGTAACCGGTACCCGAGGGATACTGGGAGCGGTTTGCGCAGCGGTGACAACCCCCCTCGCTGCAGTTCGGCATGTTTTCGGGTGTGCCGTTGTAGCCCGTCGAGACGATGCGGCGGTCGAGCACGATGATCGCGCCCACGCGGTTCCCCGTGCAATCCGCCCGGCGGCGCACCGCGAGGGCGATCCCCATGAAGTAATCGTGCATGTCGGGGCGCGGGCGCGCGTCACTCACCGCCAACCCTCGGTCGTTCCGGCCTCGATGACCCGGACGTTGCGGGCGCGAGTATACCGGGGAGCCCTGCCCCGCGGTCCGCCGAAGCGTGCACGCCCGCTGGCACCTAGCCGCCGCAAAGACGGCGGCGCCCCCACACCGCGAGTGAGGCCAGGACGAGAGCAGCGCTCGTCGCTCCTGCCGGCTCGGGGAGGGTGATCAGATCCGCGGTCACCTGGGTCTGATCGGGAAAGAAGATCGCGACCTCGGCCATCTCGAAGGCGTCGATGTCGGGAGGGACGACCGGCAGCGCGGTTCCGTCGATCTCGGCCGTGTCCACCGTGGAGCTGAGTTCCACGACGAAGTCGGACAACAGCCCGTCATTCAGCGGGGCGAGGTTTTCCATACCGGCCCGGTAGCTCTCGTCCTCGGCATTGTTCAGCGCGAAGTCGTTGGTGCGGATCTCGGTGAGGTTGGCGAAATGATCGGGCGGTGGGATGGCGCGCACGGTATCGCCGGGCAACTCGACCCGCGCGAAACGCATGGCGTCCCAGTACCGACCCACGCCGGGCGGAGCGCCGATCTGCAGCGTCGCGCCATCGAACACATAGATCCCGCCGATCGGCGCTCCGACGTTGACCCCGGGCACGTCGCTCGATGTCACCTGGGCCGTGAACTCGAACACGACGATCTCTGCGTGACCGAGGCGCGGAGCGGCGAGGAGGCAGAGCATGAGGGGCGCCATACACGCGCGTGCGGCCAGTCGGGTCATCCATACTCCCTGGGGCTTTTTCCTATCGCAGCGGGGTACCGGCGAGGGGGGCGGAGGGCCCCAATTCTTTGCGTACCTGGGAGGCGGTGGCAAATCGCCCTCGATCCACTCCGGTTTTGGGGTGTTTTCGCCTTCTCGCCGGGGGTCGAAATCTCTTGCGGCCAGGCGGGGCGATGCGCGGCACACTCTGCGGGCCCCGGTGGGGCGTTCGGCGGCCGCTCTCGACCGGGCGGCGCGGTGCCGCGCACCAGGGGAAATCTCAGCAATCCACGAACTTCATCCGGAGATCCGATGCCCAACCCCCAGATCGAAGCGATCCGAAAGAACCTCGCCGAAAACCCCGTGATTCAGGAAGGAGCCACTCTCGAGCAGATGCGCGAGGGGATCGACGCCATGGGCGACGCGCTCCCGGCGACGCCGGACCTCGTCGTCGAGACCGTCGACGCCGGCGGTGTCTCCGCCGATTGGGTGACGGCGCCGGGCGCCGACACCAACCGCGCGGTGCTCTATCTGCACGGCGGCGGCTATGTAATCGGCTCGCCCAAGTCGCACCGCGAGCTGATGGGTCGGCTCTCCGGAACCTCCAGCGCACGGGTGCTCGGAATCGCCTACCGCATGGCCCCGGAAAGTCTCTTCCCGGCCGCAGTCGAAGACTCGGTCACGGCCTACCGCTGGCTCCTCGACCAGGGCTTCGAACCGGCGCGCGTCTCGATCTCGGGCGACTCCGCCGGTGGCGGGTTGGCCATGGCCACCCTGGTGGCGATCCGCGACGAAGGGCTCCCGCTTCCGGCCTGCGCCGTGTGCCTGTCGCCCTGGGTCGACATGGAGGGAACCGGTGAGTCAATGGAAACCCGTGCCGCCGTCGACCCGATGGTGCAGAAGGAGCCGCTGCTCGAGATGGCGAAGACCTATCTCGGTGACGCCGACCCGCGCTCGCCGTTGGCCTCGCCGCTCCACGCCGACCTCGGCGGGCTCCCCCCGACCCTCATCCAGGTGGGGGATGCCGAGACACTCCTGTCGGACTCCACCCGCCTCGAGGCGGCGTTGAAGGGTGCGGGCGTCGACGTGACGCTCGAGGTGTGGGACGAGATGATCCACGTGTGGCACCTCTTCGCCCCGATCCTCGACAAGGGCCAGGAGGCCATCCAGGGCATGGGTGACTTCATGCGCAAGCACGCCTAGACCCGGATCGTCGGCGCGATTCGCGCAAGACCTCGAACGCCCCGTCGCGAAAGCGGCGGGGCGTTCCTACTTCCAGTCGGGAGCGAGCGTCTAGCGGAGGGTCTTGAAGAATGCGCGCACGTCGTCGACCAGTCGCTCGGGTTCTTCGAGGGCCGCGAAGTGCCCACCCGAGGGCATCGGGGTCCAGCGCACCAGGTTGTAGTGGCGCTCCACCCAGGCGCGCGGCGGATGAAAGAGCTCGCGCGGGAAGAGCGCGACGGCGGTGGGCACCTCGAGGCGTTCGTCGGAGGGCCCAAAGGTGCCGCTGCGCATCGATTCGTAGTAGAGCCGCGCCGAGGACGTGATCGACTGGGTCACCCAGTAGATCATCACGTTGGTGAGCAGCTCGTCGCGACTGAACTGACTCTCGACATCGCCGTCGCAGTCGCTCCAGGTGCGGAACTTCTCCACGATCCACGCCGCGAGACCGGCCGGTGAGTCGTTGAGGCCGACGCCCAGGGTCTGCGGCTTGGTGCCCTGGATCGCCTGATAACCGGTTTCGAGCTTGCGGAATTCACTGAAGCGACGGAGGCCCTCGAGTTCGTCGTCGCTCAGGCCGGCGCGAATGTCTTCGCCGCGGGGCGGCCGCGCGACGGCCATGTTGAGATGTACGCCCTTGCAGTGCGCCGGGTCCGCAAAACCCGTATAGGTCGAGATGATCGCGCCCCAGTCTCCGCCCTGCGCGCCGTAGCGCTCGTACCCGAGCCGCTCCATGAGTGCCGTGTTCACCGATGCCATGCGTTTGCAGTCCCAGCCGCGCTCGGGCGGGGCGCTCGAGAAGCCGTAGCCCGGGAGCGAGGGGCACACGACGTGGAAGGCGTCGGCCGCGTCGCCGCCGTGCGCCGTCGGGTCGGTGAGCGGCCCGATCACCTTGTGGAACTCGACGATCGAGCCGGGCCAGCCGTGGGTGATGATCAGCGGAAAGGCGTCCTCGTGCGGCGAACGCACGTGGAGAAAGTGAAGGTCGACACCGTCGATTTCGGTCTTCCACTGAGCGAAGGCGTTGAGACGCGCCTCCCACACCCGCCAGTCGTAGTGATCTCGCCAGTACCCGCAGAGCGCTTCGAGGTACTCGGAGTCGGTCCCGTAGTCCCAACCACTCCCCGGGATGGGCGCCGGAAAACGCGTGGCGGCGAGGCGGGCGCGGAGATCGTCGAGCTCGGCGTCGCTCACCTCGATGGTGAAGGGGCGCAGCTCACTCATGCGTCGCGGCCTCGTAGGCGGCGATCACTTCGTTCGGTGCCTGGACCAGTTCGATCAGCACCCCTTCGCCGCCGATCGGCGCCGCGTCGTTGCCCTTGGGATGGATGAAGCAGACGTCGTGGCCGGCGGCGCCCTTGCGGATCCCGCCCGGCGTGAAGCGCACGCCCTGACTCTCGAGCCACTGCACCGCGGCGGGCAGGTCGTCCACCCACAGGCCGATGTGGTTGAGCGCCGGGTCGTGAACCTTGGGCCGCGCGTTCACGTCGATGGGTTCCATCAGATCCACCTCGACCTCGAAGGGCCCGGCGCCCATCACGGTGATGTCCTCGTCGACGTTCTCGTTCTCGTTCCGGAAGGTGCCCTTTGGACGCAGCCCCAGGAGATCGACCCAGAGTTTCTGGAGTGGGCCCTTGTCGGGGCCGCCGACGGCGATCTGCTGCAGACCGAGGATGCGGAAGGGTCGGGGGGAGCTCATGGAACCTCACTCGTGGCGGACGGAAGCGTCGCAGGGGCGCCAAGATACACTCCGGGTGTCATGACGCATGCCCCCGAGCACCCCAAGGCGAGTGTGCACTTCCACTCCCTGGGCTGTGCCAAGAACCTCCTCGACACCGAGGTCATGATCGGCAGCCTGGCCCAGCGCGGCTACGCAATTGCCGAAGAGATCGACGACGCCGACGCCGTCGTGATCAACACCTGTTCATTCATCGAAGCGGCGCGCGAAGAGTCGATCGCCGCGATTCTCGACGTGGCCGAACGCCGCGAGGACGGTGATCTGCGCGCGCTGGTGGTCGCGGGCTGCCTNNCTGCCTGCCCCAGCGCTACGGCGGCGAGCTCGCCCGGGAGCTCCCCGAAGTCGACGCCTTCGTGGGCACCGGTGATTTCCCCAAGATCGCCGAGATCCTGGACCGGGCGCTGGCGGGCACCGAACGCGGCGTCTATGTCGACGCCGGGCGCACTCATCTCTACGACGAGCACGCGCCGCGGGTGCTCGTCGGACCCACCCACAGCGCGTATCTCAAGATCGCCGAGGGCTGCGACCGCGTGTGCGCCTTCTGCGCGATCCCCGGGATCCGCGGGCGCTTCCAGAGCCGAACCCAGGATTCCGTGGTCGCCGAGGCGCGCCAATTGGCGGCCGCCGGTGTGCGCGAAGTGAATCTCATTTCCCAGGACACCACCTCGTGGGGCAAGGACCAACCCGGTCGACCGCGTCTCGCGGACCTGGTGCGCGCCCTCGATGCGAAAGGCGAGGGTCTCGACTGGATCCGCCTGCTCTACCTCTATCCCAGCGCCATCACCGACGAGCTCATCGAGGCGATCGCGGGCGCACGGCGCGTGCTCCCCTATGTCGACGTCCCGCTTCAGCACGCGAGCGACCGCATGCTACGGGCGATGCGCCGCGGGACGACGGGCGAACGACAACGCGAACTCGTCGGTCGGCTCCGCGCGGGGATTCCCGGACTCACCCTGCGCACGACGCTGATCGTGGGCTTCCCCGGCGAACGGGACGAGGATTTTGAAGAGCTCCTCGCCTTCGTCGACGACATGCGTTTCGACCGCGTCGGCGTCTTCCGCTACTCGGACGAAGAGGGAACCGCGGGCTTCGAGTACGACGGCAAGGTACCGCGCGAGATCGCCCGCGAGCGCTACGCCCGGCTGACCGAAGCGCTTCAGCGCCAACGCGTCGAGGCCGCGGGCGCTGCCGTTGGGAGCGAGGGGCGTGTGCTGATCGACGCCGGGGGCCGCGATCGCTGCGTCGGGCGCGCCGCCTCGATGGCACCCGAAATCGACGGCGAGATCCTCGTGCACGGCGCGGCGAGCACCGGGGAGATGGTTCGAGTGCGTGTGGAGAGTGCGCGCGGCGCCGACCTCGAGGCCGTGCTGCTCGAGCGCGAGACGCCGGAGCGCTCGACCGAGACCTACCCGATTGAGGGCGTCTCACCCTTCGCGCTGAAAATCGCGCCCCAGTAGATAGCGCTCGGCGCTTCCCTTCCGCGTCGCGCGAAGACCGTGGAGATCGGCGCGCGCAAAGCGCCGGCGCGTCGCCTTTACGAAGCGCTGTGCCTCCGGGCTCTCGAACACTTTGGTGACGAGCGAGCCGCCGGGTCGCAGCAGCTCGGGCAGTGCCGCCCGCAGGGCTTCGAGGAGCGCCTCTTCGGCGGCGCGGTCGGCGGCGCGGATTCCGGTGAGCTTCGGTGCCGCGTCGCAGAGAAGGACGTCGGCAGGACCGCCGCTGGCTTCGAGGAGCGACGCGCGCACCCCCTCGTCCCCGAAGTCGCCGACCCGGAACACCACCGGCGCCTCGAGCGCCTCGTCGAGCGGCCGCAGGTCCACCCCGACCACGCGCCCCTCACTCCCGACGCGCTCGGCGGCGACCTGGAGCCAGCCGCCGGGCCAAGCACCGAGATCGATCACCCGCCGCCCTCTGCGCAAGAGGCGCGCTTTGTCGTCGATCTCGATCAGCTTGTAGGCCGCCCGCGAGCGATAGCCCTCGCGCTTCGCGCGTTGATAGAACGCGTCTTTTCGCCGGTAGGTGGCGATCCGATCCCCGGCTGGCGCGTTTATCGCGCGGCGGTGGCCGCGCGCACACGCACCACGCCGTCGCTCGGACCCGGGACGGAGCCCCGCAGGAGGAGCAATTGGCGGTCGGCATCGACGCGAACCACTTCGAGATTTCGCGTGGTGACCTGCGCGTTGCCGTGACGGCCGGCCATCCGCATCCCCTTGATCACGCGTCCGGGGTAGGCGCCGGCGCCGATCGAACCGGGGTTGCGGAAGCCCTCGTGCGTCCCGTGGGTCTTTTTCTTGATCGCAAACCCGTGCCGTTTCACCGTCCCGGTGGTGCCGCGACCCTTGCTGGTGCCGATCACGTCGACGCGCTGACCCGCCTCGAAGACGTCGGCGCCGACTTCCTGGCCCACCTCGTAGCCTTCGAGCGCCTCGGCCTCGATACGCGATTCCGAGAGATGGCGACGCGGCGTCACACCCGCACGATCGAAGTGTCCGGCCAGGGGCTTGGTCGCGTGCTTGGCCTTGCGCTCGCCGAACCCGAGCTGGAGGGCGCTGTAGCCGTCCTTGTCCGGGGTCTTCTTCTGCACCACCACGTTGGGCCCGGCCTCGAGCACGGTGACGGGAATCGACAGACCCCCCTCATCAAAAATGCGCGTCATCCCGATCTTTCGGCACAGGAGTTCGATTGCCACAATGCACCCCGGTCCTGGTGGGCGGCGCTCGTTTCTGCGCCGCGGTTCGTGTGCGGCGCGCCGAGTGCGCCGCCGCTCCTGGCGGGCGCTCGAGGCGCCGCCGGCAAAGCGGATTTTCGCTGTGGACGCGGCACTATAGGAGGAGTTGGGAACCGTGTCGAGCACACCGAAGCTGGCCGCCACACTGATCCCCGGAGACGGAATCGGGCCCGAAGTCACCGGGGCGGCGCTCCGCGTGGTCGAGGCCGCCGGGGTCGCGATCGCCTGGGATCCCGTCGAGGCGGGCGCCGAAGTCGTCTCCAAATTCGGCACCCCGGTTCCGGACCCGGTGCTCAATTCGATCCGTTCACACCGCGTCGCGCTGAAGGGGCCAATCACCACACCCGTGGGGGAGGGCTTCCGCAGCGCCAACGTCACCCTGCGCCAGGCCCTCGACCTCTACGCCTGCGTGCGGCCGGTGCGGAGCCAGAAGGGGGTTTCCACCCGCTTCGAGAACGTGGACCTGGTCGTGGTGCGCGAGAACACCGAGGGCCTCTACTCGGGCCTCGAGCACCGCGTGGCCCCGGGCGTCGTCGAGAGCCTCAAGGTGGTGACCGAGACCGCGTGTGTGCGGATCGCCCGCTACGCCTTCGATCTCGCCGAGCGCCTCGGCCGCGAGCGCGTCACGGCGGTCCACAAAGCCAACATCATGAAGATGACCGACGGGCTCTTTCTGGAGTGCGCCCGCAAGGTGGCGCGCGATCACCCCGGGGTCGGATACGACGAGATCATCATCGACAACTGTGCGATGCAGCTGGTGCGAGACCCCGAGCGCTTCGACGTGCTGCTGCTCGAGAACCTCTACGGCGACATCCTCTCGGACCTCTGCGCCGGGCTGGTCGGCGGCCTGGGGGTCGTGCCCGGCATGAACGTGGGCGACGACTGCGCCGTCTTCGAGGCCGTCCACGGCAGCGCGCCCGACATCGCCGGGCGTAACCTCGCCAACCCGACCGCCGTGATCCTGTCGGCGGCGGAGATGGTCCGTCACCTGGGCGAGACCGAGGCGGCGCTTCGCATCGAGGCGGCGGTGAGCGAGACCCTGTGCGACCCGGCGTCCCGCACCCGCGACCTCGGGGGCAACGCCGATTGCGACACCTACACCGCCGCGGTGATCGAGCGCCTGGGCTAGGCCGGTCCCCCGGGTCTGGGCCCTCCCGTGGGGCGTCGGGGTACAATCGCGGCCATGCTCACGACGACGATCCGGCACTCCACGACACGGTTTGGCTCGCTTCTGTTCGCTGCCCTTTTTCTCCTTCCCCCGGGTTCCGCCTCGGGACAGGGACGCGAGGAAATCGAGGCCTGTCTCGAGAAGCGGCTCCCGAACCGCTCCAGCGTCCAGCGCGTCGAGCTCGAGGTACAGGACGGCGAGGGCGAGGTCAGCGACTCCCGGGCCGACATCCACTGGAAGCGCTTCGAAGACGACACCATCAATGTCTTGATCCGCTTCTCCGAGCCGCCGCGCCGCTACGGCATGGCGATGCTGGCGCGCCAACGCCTCGAGGGGAAACCCGAGGTCTACCTCTACCTGCCGGAGCTCCGACAGACGCGGCGGGTCTCGGCGCGCAACGCGGCGGGCTCGATGTTTGGCACCGACTTCAGCTACGAAGACTTCGCGTTCCTCCAGGGAGTCGCGCGCGACGACAACGCCGCCCGGCTGCCCGACGGCGAAGCGNNGAAGCGGCCGGGCGCCCGGCCTATGTGATGGAGACGCGCGAGTCGATCGCCGAGGAGCCGACCTACGAACGCATCGTCTACTACATCGAACAGGAACGCTGCGTCCCGCTGCGCGCCGAGTTCTACCGAAGCGGCGAGGTGATCGCGAAGGTGCTCGAGGTCGACCTCGACGCAATCGAGTCGCACGGCGAGCGATTCATTCCGATGAAGACCACGATGCGGGACGAGGAGAAGGGGACCCACACCACGGTGACCATTCTCAAGATCGAGCCCGACGCGGAGATTCGAGATCGGGTGTTCGAGCCGGCGGAACTCGAGAAGGGAGCGCGCTGAGCTTTGCGGCAACGACTCGAAGCGCTGCTCCGCGATCGTCCGGGCCTCATCCTCGCGGTGGCGGCGGCGGTGATCGCGTTGTCGCTATTGGCCGTCGTCGATCCGCGCGGCCCCGCGCTCCGCATCGCGGTCGACGGCTCGATCGACCGCATCAGCACCGCGGAGGCGGCAAGCGACGACAAGCTGATGTTCGCCGCGCTCCGCTTCGACACCCTGTTCCGCCCGGATGCGCTGCGGCAGGTGCGCGACTTCATCGTGGCCCTCGAGGAAATGGAGGGAGTTGCGCGGGTCGACAGTCTGGCCGACGCCATCCACGTCGACCGCAGCGAGGGCTTTCTCGACGCGCGGGGCGCCCTCGACGTCATTCCCGAAACCGCCGAAACCGCCACCTCGCTCGGGGAGGAGATCCTCGCCTCCGCGCTGTACGAAGTCTTTGTTTCGACCGACCAACGCTCCACCCTGATCGCGGTCACCCCGGACCGGGAGACCGGGATCGACCTCGACACCGTCCGCGCGCTGGCCGCCACCCACGCTCCCGGCGCCGATCTTCGTCTCTCGGGCACCTATGTCGCCGAGAGCCAACTCGCTCCGGTCCTGGTGCGCGATCTGGGTCGCACCCTGCCACTGGCGCTGCTCGCGTTGACTCTGGTCGCGAGTGTCACCCTGCGCAGCGTCCGCGGTGTGGTGCTCGCCGTCGGCGCCAACGCCGCCGCCACCCTCGTCACGCTGGCGCTGATCTCCGCCCTCGGCTGGGGCCTCAACATCGTCACGATCATCACACCGGCGGTGGTCTTCGTGGTGGGGTTCGCGTACTCGGTGCACGTGCTCACCGACTTCGAGCACCTCCGTCGTGAGAGCGACGGCCCGCTCCGTGAAACCGTTCTCCTGACCGTTCGCGACGTGGCGCCCCCGCTGGTGCTGACCGGATTCACGACCGGGGCGGGTTTCGCCGCACTCTTGATCTCGGAGATCGCGGCGATTCGCGAATTCGGGCTGATCTGCTCCGTGGGTGTGTTTGCGGNNTTCCCGCAGCGCTCGCGCTGTGGCCGCCCCCGCCCTCTTCCGACGCGATGTATTCACGCTTCAACGATCGCTGGGCGACGCGCTTCGCCTCGCTCGCGGTGCGTCATCGACAGGAGCTGCTCGTGATCGGCGCCGCGATCACCGTCGTCGCCTGCGTCGGGGTGCTGCGGATCCGCTCGAACACCGATTTCGTGTCGAATTTCCGGGTCGATTCTCCGGTGCGCCAGGATTTCGAGTCGCTGAACCGCGATTTCGCCGGGGGCGTCCCCGTGGAGATCGAGGTCCGGGCCGCCTACAAAGACGCCTTCCTGGATCCCGCGAACCTGGAGCTCTTGGGCCAGTTCCAGCGGCTCCTCGAGACGGATGGCGACGAGGTCGGCCACACCACCTCGATTGCCGACTACGTGTCCTTCCTCTACGTCGTGCTCGGCGGTTCGGAGGAGGCCCGCGCCCTCCCCGAATCCGACGCCGGCGTCGACCAACTCCTGCTCGCCGCGCCCGAGGGTGCGCGCCGCTTCGTCGATTCCCGACACCGGACTGCGTTGGTCCGGGTTCAGATCCAGAAGGGTGCGTCAGCGGACCTCCTCGACTGGGTCACCCGTGTCGAAAGCGAGCTCGCCGCGACGCTGCCCGACCACTTCGACGTGTCGGTGGTCGGCAACACGGTGCAGGTCGCCAAGACCGTCGAAGAACTCACCCGCGGCCAGGTGACCAGCGTCGGAACCGCTCTCCTGGTGATCTTTCTCGTGCTCTCGCTGCTCTTCCAGTCGGCGCGCGCCGGGTTCCTGGCACTGCTCCCGAACATCATTCCGATCGCCGTGTACTTCGGCACCCTGGGCATCTTGGGGATCCCGCTCAACGTGACCACGGCGCTCGTCGCGTGTCCCGTGCTCGGCATCGCGGTGGACGACTCGATCCACTTCCTCACCCGTTTCAACGAGGCGGCGCGCGCGCGGGCCAGCGAAGCGAGCGGCGTCGCCGACGCGCTGCGCCAGACGCTGCGGCCGATCACCGTCACCACCGCCGCCCTGGTAGCCGGATTTCTCTCGCTGGTCGCGAGCGAGCTGCGCAACCCCGTCGAGTTCGGGCTGCTCGCCGCCTTCACCCTCGCCTTTGCCTGGCTCCTCGACCTCACCTTCACGCCGGCTCTGTGCGGGAAGCTCCGCTTCGTGACGCTCTGGGAAACCCTGGCGGTCGACCTCGGCGCGGATCCCTCGAAGGAGATCCCGCTCTTCGAAGAGATGTCGCCGCGCCAGGCGCGCATCGCCGCTGTACTCGGCACGATCCGCCCCGTCGCCGCCGGCGATCGTCTGCTCCGCCGCGGCGATCCGGGGGGCTCGCTCTTCGTCGTGCTCGACGGCGAGGTCGAGGTCTCGTACCCGGGGCCGGAGGGGCCGCAGCGCATCGCGATCCTCGGCCGCGGGAAATTGATCGGCGAGTCCTCGGCCTTCGGTGGGCGCAGCAACGCCAATGTCGATGCGCTCAGCGATGTGCGCGTGCTGCGCTGGACCCAGGACAACCTCGACCGCATCCAGCGACGCCACCCCCGCGTCGCCGTGCCGCTCCTACGCAAGCTCTCCGAGATCATGGCCGAGCGCTGGGCCGAGACCACCGAGAAGCTCCACGCGCCGCCCGGCTCCTGATTTCACTACGTTGCCTTGATGGCCGGCCCCACCCCGACACGCCTTGCAGACGCCGGACGTCTGCTCCAGGAGCGCGAGGGCGCGCTGCGCATCACCGGTCTGCGCGGCGCCTACGACGCGTTCCTGGGCGCCGAGTGGGTGCGGCCGCGCGCCGAGCGGAGCGCGCTCTTTCTCGNNGTCGATCGCCTGGCCGAAGACCTGCGCCGGATCCTGGGCGAGCCGCCGGCAGAGGAGGGTGGGCGGGTGCGGCCCTTCCCGCACCCCGATACCGGGCCCTACGATCGGTTCTCTCCGCAGCCCTTCGTCACCGCCCAGCGCATGGACGTGCTCTATCAGTGGATGTCAGGTGCGCGCCCGGCCCCGGTCGTCGTCGCCCCGTGGACCGCGGCGGCGTTGCCGCTTCCCTCTCGCGCCACCGTTCGAGCGCGCACCGTCCACCTCGAGGTCGGCCAGACCACCGACCGCGATGCGCTGATCGACACCCTGGTGGCTTCGGGGTACAGCCGACAGGCCCTCGTCGAAGAGCGCGGAGAGCTGGCGGTGCGCGGCGGTGTTCTCGATCTCTTTCCGCCGCACCGCAGGCTTCCGGTCCGGATCGAGCTCCTGGGAGACGAGGTCGAATCGCTGCGCGAGTTCGATCCCGCGAGCCAGCGATCCCAGGGCCGCTTGAGCCACGTGGTCGCCCCACCTCCACGCGAGTTGCTCGTCGACCGCGACACCGTGATCGAGCGCTCCGACGAACTGCGCTTGCGTTCGGACGAACAGGGCGCCGATCCCAAGGTGGTCGACGAGGTCCTCGACGCCCTGCTCCGCGGCTCGCTCCCGCCCGGAGCGGAAGCATTGGCCCCGTGGATCCAACCCGACCTCGAGACCCTGTTCGACTTTCTTCCCGCAGATGCGTTGGTCGTGGCGGTGGAACCCGAAGCCGGACAGGAGCGCCTCGAGCGCTATCTCGAGGAGGCGGAGGAGGGCTGGCTCGCCGCCCGCGCCTCCGCGCGTGTGGCCGTCCCCCCCGACGAGCTCCTGGTTCCGGGCGAGCGGATCCTGCGCGAGTTCGCGGCGCGTCAACCCATCGACCTCGAACGTCTCGACATCGTCGACAGCGAGGGCGGCGCCCACTACACGATCCACTGCGAGGGCCACGAAGATCTGCGCCGCGACCTCGCCCGGTCTCGGGCCGGCGATGCTGCTCTCCTCCCGCTCGTCCGGGCGCTCGAGGGCTGGGGGGAGAAACGCTTCCGGGTGGTGATCTGTGCGGCCGCCCTGTCGGGCGCCGAGCGCCTGCGTTCCCTGTTGCTCGAGTACGGAATCGATGCACCGGTGTTGCGGGAGGGTGTGCGCGAGGGGCGTTGGGGCCGACCCGGGCGGGTCGAAATTCGCGTGGCGGACTTGTCGGCGGGGTTTTGCGCCCCGCGCGACGGGCTCGTCGTCCTCAACGAAGAAGAGATCTTCGGCCCGCGGGCGCGTCGTCGCTCACACNNGAAGCGCTGGCCGAGCTCCGCGCCGGCGACACCCTGGTGCATCGCGAACACGGGATCGGCGTCTATCGGGGCCTCGTCCGCCTCGACCCAAAGGACGACAACGAGTTTCTCCGCCTCGAGTACGAAGACGGCGATCGGCTCTTCGTCCCGGTGCACCGCCTGAATCTGGTTCAGCGCTATGTGGGCTCGGACGGTCACCGCCCGCGGGTCGATAAACTCGGCGGGACCACCTGGGAAAAGGCCAAGCGCCAGGTCAAGCGGGCGCTGCGCGACATGGCGCGCGAGCTGCTCAATGTCCACGCGGCGCGCGAGCTCTCCGAGGGCCACGCCTTCTCCCCCCGCGATCACCATCTCNNCTTCCCCTTCGAGGAAACCCCCGACCAGCTCGCCGCGATCGAAGAAACACTCACTGATCTCTCCCGGCGAAAATCGATGGACCGCATCGTGTGTGGAGACGTCGGCTTCGGGAAAACCGAAGTGGCGATGCGTGCGGCGTACCGGGTCGCCGCAGACGGCAAACAGGTTGCCGTTCTGGTCCCGACCACCGTGCTGTGTCAACAGCACACCGAGACTTTCCGCACCCGCTTCGCGGGGCATCCCTTCCGGATCGAATCGCTGTCCCGGCTGCAGACCCCGGCCGAGGCCCGCAAGGTGGGGGAGGGGCTCTCAGATGGGTCGATCGACATCGTCGTCGGGACCCACCGCCTCCTGCACAAGAACCTCCAGTTTCGCGACCTCGGACTCCTCGTGGTCGACGAGGAGCACCGCTTCGGGGTGGCCCACAAGGAGCGCATCAAGCAGCTCCGCAAGACCGTCGACGTCCTGACCCTCACCGCGACCCCGATCCCGCGCACGCTTCAGATGGCCTTCGCGGGGTTGCGCGACCTGTCGGTGATCAACACCCCACCGGTGGACCGCCTTTCGATCCGCACCCAGGTCGCGCGCTTTGGCGAATCGCTGGTACGCGAGGCCATCCTCCGCGAGCTGCGCCGCGGCGGGCAGGTCTTCTTCGTGCACAACCGGGTGCACAGCATCGCCTCGGTGGGCGAGATGCTGGCCCGGATCGTGCCCGAAGCGCGGGTCGCCGTCGCGCACGGGCAGATGAAGGAACGAGAACTCGAGGAGCGGATGCTCGCCTTCATGCACGGCGAGGCGGACGTGCTGCTCTGCACCACGATCATCGAGAGCGGCCTCGACATCCCGCGCGCCAACACCATCCTGATCGACCGCGCCGACACCTTCGGGCTCGCGCAGCTCTACCAGCTGCGGGGCCGGGTCGGCCGCTCCAACCACCGGGCCTACGCCTACCTCCTGGTGCGCAGCGCGGAGCGCACCCTGAGCGCCGACGCGAAGCGCCGCCTCGAGGCGATCCAGTCCTTCAGCGAGCTCGGCAGTGGATTTCGGCTCGCGAGCCTCGACCTCGNNCTCGAAATCCGGGGCGCCGGCAATCTCCTCGGCGCCGAGCAATCCGGTCACCTCGCCGCCGTCGGTTTCGAGACCTATATGGAGATGTTGGAGGAGACGATCGAGGAGCTCCGGGGCAAGGCCCCCGAGACCGAAATCGATCCGGAAATCCGTCTCCCGGTGGCCGCGCGGCTCCCCGAGGACTACATCCCCGACGTCAATCAGCGCCTGGTGATCTACAAGCGCCTGGCGAGTGCGCCCGATGACGAGGACCTCGACCGGATTCGAGACGAGCTCCTCGACCGTTTCGGGCCTCTCCCCGAGGAAGCGCTCCATCTGGTCGCGCTGATCCGCCTCAAGATCGCCGCACGGAAGCTCGGGATTGCTGCAATCGAGCTGTCGCGGGGGGAGCTCGTGCTGCGGGCCGCACCGCGCACCCGCATCGACCCGGAGCGTCTGGTGAACTTGATGACGCAGCCCTCCCTGGGAATCCGTGTGGCGCCCGACCACCGCATCCTCGCGCCCCTTCCCCCCGCCGACGCGGGAGATCGGCTCTCGGCCCCAGACGCGGCGGGCGAGGGCGGCGGCGCGCTCGATCCCGAGCGGCTCTTCGCCCACGCGCAGCAGGTCCTGGCGACCCTCCATTAGCCGCCGGGCCTCCCTCGGGGCGGCCCAGCGCCGTGGGGTTGGGGAGGGGTTATCTTCTGCGGGTTCATCCCGGAGGTTCCGTGACGCGTCCGCTCTGTCTCACGCCCATCATCCTCGCCGCCGCGATGCTGCTCCCGCCGCGCGCAGACGCAGCGGAGCTGGTCGACGGCATCGCCGCCCAGGTGGGCACCGAGGTGGTGTTGATTTCCGAGGTCCATCGCATTGCCGACCCGATCGAGAAGCGCATGCGGGCGCAAGGGGTCGACGACAGCGAGATCGCCCAGATGAAGGCCGGTGTCCTCGACTCACTGATCGAGAACCGACTCCTCGATATCACCGCCGAGCGAGTGGAGGTCGAGGCGCTCGACGAAGAGATCGATAACGCCATCGAATCGATCGCGCAGGACAACGGCATCAGCATGGACACGATGATCCGCAGCGTCGAGCAGCAGGGGCTCAGCTACCCCGAATACCGCGCGAAGATCGGCCAGGAGATCGTGCGTCAAAAAGTCATGGGCGGGATGATCCGCTCGAAGATCGACGTGAAGGACGAAGAGGTTCGCGCCCTCTACAACGAGCGGTATTCGGATCAGCCCGAGGGCGGTACCGAAGTGCGGATCTATCACCTCCTGGTACCCGCGATCGAGGCCAAGCCCTGGGCTGTGGACATCGCGTGTCAGGAAGCCCGTGAAGACCTCGAGCGCATCGCGGCGGGTGAGGACTTTCTCGCGGTGGCGCGCGAAACGAGTCCCACCGACCCGGATCTCGGTTGGAACCTCGAAGAAGACCTCGCGGGCTGGATGCTGCAGGAGGTCAAGACCTTGCGACCCGGCCAGATCTCGGACGTGATCGCGCTCAGCTTCGGGTGCAGTGCTCTGCGGCTGGTCGATCGTCGGCAGATGCGACCCAAGACCTTCGAAGAAGTACGGCCTGAGCTCGAGGGCGAGCTCTACAGCAAGGCTTACGAGCGGGAGAGCCGCGCGCTCTTCGACCGCCTCCGCGAACGGACCTACATCGAGAAGAAGGACGTCTTCGCGGGCGGCGGCCAACTCGAGTTCGACGGCCCCTGAGCGAGTCCGGCGTGGCCCTCGGCGCGACTGCCCCCGCGGAGATCGTGGTCCGCGGGGCCCGCGAGCACAATCTGCGCGGTGTCGACGTGCGCATCCCGCGCCGCGCCATGGTCGTGATCACGGGCCTCTCCGGCTCCGGCAAGTCGTCGCTGGCCTTCGACACGCTCTACGCCGAGGGCCAGCGGCGCTACGTCGAGTCGCTGTCGGCCTACGCGCGCCAGTTCCTCGAGCAGATGAGCAAGCCCGACGTCGAGTCGATCGAGGGGCTGTCGCCGGCGATCTCGATCGAGCAGCGCAACGCCAGCCGCAGTCGTCGTTCGACCGTTGGGACCGCCACCGAAATCCTCGACCACTTGCGTCTGCTGTACGCGCGCGCCGGGACCCTCGCTTGCTGGGAGTGCGGCCGGCCGATTTCCACCCAGTCCCCGGAGCAGATCGCCGACCGCATTCTGGAGCGACCGGAGGGCGAGCGTGTGGAGATCCGCGCGCCCACCGTCCGGGGTCGCAAGGGCGTCTACAAGAAAGAGCTCGCGAGCTACCGCCGCCACGGATACAGCCGGGTCCGCATCGACGGGGTCGAGCGCGACCTGGCCGAGGACATCGAGCTGGCGAGACACGATCGCCACGACATCGAGGTCGTCGTCGATCGCGCCGCGGTGCGCTCAACGGCGCGTGGGCGGATCCGCGATTCGGTGGAGACGGCGCTGCGTCTGGGCGCGGGTCACGTCGTCGTGGATCTCGGCCCCGGAGGGGAGCTCTGGCAGCTCGGCGAACGCAACGCCTGCCTCGACTGCGGGCACTCTTTCCCCGAACTCGCACCGCGGCTCTTCTCGTTCAACAGCGGCTACGGGGCCTGCCCGAGCTGTGCGGGTCTCGGGACCCGCGAAGTGTTCGAAGCGGACCGGGTCGTCCCGGATCCCTCCGCGCCGCTCCTGCGGGCGATCGCTCCCTGGACACGCGGGGGCCGGACCTCTCGCTACTACCGGCAGCTTCTGCAGTCGCTCGCCGAACATTTCTCCGTGTCACCGGACACCGCCTGGGGTGAGCTCCCGGCGGCGGCGCGGCGCGGCATCCTCCGTGGCACCCGCGACCCGGTGCTCGTGCGCTTCGGACGCGGGCGACGGAAGCGCGCGACACGAACCTGGGGCGGTGTCCTCGACGAGCTGGAACGGCGGCGACGCGAGGGCGAAGGGGGGCGCGAAGACCTCTCCCGCTACGCCGTCCTGGCACCCTGCGATGCGTGCGGGGGCAGCCGGCTCCGCCCCGAGGCGCGCGCCGTCCGCGTCGGCGGACGCAGCCTCGACGAACTCTGCGCCCTGCCGATTTCGGATGCCGCGCGCTGGCTCGACACGATCGAGCTCGACACCGTCGGGGCGCAGATCGCCGACCGGGTGCTGCAGGAGATTCGCGACCGGTTGCGCTTCCTGCTCGACGTCGGTCTCGGCTATTTGAGTCTCGACCGACCGAGCGCGTCACTCTCCGGGGG
>JABAHO010001906.1_pt1 | contig 19952 bp, 20 predicted proteins | sample 7062071 | NCBI WGS metagenome assembly JABAHO01 (sample SAMN14534356, study PRJNA622989) | marine sediment metagenome | biome: marine biome [ENVO:00000428]; feature: marine pelagic biome [ENVO:01000023]; material: deep marine sediment [ENVO:00002113] | place: India: Gulf of Kutch | collected...
CGTTTTGCGGGGGGAGTACGATGAAAAATATGCAATGGCTAAAACCATTTTGCGAACGAGACGGCTGGCAAAACGTCAGTACACATGGTTTAGGAACCAGTTGAATGTTTCATGGTTCGAGGTGTCATCCGATACCCCTGAGGCGGAAGTCGGTGAGGACATTGTGCGGCAGTGGATGGAAAGCGGACCGATGATACTGGCAGCCTGAGCTCAGGGCTCAAAAAATTACATAAAAAAGGGGGGGTGCATGAATGCTCATGCGCATAGGAATGTATACCATGTCCGTAGCGACAGGCGCACCGTCAGGGAGTTGCCGGTGCGCCTGCGGCCCAGGGAAGAACTGGATCGCCTCGGTATACAGCAGGTGTCCGATTCCATTCTGTTAGCCGTGATTCTTCGCAGCGGCACTGCGGGACACAACGTTCTGGATATGGCGACGGCCCTGATTGAAAAATACGGCTCACTCACCGCGCTGGCAGCCACGACGGTTGAGGAACTCGCGCATGCGCCTGGAATCAGAGGGCTGGGGCGGGTCAAGGCGCAGGTTATCCTGGCGGCATTGGAGCTGGCACGCCGGCTCAATGAGGAGACATTGCCGGAGCGTCCGCGTATCAGCACCCCGGTTGATGCGGCGCGGACGCTGGAATCCCGGGTGCGCGGCTTGGAGCGTGAAGTGTTCTGGGTGCTCATGCTGGACACGGGGAACCGGCTGCGCGGACGCCCGCTTGATATTACGCAGGGCATACTGGATGCGAGCCTTGTGCATCCCCGCGAGGTGTTTCGCGAAGCCGTTCGCTCGGCCTCGGCAGCCGTGGTGCTCGCCCACAATCATCCGTCCGGAAATCCTGCGCCCTCGGCGGCGGATATCCGCATCACCCGCCAGCTGGTCGAGGCCGGAAAACTGATGGATATTGAAGTGCTGGATCATATAATACTCGCGGTGGATGGTGGTGAGCTTGTGCATGTGAGCCTTCGGGAAGAAGGACTCGTGGACTTTTGAAAATTTCAAACAACCGACCCGACAAGGAAGGCAAAACTGGAATGAAAAGCATTCATCCCTCGGCGTTAATTGACGATGGGGCCGTGCTGGGCGAGGGGGTTTGTGTGGGGCCCTATGCCGTGATTGAGGCCGGGGCGAAGCTTGGCAAAGGCTGCTCAATCGGACCGCATGTCACCGTGACCGGCGCCTGCGAATTGGGCTCCGATTGCCGGGTGCATGCCGGTGCGGTTATCGGCGACCTTCCCCAGGATACCGCCTTTAAGGGCGGTGAGTCTTTTGTCCGCATCGGGGACGGCTGCACGATCCGCGAAGGCGTGACCATTCACAGAGGCACCACGCCGGGAAGCACGACAGCGATTGGTGACCGGTGTTTCCTGATGGCCTTCTCGCATTTCGCACACAATGTGTCCGTCGGCGATGATGTCATCGTGGCAAACGGGGCCCTGCTCGGTGGTTATGTAGAAGTCGGGAATGGAGTCTTTATCAGCGGAAACTGCCTTGTGCATCAGTTTGTGCGCATTGGGCGTCTGGCCATGCTGGGCGGGGGCAGCGGGGTGTCAAAAGACGTGCCGCCTTTTATGACAACACGCACCCTGGGTTTCAACCGCATAGCGGGAATGAACGTGGTGGGCTTGAGGCGCAGCGGGGTCAGTGCCGAGGAGAGGCTGCAGATTAAAAAAGCGTTCACGCTGCTTTTCCGGTCCGGTCTGAATACTTCCGAGGCCGTAAAGCGTATCAGCGCTGAACTTCCCGAGGGGCCGGCCGCGGAAATCTGCGGCTTTGTTGAAGCGTCCGAGCGGGGCATATGCAGCATGGCGGTGTCTGAATGACCCGGCGCTGAAGTTTTTTCGGTTCCGTGTACGAAGGAGGATGAGCACTGCCGGTATCACCTGCAGTGGTAATAATGACGACAAGGGGGAATAGTGAGCAAGGCTGGATCTAAACAAAACGGGGTAGGGATATTTGTTTGCGATGATGAAACACCCGTGCGGTTGTGCCTGCAGATGCTGCTGGGACGCGCAAACGGGATGCATGTTGTGGGGGAAAGCGGTGTGCCGGACGAGTGTATTCAAAAGATTCAGAGTCTGCAGCCGGCGATAGCGACCCTGGATATATGCATGCGGTCAAAGTCTGAAGGATTGCAGTTGTGCAGGGAAATTGTTAGCCGCGCGCCCGACACCTGCATTGTGGCCTATTCGGCCTATCTCGATCAGCCTGTGATCCGTACGCTCGGACAACTGGGGGTCAGGGCCCTTGTGGACAAGGGCAGTGATATAGATGAGCTGGTGGATGCGGTTAATGCGGTTGCCGAGGGCCGAACCTACCTTTGCTCAACCGTGTCAAAAAAGGTTGCGCACTGGAGTGTTTTCAAAGCGAGCGGCAGGGGCCTGCCCTCTTCGCGGCCCATTCTCTCCCCGCAACAGCAGCGTGTGCTGGAAATGGTTGCGGATGGATACACAAGCTCGGAAATCTCCAAAAAATTTGGCGTGGCTGAATCAACAATCCGGACCCAGCGCAGGCGAATCATGGAGCGCTTGAAAGTTCATAATACGGCACAACTTTTGCGGCTCTCCGGTGAGTTGGGGCTTATTTAGTGGCTCCGAAGGCTTAGAAATGGCTTGCGCCTCCGGCGCGTAGCCCTTATAAACCGCCCTTGTTTTGATTCGGCCGGGTACCGGGATGCGCTGCCGGCTGGAACTGTCATTGAGGGCCGAGAAGTGCGTCTGCGGGGCGAAAGCGGCCTGATAGACTGAAAGGTTGAGAGTTATGGCACGGGGATGTGAAATTTGCGGCAAAGGCACACGTTTCGGCGGAAACATTGTGCGTCACGGCCTTGAAAAGAAAAAAGGCGGCATCGGTTTGCATATTACGGGCGTGAGCAAGCGCCGGTTCAAGGCAAATGTAAACCGGGTGCGCGTCAAGGAAAACGGCGGAACTACCCGTCGTTATGTCTGCGCCTCCTGTATCAAATCCGGTAGGGTTGAAAAACCATAAGGTTCAATCCGCTGGGCCTCGGGATTAGAGATATGCCTGATGGCGTCAAAGAATCCGGCGAAATCAAAGAAACGGATATCGTCTTTGATTGCCCGAAATGCTCCAAAAGTCTGGCCATCGATTACCGCGGAGCCGGACTGACCATTCCCTGCACGGATTGCGGTGCGGATGTGGAAGTGCCCATACCCGAAGGGATGGAGCTTACCGATTTCGACAGCAGCGAAGAAGAGCAGGAAATCCGGATTCTGAACCTGCGAAGGTCCCTCTCCTCGTCGGAGGAGCAGATTGATGCGCTTCAGGCACAGGTTGACGCATTGTCCGCGGAGAATTCGCTGCTCAAGAAACAGGCTCTGGACAGCGGCCAGAAGCTCAAGGCCATTCTGGAGCATGTTTCGCACATTGCCCACGGAGAAGATGCCGTCAGGCGCGCGTTGGAAAAAATTGACGAAGTCATGAAGGACGCGGACGCGTCCTGATTTTCGGCAGTCGGGAATCCGGCTCTCAGCGCTGTAGAGCCTCCACCAACCTCTCCCGAACGCGATCGGGGTGATAGGTTTCCAGCACAAATCTGCGCCCCGATTCGGCCAGGGCCTTGCCAAACTGCGGTTCATCCAGCAGCGCCAGCAGAATTTCCTCGAAATCCGCATAGTGCCTAAACCAAAGCCCGCCGTTTGCCAGTCGGCACTGGTCCACCAGCACCGGGCTTTGTCCGTGAACGATCACGGGAGTGCCCGCCAGCCAGGACTCCAGTAACACGATACCAAGACTTTCCAGTGTCGATGGGTGCACAAATGCCGCCGCTCCCGCCATCGCCTCCTGCTTGGCCTGCTCCGAAACAAATCCCAGGTCCATAATGTGAGGCTCAAGCGCGGCAGGAGCGGGTACCTCTCCGCTGCCGGTCATTACGAGTTTAATATCGCGGGCGGTCCGCTCGCGGAAAGTGAGCAGGTAATCAAACAGGAGGGGCGTACCCTTTAAAGGTTCCCGCCGCCCGCTATAGACGATGTAGGGGGCATGTAAACCATGTGTCCTGGAAAAGACACCCGCATCAGCCTCAAAGGGGCTTATCCCCAGGCCGACAACCGGCATGTCGGCGCAATGCGCGCCAAAGAGGCGGGTGGCCAGGCTGCGCTCGGTCGGCGTGTTGAATGCAATACACCGGCTTTGAGTAAACATTGGCGCAATGACAGTCTCCTGGTAGGCGAAGGGTTCGTCGTGCAGGCATGGCACGCACACGGTCCGCTCGGGATAGAGGGCGGCAACCTCGCGGGTAAGGCCGAACAGGTAGGGGCCCACGACGATCCTGTCAATGCGGCTTTCGTTTTCACGAATATAGTTGCAGAGCGCGGTGCTGTTGACGCTGTTCTGCATCCATGCCTGCTGCTCATCCGCAGAGAGGCGGCTTTGCCTGTCAATGCGCTGCTGCAGGGAAAGAAAGAGTCCCGAATCACGCTCATCAACGGGGAAGGTGCGGACGGTGAGGCCGTTGACCTTGCGCATTCCGGCGGGAAGTTCGTTTTCCCAGGTAAAATGGTTGGTTGCGCAGGTCGCAAGGAATTCCACCTCCATGCCGGCGGCCAGCGCGTCCATGGCCTGTGCTTTCAGGAGGGTTTCTGCGCCGCCGGTTGTGGCGCCGTCAGCAAAGCGGGGGGAAACAAAAACAACGCGCTGCACGGGCGCGGCCTTGCCGGTGGTCATGGGCGTCCCTGGGACGTTTCGAGCTCTGCAAGGCGTTTTTCCAGTGCCTCGATCTTTTCGCGATGCCGTTCTTCTGTAGCCTCGACCGCAGCGAGGAGCAGGCCGTTGACCTGGTTTTGCTGAGACCACAGCCGATAGGTATAGAAGCGAAGCAGAACCCAGATGACGCGTTTGAGTTTTACGAGCAGCGGTCCGAGCCCGGCCCGTCTCTCGGTGATGACAAAATCGTTAATATCAACAAAAACAGACTCTCTCAGCGAGGCCAGGTACATGCTCAGGAATTCGTCGTCGTTTTTGAGCGCGGCGAGATTAGTCCTCTCGGCCCGGGCGACACGCGGATCGTTATAGACGCCGTCGCGCCGTTTCCGGTCCACGGTTTCCTGAATTTCTTTTACGACCTGCTCGGCATCACGCCCGTCAATGCCGATGCTGAATAGGGATGTTTCGCTCATCGGAACCTCATGTGCTGGCGGGAGAAAAGGTAGTATGCACTATGCTTGAAACCAAGAACAAAGTCTGCTTGGCTGATAATCACAATGAAGATTCTTGTCACGGCGGGGCCGACCCGGGAGGCCATAGATCCTGTGCGGTTTATTTCGAACCGCTCCACGGGAAAAATGGGGTATGCCGTTGCGCAGGCCGCTGCAGACCGCGGGCACGAGGTCCTGCTGGTTTCTGGACCTGTCCACCTCGAGCCGCCCCCCGGTGTGACGCGGGTTGCGGTGGAAAGCGCCGCAGAGATGAAGGCTGCTGTCATGGCCAGCTTTCCCGGTCAGGACGCCCTCGTCATGGCCGCGGCCGTCGCCGACTGGACGCCTGCCGACGTCTCTCCCGACAAGCTGAAAAAGTCATCAATGCCCCCGCAAATTTCCCTGCGGCGTACGGATGATATCCTTCAGGAAATTGCGGCGCAGCCGCACGACAAGATGATCGTCGGGTTTGCCGCCGAAACCGGCGAGGTTGAACAGGAAGCCCGGCGCAAGCTGCGGGACAAGCGGCTTCAGCTTGTTGTTGCAAATGATATTTCCAGGCCCGGGGCAGGGTTCGGCACAGATACCAACGCGGTGACTCTTTTTGACTGCGAAGGGGGCATGTGCGAACTTCCGCTCCAGGCGAAGTATGATGTCGCTGTTCACATTGTTGAATGGCTGGAGAACTATAAGGTGCGCTCCGGTTGAACCGCGTGCAGCGGCTGCCTGCGGCGCGCGTTTCACCCGTTATCCGCTGAGGAGAATGATTATGACTGCCGGGATTAAAGTGGGGATGATCGGGGCCGGGGCGATTGCCGCATCGCACTGCGCCGGTGTGAATGCGCACCCGGATGCGGAGATGGTCGCAGTAGCGGATTTGAGCAGTCAGCGGCGGAATGCCCTGAAAAAATCCTTTAACCTGCAGCGTGCCTATGACACGCCGGACGCACTGCTGAGCGACAGTTCGATCGATGCGGTCTGCATAGCGTTGCCGAATGTCCTGCATGCGCCCGTTACGCTCAACGCTCTCGCAGCCGGCAAGCATGTGCTATTGGATAAACCCTTTGCCATGAATGTCGGTGAGGCGAAACGCATGATCACGGCCTCTGAAAAAGCAGGAAAGCTTCTCATGGTGGGTATGAACCAGCGCTATGAATCGAATGCGCAGGTCATGCGTACCCTTGTGAAGCGGGGAGAACTCGGCCGAATTTACCATGCCCGCGCTACCTGGTTGCGGCGATCGGGAGCTCCCCGTTTCGGGACCTGGTTCGGGAATAAGCGCATGGCCGGAGGAGGCTGCCTGCTTGATATCGGTGTCCACATGCTCGATCTGTGCCTCTATGTTACGGGTAATTTCAATGCAAAGAGCCTGAGTGGTGCCGTGTACACAAAATTCGGCAACAGGGGTCTCGGGGAAGGCGGCTGGGGCCTTTCGGACCGCCGGGGCGGTAAGGCCGTGTTTGATGTGGACGACTTTGCAACGGCAATGATCCGGTTCGCGAACGGCATGACGGTGGATCTCTCTGTTTCGTGGATCCGCCACCAGGCAACTGCGGATGAACGCAATGTTGAACTGTTCGGGACAGAGGCCGGCGGCAGCGTATTTCCGTTAAACCTATACAGGTTCGGGAAAAAAAGCGGGGAGTACGAAATCGTTGAGCCTCAGAATGTCCGCCTAGACCGGCCCCGGGTTGACCGCCATGCCGACTGGATCGACGGTATTCTTAAGCGCCGCAAACCTATTTGCACACTACCCCAGGCGTTATCCGTACAGAAGATATTGGACGCCGTGTACGCGTCCTCGCGTACCGGGCGGGAAGTGCGCCTGGATTAAGACGCATCCCCGTCCTATTCGGCTCCGGATTCAATCCATTCCTGACCGGAGCTGACTCTCTCGTTCAGCCAGGCCTGGGCAAGTATGGCAAAATCAGCGCCAAAACCGACCATCATGCCTGCCAGGATTGCACGCAGCATGAAAAGGTCAGATACGAGGAAGAGCCAGTAAATCGGGTATCCCGGCAGAAGCAGGGCCAGGATTCCCTGAAAAACGGTATCTTTAAACGCGAGAATCACCAGAAGCACATAAGCTCCGAGGATAATCCAGGTGCCGTAATTGCGAAATGACTCGAGATCCGCGCCTTTAAGGCCTCCGCCATAGCGGAGGTAATACATCGCCGCTCCGATGATGAAAAACACGGTCCAGCAGATGGCCACATTCTGGGTGAATTGCATATTCAGACGTTTCATGGTGTGGTGTCGGAGCCCTGCCCTGAAAACGAGTCAAGGGTCCTGATATCCTCATTTCGTTCGGAGTTAATCCTGTTGATTTGATCCCTGGCTTTTTGCCCCGCCTTAACAGCTGTTTTTCCGGTGGCACCCTCGATCGCTGTTTGGCTTGTTGTGTTTGGTGTGGAGGTGCGGGGTGAGGCCTCGTCGGCACGGTCGCCGGAACAGCCGGTGAAAATGATCGCAGCGCCGGCGGCGATTATCGCAACATGCATGACGTTTCCGAAAAAGGGTTTCATACCCACGTGCCCATATCAGTTGGAATTGCCTTCACGAATCCGGCCGCAGCATCGGGAAATAACTTCCGTCAGATTGGGCATTTTGTCAAGTGAGCCGAGGATTATACGCAGCATGCGCAACCCGGCCGGAATGTGGTTCTCAAAGTACCGGGTTTCGGCTTTTTCTGCATTTCGGGCAAATGCGCCGATGGCCTGGACAAGCCGCTGAACCGCGGAGAGGCGGAACAGTCTCTCAATATCACCCGGTGCATGTTCCGCCCTTTCAGCGTATCGCTTCAGCAGGCGGTGTTGTTCTGCCGAAGACAGGCTGATGTAGGGGTCCGCCAGCAGCGATGCCACGTCGTACAGCACAGGCCCGATGCGCATTCCCTGAAAGTCGACCAGTCCCAGGTTCGGGCTGCCAGAGCGGGACCTGCCGACAATGATGTTGCTGGACTGAAAGTCTCTGTGCACGAGCACCTGTGGTTGTGACAGCAAATCCTGTTCAATGGACAGAAGTTCCCGCATGACCCTGTTCACGAGGCCGGCCGGAAGGCCCAGCCGTCGCCGAAGAAAATGCTCTTTAAAAAGGGAGCGTTCCCAGGCGTAGAGATCTGAATCGAACCCGGGTTCGAGGGGTGTTTTGTGGCGGGTGACCGATCGTGTTCCCTTTTGCTGAAATTCGCAAAGGAGGTGCAACGCCTGCCCGTACAGGTCTTCGCGTTTCTGTCGACATGCGGACGCTTCGAGCAATGTTTGCGCGCCGAGGTCCTCCATGACGGTGAAGGAGCGGGTTGGCGCATGCTGTAAAACCCGGGGTACGGCAAGACCGGCACGGTGAAGAAGCCGGGCATGTCCCGCGTAGCGGCTGTTTTCGGTGCGGGCCGGATCGTAGCGTATAAAAATGGCCGATTGCCTGCCATAGCGCAGGCGCATGAAAGCACGGGAAGAAGGCCGCGGTTGCAGGTGTTCGATGCTGGTGCGGGAGTCGGGCCAGGCCATCCGTCTGAGGGCGAGGTGGACATCGCGGTCCCCGAGGCTGGCGGCCGGTGTCACCAGGCGCTCCGCACGGACCGGTCCGGCAAGATCATGCGCGATAATTGCGCCTTTGCTGTTCCCGCGTGACGTTATGCGTATGCCATCCCAGAGCACCGTATCCTCGAGAGTACTCCCCGGTGCGACATGCGCGGTCGGCGGTATTGCGGCAAATCCCCGGATAGTGACCCCCGAGCGGCGAAGCGCATGCACCCGTTTTCGCATTGCAGCAGGAACGCTTCCGGCGAGAGGTGAAGGTTTTCGATCCTCCTGCCATAACAACCGGTGGCCTTCAATGTAGCCCTCCGGTGTTCCCAGGTCGCACCAATGCGATTGGCGCGGTTCTAAGGCTGCAATCGCATGCCCGTCCCTCCGTGCACGGTCATAGGCCTCAATGATGCTGCTGAACCCCGATCCGGGTATGTAAGGAAGGATGCGCCGGTCCAGAAGATGAAGTCCGCAAAATGTTGCCGTGGAGGGGGCACCCGGAGTGCGGCTCCGGAACGATGTCACCCTGCCGTTGCAAATATCGACGGTTCGGGGCCCCTGCGTGTATGTCACCCACAAGGAGGCAATGCACTTCTTTTCGGAGAAGGGGCCGAAAAAGCTGTTTGGCCCGGTGCCCAGGAGAATGTCGGAATTGACCAGCCAAACGGGTGAATCCTCAAAAAACCAGTCAGCCCTGCGAACAGCCCCGCCCGTGCCGAGAATGTCCGGTTCAAAGGAGATGTTGAGGCGCGGGATTCCCGACGCATGCTCAAGCGCGAACCGCAACAGCGGCTGTGCAGCATGGTGCATATTCAGGAGGACATCACGGACACCCCAGCGGTGCAGGGTTTCAAGTGTATGCGAGAGCGCGGGCCGCCCCCACAGCGGCAGGAGGCATTTGGGACGGGTATCCGTCAGGGGTTTCATGCGCGTGCTGTAGCCCGCGCAGAGGACGATGGCTTTTGATGGTCTTTTCACGATGCTGCGTACAGTAGCGCATCAGCGCGAGAACGGGCAAAGGCTGCATGCCCCTGTTGCCAGCCTTCAATGATCCGGTTCGGGTCGACTCCGCCGGACAGCTGTTCGCGGACGGAGGCGTCTCCCATGAGTTTGTCGAGAAACTCGGGCCGGGCCCCGGGACTCTCCCAGAACAGTCCGGGGTCATGCAGGTTCAGGAGCGCAGAGATAATTTTAACGGTGGCTTCCACCGGACGAAACCGGGCCGGGTCGTGAATGCAGAGTCGAATCCCGTTGACGAGCGTTCCTTCCTCTGCGCCCGTGGCGATCGTATATGCGTGGGGAACGACGAGTGCGCCTTCAAGAGGCTGGCTGCGAAAGTGGCTGACCAGGCCGGCGCCGTTCATCCACGATGCGCCCAGCAGCTGGAAGGGGAGTCCGGTGGACCTTCCAAAATCTATTGCCGGAAATGCTTCACAAAAAACAGTCGCCGGGTAGCAGAATGCGGACTCCCCGGAGACAATGCCCGGCGAGGGCGGGATCCAGGGAACCCGGCCGACAGGGAATGGGGTACGGCGGTCATAGTCGCCCAGGAGTGCAACCTTCAGGTCAATATCCAGGCGGTAGTGCGAGGCGATCCATTGCGCGGTTTCGCCCGGGGTCATGGCATACAGTAGGGGAACTGGCAGTGCGCCGACGAAACTTTCCAGCTCGGGGTTTAGCACGGCACCGTCGAGGGTTCCGGGATAGGGGACAGGCCGGTCTGCCACGATGACTGAGAGGCCGGCCCGTGCGGCGGCCTCAAGTACGAAACGCAGGGTGGAGGCATAGGTGTAGCAACGAATGCCCAGGTCCTGAATATCAAATACCAGCATATCAAGGCCTTCAAGCATCGCGCTGGTCGGTTGACGGGTTTCCCCGTACAGGGAGTGGACCGGAATATGCCAGAAGGGGTGCTCCAGAGAGGTGACATCAGCGCCNNCAGTCCGACCTTGCGGCCGTTCAGCCAGTCCGCATGCCTGTCCAGGAGCATCTCGATACCCGGCCGGCAGCGAAGACCGGGTGTCATGAGGACCAGTCCGGCCGGTTCTTTAGCTGGTCATCAATATCGTCGAGCTTCTTAAGGAGGGCCCGGTACTCGGGATATGTTGTCGGCGAGGGGGGAGGGTTGTTTTTTTTCCAGGCTTCGTAATCCCGTTTTGCGGTTTCGAATTCCCGGCCGATCTGAACGTCCTTGCCTTTGAGCCGTCGGAGTTCATCAGATGCCTGCATGCCGCCGGTGCCCTGGTCTCGCTTTGCCTGAAGGGCCTTTACCCGGCTCCAGTAATCTTTGTAGGTCGAGTAGGCTTTCCTGAACCGGGGGAAATGCGGATTTTTGGCCTGAGCGTTTTTAAGAAGATCTGCTTCAAACCGGGCAATATCGGCCTGTGCCTGCGCTTTGGCGCGAAAGAGCTCGAAAATGTCGGAGGGTATGCTACCCGGAGCTCCCTCGAGCAGCAACACATCCGATGCGAGCAGGAGGTAGGGCTTTTCTCCCTGAACTTCAGGGTAAGTTCGGCATACGATGCATTCCCCGGCACTTGTTTTTTGGACATTGCCGACCACGACAGGCCGCCCCGCCTTGAGGCGTGCCTGCTGCTTGCCCTCGGCGGTGAAACAGCGAGCCTGGTCCCTGTTGACAAATCCCCAGCTGTTCCCGGGCGAGAGGGCCGCCACCCCGTCAAGTTCCAGCGGCAGCCTGTCCCGGGACGAAGTGCCTGCTGCACCACTGCGCAGATCGTCAAGAGGGCCACGATCTACAGGTGCCGCGGTTTCGAACGGAGCCGCCTGATTCGCCGGGCGCGAGTCAGAATCTTTGCCGCGGCCGTTGGTGAAGGTCAGGGTCTCATCAAGCCAGCGGGAGGTTGCGTCCAGGGCGGGATACTGATCGATGAAGCGTCCGATGCCCTGGGAAACGGGGTTGGCCGCAGGCACAGATAGAACCTGTCCCGCACCCACAATGATGGCGGAGCCGATGAGAAACGAGCTGATATATCGCATCAAAAGTTTGATAAACGCCTGCATTGTGGAGGAAGCCTAGAGCAGCCGGTAACCATCGTCAAGAGTTCCCGCAGGGCCGGGAGCGGATGCATGTTGCCGGCGGATCAATGCAGGAGCAGAAGGCCGGTGGCACCCGCTGCGAGACAGTAAAAGCCAAACCAGCTGAAGTGCCCGCGGCTAAGCTCTCTCACCAGGAATACAATGGAGGCATACCCGACCGCGCAGGATACGGCAAACGCGGTGATGAGGTCCGCAGGTGTCAATGTGCCGAGTCCTTCCCCGAGGGCCTGCCCGGCGGAAAGGAGGGTAGCGCCACCGATGGCGGGAATCATGAGAAGCAGCGAAAATTCGGCTGCAGTCTTCGGGTCCAGGCCAAGGTGACGTGCAGCCGTTATGGTCATTCCCGAGCGGCTGATTCCCGGCAGTATCGCGAACACTTGCGCCAGGCCGATTAGCAGAGCCCGCCGCATTGACAGGTCCGTTGTCCGTTTGCTGCGAAACATCAGCGAGAGCAGAATAGCGCCGGTAATTATTAACATGCCTGATATGAAAAGCGGGCGGTCAAACAACGGGGTCAGTGCCTCGCCTAGGGTTACCCCGACCACCGCAATAGGGACCGTGGCCACAGCGAGAAACAAAACCTCCTGCCGCCCTGCGCTTCTGGGTTTCAGGAGTTCAGCGCCAATGCGCACCAGCCTTTTGCGGTAGTAAATGATCACAGCGGCAAGCGTGCCGGTATGTGTCGTAATCTCAAACAGGATTCCCGGCGGATTGTAGGCAAAGAGATGCTGGGCCAGGCCCAGGTGGCCGGAGCTGCTGATGGGAAGGAATTCGGTTATGCCCTGAACGGCCGAAAGTAAAATTAACTTGAGAAAGTCGGACATGGCTGCCTGTCTCCGGATCTGCCGGCAATTGGGGCGACATGGTAGAGCCCACCCTGCACGTGGCAAGAAAAATAAGGTCAAGGCTTAGAAACGGGCGGGGAAAATCTTCTTGCATCCCGGGGCGGGCCCTGCCTATATTTCCCGCCTTTAAGCACGTGGGGCCGTAGCTCAATTGGTTAGAGTACCGGACTGTCGATCCGGTGGTTGCGGGTTCGAGTCCCGTCGATCCCGCCACTCCCTTCATGGGAGAGGCGTACCAACCGCAGCGTAAGCAAGCACGCTGCGGTTTTTTCTTTTTCATATCCGGTCCTGACCCCCTTAAGCGTGGGCGCCTGTTCGCTTGACTTTACGGGCTCATCCTTTCACGATTGAGACCGCAGGGAATGTGGCACATGTAAAGCGAGTCCAGTCCCGATGGCCGATCAGAGCGTACGCATCAGGAACATGCTTCTGCTGGCTTCCGCCGGCATGCTGGGTATGTTCCTGGGCGTCAGCGGCTTCACCTTTATCTATGGCGAGGGTCCCTCGTATTTCAGCAAAGACCCCGCGGCATGTGTCAACTGCCATATTATGCAGCCCTATTACGACGGGTGGCAGAAGGCAAGCCATCACCAGGCGGCAACCTGCGTGGATTGCCACCTGCCGCACAGCTTTTTGGGCAAGTATACCGCCAAGGCCCTGAACGGATATCATCACTCCAGGGCGTTTACCTTCCAGAACTTCAAGGAGCCGATCAGGATTAAGCAAGGGAATCTCCAAATTCTGGAAAAAAACTGCATGGGATGCCACGGCGACATGGTTCACGGTATTGCCACCGGACAGGGTGAGGTGGATCCTGTCGGTTGCATTCGATGCCATGGTTCCGTGGGGCACGGAGATCCCATCGGTATTGGTGGCCCTGACGCCGGAATGCATTTTGAAAGGAGCAGACTATGAATGATACCGCGCCATCCCGTCACAAGCTGATCTACATACTCGTAATCGTTGTTGCTGGCATCGGCACCTGCATCGCAACGGCCCTGATGATGAGTATTTTTGAGCGCAAGTCAGAGGCATTAACGCCGTATGTGCGGTTGGTTGAAGTGACCGAAGACGATACGGATCCGGAAAAATGGGCGAAAAACTGGCCGCGGCAGTACGACTCCTACCGGCGGACCGCCATTCCTACGCGAACGCGCTTTGGCGGGCACGGGGGCAGTGAAGCGCTTCCGGAAGAAAAAATAGAGAGGGACCCCTGGCTGAAGCGCATGTTTCTCGGCTATGCATTCTCGATCGACTACCGCGACCGGCGCGGACACGCCTACATGCTCGTGGACCAGGAGCAGACACGCCGCCAGACCAAGCCGCAGTCCGGTTCCTGCCTGCATTGCCATGCCTCGGTTATGCCCCTGTACCGCGAGCTGGGTGACGGCGATGCCATGGCCGGATTTGAAAAAACCTTTGCCTATTCCTACAAGGAACTGAATGCGCTCCTGCATGAAATGGATCATGCCCACCCCGTTTCATGCGTGGACTGTCATGAGCCGGATACAATGCGACTGCGTGTCACGCGGCCGGGCTTTATTAAGGCAATTCAGGCGCTCGCAGTATCAGAGGCGCCTGTGCCGGCCATGCCGTCAATCCAGGAGTGGCGTGAGTCGAGCAGGAAAAATCCGTATGACCCTAATGAGGATGCGACCCGGACCGAAATGCGATCATTCGTGTGCGGGCAATGTCATGTGGAATACTATTGCGCGAGCAAGATGCCGTTGACGTTTCCCTGGGATAAGGGGCTTCGCATGGAGGATCTGGAGGCTGTCTGGGACAGCACGATGTTTGAGGATGGTAAGCGCTTCTTTGACTATCGGCACAAGGAGAGCGGAGCGGAAATTCTAAAGGCCCAGCACCCGGAATTTGAGCTGTGGAGCCAGGGAATTCATGCCAGAAGCGGCGTGTCGTGTGCGGATTGTCACATGCCTTACATGCGTGACGGGGCAACCAAGGTGTCGGATCACTGGGTCCGCAGCCCGCTGCTGAATATCAACCGCGCGTGCCAGACCTGTCACCGGTTCTCGGAGGAGGAAATCAAGACGCGTGTGGACATCATTCAGAGTAAAAACCATGCCTTGCTGCAAAGGGCCGGAGCCGCCTTGATGGATCAGCTCGATGCCATTTCCGCGGCAAGAACGGCGGGTGCATCCGACGCGGATCTCCATGAGTCTTTAGAGCTCCAGCGCAAGGCGCAGTGGCGGCTTGATTACATTGCCGCCGAAAATTCAATGGGGTTCCATGCGCCGCAGGAAGCAGCCCGTATTCTGGCCGAGGCTGTCGATTTTGCACGACAGGGACAGGTTTCGGCTTCACGCTGGAACGCGGCCCGCCCGTAGTGGACCTGCCAAGCTGCAGGCAGCCTGTAGCGGAGGCCGCAGGCCTTTTTATTGGATAATCAGCCGCAGCGCGGAGACGGCAGATAAAAGAAGCACCAGCCGCGCGAACAATGCCGGCGGAATCAATGGCAGGAGCCGGGCCCCCAGCAGCCCGCCGGCAATCACGAGAGGGGCAAGCACCAGGTCCACGAGCAGGGATTGCCGGGTAATCATTCCGGCGAGGATCAGGATGGGGATCTTTGAAACATTGACCGTGAAGAAAAACCAGCCCGTAGCTCCCATGAAGCGTTCTTTGACCCACCCCCTGCTTAAAAAATAGACACCCATGATGGGGCCGGCTGTATTTCCAATGGTCGTGGCAAACCCGGCAAGCATGCCCACGGCATGCGCAAACGCTGCGCGGTGGGGCAAGGCTTTCATGCCGCCTTTACGGCGAACCAGTTCCAGCCCAACCATGCCGAGTACAAGGAAGCCCAAAAAGGGCCTGAACACGGACTCGCTTATCCAGGCGAGAAAGAAAAATGCCAGCCCCATGCCCACTGCCACGGCCGGCATGAGCTTCACAAGTTTCCGCCAATGCGCATGCTGCCGGTAGTACCTGAGCGTCATTACGTCGCCGACAATCAGGAGCGGCAAAAGCGCCCCGACGGACAGCTTGGTTTCCCCTGGAAATGCAAACGCCATTAGCACGACCACCAGCACGCCGACACCCGGAAGCCCGGTTTTGGCAAATCCGGTGAACAAGGCGGCTAATCCCGCAAAGATCCAGTATTGCGGTTCACTGGGCATGGCGACCGGGAGAGGGGGAAGGTGATAGGTCAGGGGTAGAATAAGGTGCCGTGATACGTTGCACCCATTGTTGATCGATCCGGTTTTTCCATCGCATGCACCACCGCCCGCGTGCGGCAAAGCNNGTGTTGTCGGCAGCATTGAGCAAAAACAGGTAGAGCGGTTGCGGTCTGTAGCTGCGCAAGTCTTTGCCTTCGGTCGCAGCCCGGAGGTTCTGCCACAGGACGGGGCCCTGCCGAACAGAAAATACGCCGGCCTTCGGCAACCCGGCATGAGAACGCAGCGCGGCGCAGTCCCCCGATGCAAAAATGTTCGGCGCATCAATAGATTGCAGGGTGTCGTGCACGCGCAGAAATCCCCGGCTATCCGTTTGCAGGGCCGAACCGGCAAACAGCGGAAGGCCCCGTGCCGGGGTGGCCCAGACAACCCTGTCGCAGGGCAGTCGTTCGCCGGTATCCAGCCTCGCGCTTCCGGCTTCAAGGCTGACGACGTGTGTGTTGGAGTGAATCGAAATGGCGCTTTCCTGCAGGGCCTGGACACAGTGCCGGTGTACTGGATGCGATGGCGAGGAAAGGATGCCGCTGCCTCCGGTAACAATGCTGATCGTCACGCGATGAGAAGCGTAACGCCGGGCAAGGGCAAGGGAGACCTCGAAGGCAGTGGCTCCGCCTCCCGCTACCAGGATACGAAGCGGTTTGTTCTCTGCCTGGCGGTCCAGTTCTGCCACGCGCTGCATTACGGTATGCAGCGGCTTTAGAACCAGGCTGGCAGGTAAGTCCTGTGCACCGTCGGGAAGCACGGGTTCGGATCCGGTGTTGATGGCCAGAAAATCGTATGCGAGGGGGGGCTCCCGGTTGGCAATCACGAGGCGGTTGTTTTTCCAGTCCACCCGGTCAACCCGTCCCTCATGCCGTACCACGCCGCAGGCGGAACAAAGCCTGTCAAGGTGGATGCTGAGCTGGTCTGCCTGGTAATACCCGCTGATCCATCCGGGCAGCATGCCGGAGTAGGGCACCGTGGCCGAGTCGCTGACAAGATGCAGTTCCGCGCCGGGAACCGGCGAGGTCATCCAGCGGGATATGACCTGCAGGTTTGCATTCCCGGCGCCAAGCAGCACGATTCTTTTGTCCTGCATGTGCATATGCCGATTGTTATGCCTTGCTCGGCGGTCCGGTATTGTCTGCAATTGCCCGTACCAATACCTGTTCAGTCCGCAAACACAGACGGCAGCAGTGTCCCGGTGCAGACGGGGGTTACGGGACCTGTCATGGTGGCCTCAAAGCTGTCGGCGAAGGAAAGGGCAAGGTTGCCGCCGGGCATTGTGACGGTAATTTCCGAATCGCAGAGCCCAAGGCGGTGCGCAACGGCTGCCGCGGCGGTACTGCTGCTGCCCGATGCGAGCGTGTACCCTGCACCGCGTTCCCAGATTTCAATCTGGATCGTCTTTCGGTCGATCACCTTCAGGAATTGAACATTAATGCGATTGGGAAAGAGCGGGTGCGTTTCAAGCAGGGGGCCGAATCGCCTGGCATCGGCTTCGGTGAGCTCGTCACGCAGAACCACGCAGTGCGGGTTGCCGACCGAGGCGGCGCAGAATGTGAGCAGTTCGCCGTCAATTTCTATGGATTCATTCAGAACCTCGCGTGCATCGCCGGCGACGGGGATTTCGGAGCTGACAAAGGTCACGCGACCCATGTCTACCGTTACGGTTGTGCCGTCGTCATGTACCTGGGCGCGCACCGCGCCACCGGCAGTTTCCACGGTGAACGGGGCATTGGTGACCAGTCCGCGGTCAAAGAGATACCGCGAGAAAATGCGCAGGCCGTTGCCGCTTTTTTCGGCTTCGCTTCCATCGGGGTTGAAAATCTGCAGTGAGAAATCACAGGTGCCGGAATGCCCGGGCCCCCAGAGGATGCCGTCTGAACCAACCCCGTAATTTCGATGGCAGATTCTGATGATTTCCTGCGTGGTAAGGGGGCGCCCCACCTCGGCGGGGTCAATCACCAGGTAATCATTTCCCAGTCCATGATATTTTGAAAAGTTCATGAGCTCTCCTGTTTCGGCCTTGCCGGAAGGCTGCGGGTCTGCGTGCCAGGCCATGGATGCGCTGCCCGTCCGCCGGACAATGTTGCCTCTCTTGATTTAGGGTGACGACACCTTACGCTTTCGCGAATAAAGGTGCAATGGCACGGCAAACATCAGTCCGTATACCAGGCTGTTCACCGGGATCAGGACGAGGAAAAGGTCCAGGCGCCCGATGGAGAGCAGGGGCCAGAGCGGCAGGCAGAGAAATGCGGCCAGCAGATCGGCAGCAGCGTACCAAAACGACGGGTATTCCGAGTCAGAAAATGCAAGGCAGGCGTTCATCCCCAGGACCGGCAGCAGGAAAAGCGTATGCAGGCAGGTGAAAAACAACAGCCTTTTGGGAAGTGTCACGACTGTTGTTCCGCCACCAGCTTGTTCAGCCCATCGACATAAGCCTTGGCGCTGGCCTCGATAATGTCGGTCGAGGCGCCCCGGCCGCTCACGCGCAAGCCGTTGAGTTCCATCTGGACATAAACTTCGCCCATGGCCTCGGTGCCGCCGGTCACAGCCCGGATTTCGTAATCAGAGAGTTCCGGTTGCAATTCGGAAGCCTCTGCAAGCGCGCGGTAGGCTGCGTCGACCGGTCCGTCGCCGGTAGCCGCCCGTTCGCAGATTTCCTCGCCCCGCCTGATCCGGACTGATGCGGTGGGAATCGACCCGGTACCGCCTATGGTGTTGAGGTAAAGCAGTTCAAATGTTTCCGGCACCGGCCGAATTTCGTCATGGATGATGGCGCGCAAATCATTGTCGAATACCTCGCGTTTCTTGTCTGCCACGACAAGAAAGCGGTGGTACACCTTTTCCAGTTCATCAGGGTTCAGGTGATACCCCATTTTTTCGAGGCGGTGTTTCACCCCGTGTCTGCCGGTACGGGCGGTCAATACGACGCGGCTTTCATCCATGCCGACATCTTCGGGAGCCATGATCTCATACGTTTCGCGGTCCTTGAGGACACCGTCGACATGGATGCCGGAACTGTGCGAGAAGGCATTCCCGCCGATGACAGCCTTGTTCGGAGGGATGTTCATCCGGAAGGCATTTGCCACCATCCGGCTGGTTGCATAGAACTCGCGGGTATTGATGCCCGTGGTGACGTTGAAATAGTCCTTCCGAGTGGAGATGGCCATGACAACTTCCTCGATTGCGGCATTGCCGGCGCGTTCGCCGACTCCGTTTATCGTACCCTCCACCTGGCGGGCACCGTTCTGGACACCGGCCAATGAGTTGGCAACGGCGAGCCCAAGGTCATTGTGGCAGTGCACGCTGATTTTGGCCCTCTCGATNNCCCGGGTTTTGATATCCGCTATCAGATTTCCCCAAAGCTCCGGCATGGCATAACCGGTCGTGTCCGGGATGTTGAGTACCGTAGCCCCGGCATCGATCACGGCCTCGAGAATTTCCATCAGAAAGGGCGGATCTGCCCGGCCGGAGTCCTCCGCGTAAAATTCCACGTCATCGGTGAATTCCCTGGCGAACCGCACCGACTCCACGGCCATCTGGAGAATCTTCGCTTTCTTTTCCCCGATGGTTTTCCCGTACTTGTCATCGCCGAATTTTCCGAGAATGTGTTTTTCCGAGACCCCGATGCCCGTATGAATCCGGGAACGCCGGGCATTGGACAGCGCTTTTCCGGCCGCTTCAATATCCGCTTTCACGGCACGGCTCAGGGCACAGATTGCCGGTCCCTCGATTTCCCGGGACAGCAACTGCACGGCCTCGAAGTCCTTGGGGGAGGAGCTGGGGAATCCGGCCTCAATGATGTCTACATTCAGGCGTGCGAGCTGCTGGGCGATCTCGAGTTTCTCGCGTGCATCCAGGCGCGTGCCTGCGGCCTGCTCCCCGTCCCGCAGGGTGGTATCAAAAATATCTACTTTTTCAGTCATGGTAATTGCTCCCGTCGAAGTATGTCCCAAAAATCAGTGCAGTTGTCGGCACAAAAAAACCCGCAACCTTCTCTTGGCAGGGCAGCGGGATGGTGCGGACAATGCTGTGCGGCTGATTACACCGCACACCCGCTGCCCGGTCTAAGCAGCAGGGTTGTTTCACCCGCCAGCTTTCCCGGCAGTAACTGCGTGATCGGTTGTGTAAGGCGGTTCATACTTTCTCTCATTGGGAAAAAATGACACTATCACAGGCTCGGA
>JABAHO010007463.1_pt1 | contig 19949 bp, 22 predicted proteins | sample 7062071 | NCBI WGS metagenome assembly JABAHO01 (sample SAMN14534356, study PRJNA622989) | marine sediment metagenome | biome: marine biome [ENVO:00000428]; feature: marine pelagic biome [ENVO:01000023]; material: deep marine sediment [ENVO:00002113] | place: India: Gulf of Kutch | collected...
CGTCGTGGCCGGTGTTCATCGCCTGGAGCATGTCGAGCGCCTCGGCGCCGCGGACCTCGCCGACGATGATGCGGTCCGGCCGCATCCGCAGGCTGTTGATCACGAGATCGCGCTGCGCGACCTGGCCCTTCCCCTCGATGTTCGCCGGCCGCGTCTCGAGTCGGACGACGTGGTCCTGGCGGAGCTGCAGCTCCGCCGAGTCCTCGATCGTCACGATGCGCTCGCGCGCGGGGATGAACGACGACACGACGTTCAGGAGCGTTGTCTTCCCGGCGCCCGTCCCGCCGGAGATCATGATGTTGAGACGCGCGCGCACACAGGCCTCGAGCAGGGTGACGACGTCTTCGGTAAGAGAGCCGTATTCGATGAGGTCCTCGACCCGAAGCGGATCCGAACCAAAACGCCGAATCGAAAGCGTCGGGCCGTCGAGCGCGAGCGGCGGAATGATGACGTTCACACGCGATCCGTCTTCGAGGCGGGCGTCTACCATCGGGGTCGTCTCGTCGACGCGCCGCCCCACGCTCGACACGATCTTTTCGATGATTCGCGTGAGGTGTTTGTCATCCTTGAAACGCGCCACCGTCGACTCGAGACGGCCAAAGCGCTCGACAAAAATCGCCCCGTGCCCGTTGACGAGGATGTCCGTGACCTGCGGATCGGCGAGGAAGGGCTCGAGGGGACCGAGGCCGAACACCTCGTCCTGCATCTCCGAGACCAGCCGCTCGCGCTCTTCGAGGTTGAGCAGGAGCTTCGATTCCTCGAGCACANNCGCGATGTCCTGGCGCACGCGTTCGTCGCTCGCCTTGGCCAGGCGCGAGACGTCGATCATCTCGAAGAGCTCGTTGTGAACCCGGGATTTGAGCTCCTGGTACGCGTTGTCGGGCGCCGCTGCCGCGGGTTCCTCGGCGGGCGCGGGCGCGCTGCGTTCCGGGCCTCCATCCATGCGCCCGTTCTCTCGGAGAAGGCGATCAAGCAGTGCCATGACGGTTCCCACCAAAGAGGCCGCGGATGCGGTTCGCGAACCCCGAGCTACGGGTGGACTCCTGCANNATTGTTTCGAGGAGCTGGCGAGCGAGCGGACGGCCTTCCGGAGCGGGCCCCGGGGCGCGACCGCGGCGAGGAGTTCGCCGGAGCTCACCGCGTCGAGCGCCGCGGGATCCTCGGGGAGTTTGAAGTCCGGAGCGCGGGTCAAGAATTCTTCGCAGTCGCTCTCGCCGAGCGGATTGCGGCGGCTGTCGAAATTCAAGACGAGCTTGACCTTGTCGCCGAATCCAAGCCGATCGAGAAGTTCGAGATAGGAGCGGGTGTGGCCGAGCGCGACGACGTCGTTCCGTGTGACCAGCAGAATCTGGTCTGCCTGGTCGAGTGCCGCGACGGTTCCGTCGCTCCAACTGCGCGGAAGATCGACGACGACCCAGCGGACCTCGAAGCGCAGGACCTGGAGGACGCGTTCGATGTGGTTGGGCCGAATTGCCGACCCCTGATCGATCGCCGTCGGAGCCGGGAGCACCTGCAGACCGGTGTCGTGCGGCTGCAGGATCGATCGCAGCGAGGTCGCGTCGATTCGAGCGCCTTCCGAGGCCAGATTCGAGAGCGTGAAGGAGGGGTGGATGTCGAGGTGGAGCGCGACGTCCCCGATGGGGAGGCAGAGATCGACGATTGCGCTCTGGTCGCCGCTGGCCTGCAGCTCGCCCGCGAGTTGAGAGGCGACGAAGGTGGTTCCGACGCCTCCCTTGGCGCCCAGCACCGCCAGGATCGGAGCCGGCGTCTGGGCCCCCTCTCCGGCGATCTCGGTGGCAAGCTGCTCGAGGACTGCGTCCAGGGTCGCGTCATCGGTTCCCGGGGAGATGTATTCCCGGGCCCCTGCGCGCATCGACGAGAGGATCAGATGGCTGTCGTCCTGCGGACCCGCCACGATCAGTTGGGGTCGCGGGGTGCGAAGCTTGCCGAAGGTTTCGAGGACGAGGGCCGGTTCCAGACCGAGGTCCGCCAACACCACGTCCGGCTCGTGATCCCGAACCACCGCGTCGAGCTCGGAGATCTCGGTCACCAGCTCGAGGACGTCGCTCACGGCGCTCTCGTTGAGGCGATTCATCNNGCGCCGACGCTGGAATGCGACGCGTAGACGACGACGGAGATCCGTTCCACCTTTGTGAGTCTCCCGTTTACTGGACGAGTGACGGAATCGTCGCTCGAATCCCGAAGTTCTGACCGCCGGACCCTGTGGCGCCGAGCTCGCAGTCGTCGTAGCGAGGGTCACCGGGACACAGGAACTTCCCTCGAATGATCTTCCCGGGCGTCACCTCGATCTCCATGATCTCGAAACACACGAAGCCGACGATGTCGGCCGTCTCGGGTCCAGCGCAGTGGTCGCTGCTCTGGCACTCGACCACGGGGAGCCCCACCACCCAGGAGTCGACGTTGCCGTTCTTGGGGTCGTAGTAGTCGATGCCGTCCGCCTCGGAGAAGTTGCCGGTCCCGTTGAAGCGGTCGTTGATGTCGTCGATCACTGGCGTCTTGTCGCCGTTGTCGAGGAAGACGCTGTCGTTGGTCGACACGGTTTCCGGATTTCCGTTCTCGACGATGTCAGTGAGCTCAGGTGTGTTGATCGACGGGGATTGATCTTCGAACTGTGTCCAGCACGCGTTCTGCTCGGGGGTGCTGTTGAATTCCAGACAGGTCACCGTGCCCGAGCCCGCATTCCCGGTCTCCAGGGGACACGGATTCGGCGGATTGGCGGTAATCTCGGAGCAGTAGTTGCCGGCGCAGGCGTTGCCCGAGATCGCGCAACAATCGATCGCGATCGGAAGGTCCACCTCGCCGGGTCCGACGCTCCCGGCGAAGCCGCGGTAGGCGATGGCCGTGGTCAACACCGGAAAGTCGGTCTGGCCGACGACGCGCGAAAAGAAGGCCGGTACGGGTCCATTGGTGCCGGCCTCGAGGCGCGCCGTCACCCGCGCCGCCGTCACATTGTCGGGGTTGCTGAGGTCGACACTCGTGTCGAAGACCTGAGTCGCCAGGTCCCAATCGCCGAACTCGATGTCGGAGGCGTTGACGGTTACCGACGAGGCGTGCACAGCCGAGTTCGCGCCGCCCACGGAGATGGCTTCGGTCGTCCCCGTGCCGGTGGTGACCGCGGGGGGAGCCGAGCTGGTATCGATCATATTGAGGGCGGCGGCCAGGGCGCTCGCGTCCGCGGCACCCTGGAGCTGGGTTCGGGCGGCCCAGGTGATTCCGACGTCGACCGCGAGTGCGACGGCGCCGAGCAGCGCCGTCATTGCGATGGTCACGACCACAGTGCTCGCACCCCGTCTCTTCCGGACCTCGCGGGGTTCAGTCTTGCGGGGAGGGGCGTGCGGAGACATAGAGGACCTCAGCGACTGATGTTGATGATGGACGGCACGTCCTGCGGGTCGTTCTTGGGATCCTGGCTCTGGCGGTAGGCTTCGACCGCTTGTTCGCCGGTCTTGCCGTCCACGCCTTCTTCGCGCGGGACGTCGTCCCACGGCTTCGAGTCGATCGTCATGACGCTGCGGTTGTAGCTCTGCGCCTTCCCCCAGTTCTCTTCGACGGTTCTCGGCGCGCACGCGAAGGCGAGCGCCGCCGCAATCGATAGGGCGAGGAAACGGGTCACGGCTGCTGGACCTCCTGGAAGCTCGTGTCGATGCGGTACCCGGTCTTTCCGATCAAACCGGCGTCGCGCGGGAAGCGGGGCTCGGCGCGCTCGGGATTACCCTGGAGCCAGCCGAGCAGGTAGAACTCGAGGTCGTTGGGGTCGACAAAGGTGTCCGTCGGAAGCATCGGCCGGTTTTCGGGGGCGACGATGGGGCCGACGAGGCGCGGGGTGACGAGGATGACGAGCTCGGTCTCGTTGCGCTGATACTGGGAACTCCGGAACAGCGTGCCGAGGACCGGAATGTCGCCGAGGATCGGATACTGCACGGCCGCCTCGGTCATCCGCTCGCTCAGCAGACCCGCGATCGCGAAACTCTCGCCGTCTCCGAGCTCGACGCCGGTCTTGGCTCGCCGCGTGTTGAACCCGGGAACGGCGGATCCGTCGACGACGGTGCCGATGTTGAAGTCGGGTTCGCTCACCTCCGGGTTCACCTGGAGGTGGATCCGGTTGTCCGCGAGCACCGTGGGTGTGAACGCCACGGCANNCGTGATCGAGCCGAAGGCGCCGCCCTGGGCCACCGGGATCGGAACCTCGCCGCCTGCGAGAAAGCGCGCGGTCTCGCCGCTGCGGGCGATGACACTGGGTTCCGCGAGGATCTTCCCGAGACCGCGATCCTTCAGGATGTCGAAGAACACGTTGTAGAACCCGGTTCCCGCCTGGAAGGACCCGATCAGGTTGATCGCTTCGGTCACGAGGAGCGTGTCCGAGCTGCTGTCGTCGTTGTTGAGCGCGGTGAGTCCGTCGAGAAGGCCCAAGATCTGGACGGGCTCTCCGTTGCGCGTTCGATGGCGGCACTGAAGTTCGTGGCGATCTCGCGGCCGAGCGCGCGAGACATCTCGGCGACGACCACCTCGAGCATGACCTGCTGGTGCCCACCGACCCGGAGCAGGTTGATGACCTCGGGGGTTTCGTCACCTTGTTTGGCGGGTGAGAAGTAGGCGCGGGCGAGATCGAGCGCCTGCTCCACGAGGAGGGCGTTGGGGACCTCGCCGCGCAGCACCACCGAGCTCCCGGCACCGTCCACCTGCACACCGCTGATTCCGAGGATGCGCGCGATGTCGCGTTCGAGTTGGGCGTGCGGTGCAGTGACGCTCACGTCGAGAACGGCCTGGACCTGGTCGGCGCGATTCCAGAGCACCACGTTGGTGGAGCCGATGGCCTTGGGAACCAACTGAATCTCTTTGGGGCTGATCACCGTGACGTCCGCCACGTCGGGATCGCCGATCGAGACCCGCTTTACCGGGTGGTCCGTCGAGATGAAGTGCGATTTGTGACGCTCGAGGGTGATCTCGGTGACGTCATCGGTGGGCTCCAGGCTGGGGCGAAAATGGGTGAGGGCATCGCCCCGGATGTCGGCGCCCCCCGGGAGCGGGANNCGCGATCGCGGATGCGGCGTTGCGAAGCCAGCGCGTTGTCGTGGGAGTAGAATTCGTCATCGTGAGCACTCGCGGGTTGTTGGCGTGGGTCCAGAAACGGGTCTAGAACGGTTTGACGGTGCGGGCTGAACCTCGAAAGATCTCCACGCCCACGGTCTTCCGCTTTGCTGTCGGCCGGTAACGCGTCCCCAGTACGTCGCGCACGCCAGCGCTGCGGGTCTTGGTCTCGGTCTTGTCGGTCGGGTTGCGGAGGGCGAGCTGGAGCTTGCCTTCGTGGGCGCTGTAGATCAGCCGCTCTGCTTGTTCCGGCTTGACCTCGAGCGTGACGACGCTGACCACCTCGGGGTCGCCTTCCGACGCTTTCTCGAGTTGCTGATCGATCGCCAGGACGCGGATGTCCTGCAGGATCACCTTCGTGTAGGNNTGCTGATCGACGCGTCGCACGGTGGCGAGGACGTCGACGCGGGTCCCCGGCCGGACGAAGCCGGCCACGCCAATCACCTGGTCGACCTTGACCGAGAGTGCGCGGAGCTCGCTCTGGATCAGCGAAGAGAGCCCGGCCTCGGATCCCTCGGGGAGGAGAGCTCCGGACAGGACGGGTTCACCCGCGCTGAGAGGCCGGCGCGGAATCCGCCCCTCGAGCTCCTCGACGGAAGCAAACGCTCCATCGGGAACGAAATCGGGCGGCCAGGAGGCGGTGGTCAGATTGGTGCTTGCGAGTGGCGAGCCGGCCTCGGCTTCCCCCCGTGTGACCACGACCGTGGCGGCGTGGGGCTTTTCCGCGACGACGGCGGGCAACTGCCCCTCGAGCCACTGGCGCGCCGTGAACACGGCGGCGACCCCAAGTACGACCGCCAGACCCAGAAACAGTAACGCTCTTCGATTTCTCATCCGGCTCCCGCCTAGCCCTCGTTTCTCATCACTGAGTTCGCCGAGAGGTTGATAGAAGGCCCCAACGTGCTGAAGGCGCCCAACACCTGGAAGTTGTATGTGTGGTTGACGGTCACACTGGTGTTAATTCCGGCGCCACCGCAGTGGCCGGTGACGGTCACATCGGCCGGTGCGATCGTGATACTGGCCGAGGAGGCGTACGCGACGACTCGGGTCTGCACGAGTCCCTGAACGGTGCCGGCGTTGCAGGGGGAGCGGAAAACCACTGCCGTGCGGGCACCTTCCCGGGCGGCGTTGCTCAAGGTCTGCCACCGCATCAGGACGATGCCCATTTCGAGAAGCGCGAACAGCATCAGCAGGAGCACCGGGAGAAGAATGGCCAGCTCGACCATCTCCATTCCCGCGCAACGCTTTTGCCGTTTCCGGATCAACGAACCCATCATTTCCTCAACCTCGGACGTACTGGAACACGGCGGCGCCCACGCCGGCGCACACCGCGAAGGGGATGCCCTGCCGTGAGGCGGATCCGGCGGGCGCGGGCGCGAACGCGATCCGGCGCTCGCGCAGGGAGTTCTGGAGTGAGACCCACCAGCGAAGCAGGAGATGCTGAAGCTCGCCGTTCCAGGCGAGATGACAGACTGCAAACACGCCGCCCACCATCAGCATCCAGAGGAACGCCGGAAGAAACACCTCCGAGCCCCACAGGGCTCCCAGCACCATGAGTGCCTTCACGTCGCCGGCGCCGAACGCGCCGACCGCAAAGGGAAGGAAGAGCAGGCCGAGCGCAACTCCGGCGCCGCTCAGAGCCTCGAGGCCCACGGCGACAGAGCTCGCGAACGAGGCGGCCAGGGCGAGCCCCAGGGCGCCCAGCGTGAGCCAATTGGGAATCTTCCGGCTGCGGAGATCCGTGAACGCCGCCGCCGCGAGAAAGGCCGCACTCCATGCGAAATGGGGAAGCGCGAACGCGCCGGCCGACCACGCGAGGAACGCAGCTACACCGAGGGCACCGCAGAGCGAGAACGCAACACCGCGGATCTCGCGATCGGTGTGCACCGATCGCGAGTCCGCGCCGATGCGCGCGGTCGCCGGGCCCATCAAGGGAGCCGGGCGATCGAACTCGCAGCCGGGGTGCCCCCGATCAGCACGTTCCGGTGCTGACGCAGGTACCAATGGCCTGCAGCGCCGTGTTGATGTTGCCGCCGAGTGCACTCCAGAAGCCGGCCGCGGTGAGTGCGAACACGATGCCGACCACCGCCCACTCGACCATTTCCATTCCATCTTCTTCAATCACGAGATTGCGAAGCGTCCGAACGATCATGCGTCCCTCCGTGTGCGGCGCCTCTTTGTCCCGAGCTTTCGAAAACCAAAAGCGCCGCGCTGGGTTGTGTGGTGAGTGTCAGTACTGAAGGAAACGTTACGCGTCCGTACGAAAAAACTTTCTTGCCGGCGAGTTGCGACGCGGTGAAGTTGAGATTGTGTCGCGAGGGATTGAGCGATCGCCTGCCGTCCAGTTACGCCAGACGGTGGGTGACAATTTTTGTGGGTGGGTACGCGGCAACGGCGTCATTCGCACGCTTGGGAGAGGCGATGGACTCCGCCCGGTTTTCGTGTTCGGCATGGGCCGCACAATGCGATCGGCGCCATCATTACAGCACCCACGCACTGGGTTTCGAGTCGCTCCTGGTCCCAGGCGTCCGGGCCCGGAGGCAGCCTCGCATTCCGTCGTCGGCGAGGACCGGCCCGATTGAGCCCTCGAGGAGTCGCTCTCGGCCTCGTCTACGCAGTGCGCTCGACCAGAAACACCTTGGAACGCCGCGAGTACGCCGGGAGCTCCTCGGCTACGGCGTAGGGCTGTTCGTCGAGGAACTCGTGGAAGGCCCGTTTTTCGCCGAGATCTTGTTCGGCGAGAAGCCCACCGAAGGCGCCCCAGTCGTCGAACACGAGTACCGCGGTCTCGGAGAGTAGCGGAGCCACGAAGTCGAGGGCCTCTTTGGCCGAGAGGTACATATCGCAGTCGATCATGACGATGCTGGCACGGTCGATGCCGAATTCCACGACGGTGTCGTGGTTCAGGGTGTCGCTGAACCAGCCATCGATCAGAAAGGTACGGCTCCAGNNTCATGACCTTGCGGGTCCTGCCGAGGTCCGAATCGAAATCGCCCGGGAGCCACAGGCCGCCGTCGTCGAAGCTCGCCGACGGCGGGAGGCCCCGGAAGGAATCGAAGCCGAACAGACGCGTCGACGGCTGGTCGAGCTCTTCGAGGACGCGGTGCATACACATCATGGACGTACCGTGACACACACCGAACTCGAGGTAGTCGCCGTCGAGCCGGGTCCCCTCCGTGATCTGGAGGGAGTGAATGGCGATGCGGTACGCCTCGCAGAGTTCCGCCGCCGGAACGAGCTTGTTGCGGTAGCCGCGCCGTACGCGTCGTTGGCGGCGCCATTTGGACACCCGTCTACGGACCACTCGCGGTGATCGATTGAGCAAGATCCGGGCAGTTCTTCGGAAGGGCTCGCGCATCGTCGCCATGGTAGCCACGTGAACCGGACTACACATGAACGTGTCGGTAGATCGGATGCACTTCGACCGTCAACACGGCGAGACGGAAGAGATGGGCGGAGATCAGAATTTTGTGGGGACGACCGAAGATGCGCCGTTCCAGCATGCGCGCGGAGACGCCGTCCTCCGACGACGCCCCGCTCTATCTGGACAGTGCCTCGCCGAGAGCCCGCAACAACTTCGCTCCATCACCCCGATACGACGCGCCGTGCATACAGGCGAGCAAGTCGGGCGCGGTCGCGGCGAGTTTCTCGGCGCAGGTATCGCCGCCCCGCGTGCCCGAGTAGTAGTCCATCGATGCCCGCATCTGCTCCGACGGCTCCAGGATGTCGTCACCCGTTGTGGCCTCGTGCTCGTGCCCCGCCTGCGTGAACAGATCGCCGCAGAAGAGCGTCCTGGTGCGCTCTTCGTAGAGGTGGCCGCATTCCCAGCCGTGCGGGAAATGGGGCGCGTCGAGCCAGCGCAGCTGGTGTCGACCGAGCGACAGGGTTTCGCCATCGGCGAGGGCGCGCGCCGGACGGTCGGCGATGTCGTCGACCGAGACCATCTTGGCGACGACGCTGCACAAGGGTTCTGCAGTATTCGCGGCGGCCAGGAAATCATTCAGGGAACCGCACTCGTCGGCCTCGTAATGGCTGAAGCCGATGTAACGCAGCGTCGCGACGGGGAGGACGCGCTCGATCGCCTCGCACACGAGAGGAAAGAGCTGTCGCAGCCCCGTGTGATAGAGCAGCGGTGCTTCGTCCTCGATGAGGAATTGATTGAAGGTGAAGCCCCCCGGCATGGCCTCCGGCGGGATCGGGGTGCTGATGCGGTAGATCCCGTCGGCGATCTCGTCGATGCGGGTTNNCGTGTTCGGCGTTGGTGATCACGGCGAGTCCTCCGGGCCCGGTTCGGTGGGCGCAACGGAGGGTACCCGGGATGCACCGCCCCGCGCCTACAAGCGTTGGGATCGGTCCTTGTGACCGGCCCATTTGGGGAGACGGTCGGCCACATCGAGTACCCGCGACCCGTAGAAGATGTGGCAAGTCGGGCGGAAGGCGGCGGGTACCCGGGGCGGGTCGCCCCATTCGAAGAGTTCGGGGAAGGCGAGCCACATCCGGCGGCCCTCATCCGCAATCCAGGTTCCGCAGCGGGCACAGCCCACTTTGCGGGGCAGTTTGGCGCTCTCGCGTCGTGTAGCTGCGCTGTAGAAGCGGAGCGCCGCGACACCCGCGCTGAAGCGCACGTGGCGTTTCTCGAAGATCGCCGCCCACTGCATCGGCGCGCCGTGGAGCACGCGGCAATCGGCGCAGTGGCAGAGCTTGGCGTCCACCGGATCGGCACTCACGTCGTAGCGGACGGCACCGCAATGGCAGCGGGCGCTGTAGAGCGCGACGAAGTTCGCATCGCCTTCACTCGCGTACTCGGGGCCTAATCCCATCGAGCTCCCCGCCATCTCTTAAACGCGAAAGCCCCTCTCGCGGTGAGAGGGGCTTCGCTTTCTTCTCCGCCGGCGCGGCTAGCGCAGCACCTGGCCCGGTCGGGCCCCGGTGAGCTTGCCGTTCTCGGTCACGGACTCGCCCGAGACGAGGGTGTGGCTGTAGCCCTCTGCGGTCTGCATCAGTCGAGGCATCCCGGCCGGGAGGTCGTTGACGACGCTCGGGCGGTTCACCTTGAGGTTGTCGAAGTCGATCACGTTGATGTCCGCCTTCGCGCCCTCGCGCAGCGCCCCCCGGTCTCCGAAGCCAAAGAGCTTGGCGTTGTCCTGGGTGAGTCGCTTGACCACGAACTCGAGGGGCAGGTGATAGGGGTGACCTTCGTCGAAGCCCCGCACCCAGTGGGTGAGCATGTAGGTGTGGATGCTCGCGTCGATCACCTGGCGCACGTGGGCGCCGGCGTCCGAGAGGCCGAGCACCGTGGCGGGGCTCGTCAGCATCTCCTTCATGGCGTCCGAGTTGCCGTCGGCGTAGTTCACCACCGCGTACATCAGGAAGGTGCGGCCGTCGTTTTCGAGCATCAGGTCGTAGGCCACCTCGCGCGGGTTGCGTCCCTCGCGGCGGGCGATCTCCGCCACGTTCTTCCCCGCCTCGGGGGTGTAGGAGAGCGGCTCGCCCATCGGGTTGGTGCATTCCCACACATCGGGGCTGTTGTAGATGAGCGACATCCCGGTGGTGTTCGGGTCTTTCTCCGAGAGGAGAGTCGCGCGCAGCTCCGGGTCGCGCAGGCGTTCGATCTTCTGCTCGAAGGAGAGCTTCTTGAGCGGTTGGAAGCTCGGCAGATACTCGAAGGGGTTGTCGCCCTGGAAGCTGAAGAGAATGGCGGGAGGCCGCGCCGCCACCTGCGGAACCAGACGCACGCCGTCGCGCAGCGCCGCTTCACAGAGGTCGAGCTGCTTGCGCCACTCGGTGGAGTCGAGGCGGTGCTGGAGGAGCAGGAAGGTCATGAGGCACCCGCTCTCCCGCGCGATNNGCCCTTCCGCTTCGCCCGCGATCCCCGCCGGCACCATCTCCATGATGCCGCCCGCGGCGTGGGAGGCCTTGGCGAGGGCCAGGAGTTCGCGTTCGTCGGCGTAGGTGCCGGGCACCGGTACACCTTCGACACTTGCGTGGATCTCGGTGCGGGAGGTCGAGAAGCCGAGGGCGCCCGCCCGCACCGATTCGCTCACCACCGCGGCCATCTTGGCGATGTCCTCGTCCGTGGCCTCCTCGTTGGCGGCGCCGCGCTCGCCCATCACGTAGGCGCGCACGGCGCCGTGGGGCACCTGCGCGCCGACGTCCAGCGTTCGCGGCAGGGTGCCGAGCACGTCGAGATATTCGCCGAAGGATTCCCAGCCCCAGGGCATGCCTTCGGCCAGGGCCTTGCCCGGGATGTCCTCCACGCCTTCCATCAATCCGATCAGCCAGTCGTGGCGATCGGGGGTGGCCGGCGCGAAGCCGACGCCGCAGTTGCCCATCACCACGGTGGTCACGCCGTGCCACACACTCGGCTGGAGATCCGGATCCCAGGTGACCTGGCCGTCGTAGTGGGTGTGGATATCGACGAAGCCAGGAGTGACGAGCTGTCCGTCGGCGTCGATCGTGCGCTTGGCGTTGCCGAGACCCTTGCCGATGGCGGCGATCTTGCCGTCTTCCACTGCGACGTCGGCGGTGCGGGCGGCTTCGCCCGTGCCATCGACCACGGTCCCACCGCGGATTACCAGGTCGTACATGTTGGGTCTCCCCTGTGTGGCGACGCCTCCCGAGCGAGACGCCGGCACGGAGGGTAGGGGAGGCGGGCGTCCCCGGCGATGGCTCCCGTCGCGCCTCGAGCCGCCCCGCGCACCGGTCGAAGTCAGCGCCGCTTCCTCGGCCGACTGGGAAGTTCCCCCCATCTTTGCGGGCACCCGACCCCGCTTCGACGACAAGACATCGCCGGGGTGCCAGACTGTCCCGAAATCGCGACGCGGAGGCCGAGACGTGAGGCGGACAAAGGGGAACATCTCCAGGAGTGCGTGGGCGCGGGGTCTCGTGTTCGCGGCGGTACTCGCTCTCGGAACGCTGTTGGGCCAGGCATCTGCCGCCGCCGACGATCTCGTCGCCGAGGTCGCGGACACCCTCGGTTTCGACGACGCGGAGCGCGACCGGATCCGCGCCGGCGAAATCGTCTCGCGGGCACAAGAAGAAGACGAAGACGAGCTGAGCGCGGGACTCGCTCTGGTGATCCAGAGTCCGGTGGACGCGATCGTCGACGAGGTCGTGAGCGGCGAGGTGTTCAAGGTGGACCGCGCGACCGTGGGCATCGGGGAGATCGATCCGTCTTCGCCGATCGACGCCTTGAAGCAAATGACGCTTCCAAAGGCCCAACTCGAGGCGCTCCATCGGGCTTCGCCGGGGAGCGAGCAGAACCTCTCGGAGCGAGAGATCGAGCGGTTGCGCGCGGCGTCTTCGGACAGCGTGCTGGATACCTACCGCTCGCTCCTCGCCGAACGCGTGACGGCCTATTCGACGGGCGGTTTCGACGCGATCGCGCCCTATGCCCGGGGTGGCGAGGTGTCGCGGNNGGCAGAGCCTGACCCAGTTCCCGACCCCGCAGGGCAAGGGTGTCGAGCATCAGTTCTGGTGGCACCTGAGCGAGGTCGAAGAAAAGCCCACGCCCGTCCTGATTCACCGCCTGTTCGAACGACGCGCCGACGACACGCTCCTCGCCGAACGCCACTTCTATGTCGGGAGCTCCTACAACGCCCTGATGATCGCGGTGGGTGTGTTCGCGCTCGAGGCGGACCGGAGTCTGGTCTTCTATCGCAATCGAACCTACACGGACCAGGTCGCGGGCTTTGGAAGTGGGGCTCGGCATCGCATCGGGCGCGCGATGATGATCGACGAGGTGCAGAGCTTCCTCGAAGCCGTCCGCGATCGACTCGAGGCCCCCTGACGATCTACCGATTTCGCTCCGCGCCGTTGCCCGCGCGGAGCGCCTCGCCGATCGCGGCGCCCAGGTCGTCGACGTTTCGCAGATGCAGATCGCGCTGCGGGTAGGCGATCGAGATCTGCGCCTCGCGCAACGCGTCTTCCGCCGCGACGCCCAGATCGCTCAGCACCGCGATCCAATCGCCGTCCGTGAAGCAGCGCAGCTCGAAGTGAAGGGCGTTCTCCCCGGAGCCGCGGAACAGGCATTCGGGCTTTGGATAGGCGCTCACCTCCGGGTGGTCCGCCGCGATCCCGAGCATGAGGTCGATCACCTCCTGCGGGCGCGTCCCGTAGACGACGCCAACCGGGAGGATCATGCGCCGGCGGCGGTCGGCGAGGGTCCGGTTGATGACACGCGCGGAGATGAAGTCTCCGTTGGGCACGATGAGATCTGCGCCATCCCAGGTTCGGATCGTACTGGCGCGGATCCCGATCGAGGAGGCGATTCCAGAGGCCGAGTCGAGCTCCACCTTGTCGCCCATCCGGATCGGACGCTCGAAGAGCAGGATGATCCCCGACACAAAATTGTTCGTAACATTCTGGAGCCCGAAACCGATCCCCACCCCGAGTCGAGTGAGCAGCAGGGTCACCCGGTCCATCGGAAACCCGATGGCTCCCACCGCGACGACGACCGAAGCCGCCAAGAGGGTCGAGGCATCCGCCAGCAGGGGGCTCCACCGCGCGGCCCGGCGCCGCGACCGCGCACATCCTACCTCCCCGCCGAGAGTGAGTCGCCGCCACCGCGCTGGATCGGTCCGGAGGGTCGACTCGCGGAACCGGGTGCGGGCGCAAAAAAAGACACGCAAATTTTAAACTCTCCGGGCGACCCTACACATCGCCGCTCCGCGCGGAAGGGAACGACGGATGCGCTGACGCCTCGCGGGCCAAACGCACTTCGCCATAGGGTAGGATCCGACCCAGCCATGACTGCCGCGACGATACCGACCGACCAGATCGCGTGTCTCGAATGCGATCTGCTCTTGAGCCTCGAAGGGTTCGGAGAAGGACAACGCTTGGCCTGTCCGCGCTGCGGCAATTCGGTCGCGACGCNNCCTGGCCTGGTCGCTGGCCTCCGTGGTGCTGCTCGTCGTCGCCAACCTCTTCCCGTTCTTGTCGCTCTACGCCGGTGGGCTCGACAACGTCATGACCCTGGGCTCCACCGCCCACGAACTCATCCACGAGGGCTACTGGACGATTGCGGTCCTGGTGCTCGTGCCGATCGTTGGAATTCCCTCGCTCATGCTCGGCATCCTGCTCTCGATCGTCATCCCGCTCAAACGGGGCTGGAGGGTGTCCTGGCTGGTCCCGGCCGCGCGGGTGCTCTTCTTCCTCAGCCCCTGGAGCATGGTCGAAGTGTTCGTGATCGGTGTGCTCGTCAGCCTGGTCAAGATCGGCGCGATGGCGAAGGTCGTGATGGGTGTCTCGTTCTTCTCCTACGTGGCCTTCGCGCTTTGTTTCACCGCGGCACTCTCCAACCTCGACCGGGTCCAGATCTGGCGCGAGATCCAGGCGGCCACGTCGTGAGCTATCCGGAGGGCACCGCCGCCGCGGAGGGCTTTGCGACCTGCCATACCTGCAACCGGCTGTCGCCCGCTTCCGCGTCGCGCTGCTCCCTCTGCGGCTCCTCGGTGCACCTGCGCACGCCCGACAGTCTGCAGCGGACCATGGCCCTGGTGGCGACCGCGGCGCTGCTCTACATCCCGGCCAACGTGCTTCCGATCATGACGACGGCTCAGTTCGGCCGTCCGGTCGACAGTACGATTCTCGGTGGTGTCGTGATCCTGCTTCACCACGGCTCGTACGCCATCGCCGGTGTGATCTTCGTGGCGAGTGTGATGGTTCCGATCAGCAAGCTCCTCGCGCTGTCCGTGTTGTGTTGGAGCGTCCACCAGAAGCACACGACGACCCAACAAGAGCGCACGCGTCTCTACCGTCTCACCGAGCTGGTCGGGAAATGGTCGATGACCGATGTGTTCGTGGTGGCGATCCTCGTGGCGCTGATTCAAATGGGAGGCCTCTTGAACATCACGGCGGGTCCGGCTGCGATCGCCTTCGGTGGTGTCGTGATGGTCACGATGGTGGCGGCCGAGTCCTTCGACTCGCGTCTCATCTGGGACCACGTCGGAGACAACAAAGATGGCTGAGGCGGAGGTCCACAGCGCCCGGTCGCGCCGGGTCGCCCCGATCTGGTGGGTGCCGATCATCGCTGCCGTGCTGGGCGCCGGAATGGTGATCCACAGCATCCGCACCCAGGGCCCGACGATTACGATCGTGTTCGATACCGCAACCGGGATCGAGGCCGAGAAGACCAAGATCCGGACCCTCGCCGTCCAGGTGGGCGTCGTAGAGAGTGTTCACCTCGCCGAAGGTCATCAGGAAGTCGTGGTCAAAGCGCGCCTCGACAAATCGGCCGAATCCCTGCTTCGGGAAGACACCCAGTTCTGGGTGGTCCGGCCGCGCGTCGGAGCCACCGGAATCTCGGGCACTCGGAACCGCTCTCTCGGGTGCCTTCATCCAGTTGGCGCCGGGCACACAGCAAGAGGGCCGGCGGAATTTCGAGGGCCTCGAGGAGCCTCCGGTGACACCGGTCGGTGCGCCCGGGATCCATTTCATGCTCGTGAGCGAAGGGGAGAGCGCGGTGGGTGCGGGGGCCCCGATTCTCTACGAGGGGTTTCGCATCGGCCGGGTCGAGCGCTCGGAACTCGACATCGAATCGAATCGGATCCGCTACAGCGCCTTCATCGACGCGCCCTACGATGAGTTGGTCACCACCAATACGCGGTTCTGGGATGTCAGCGGCGTGAGTGTTCGCGCCGGTCCGTCGGGGGTCGAGGTCCGGACCGGTTCCTTGGAATCGATCCTGATCGGAGGCGTCGCCATGGGTCGGCCGATCGGTCTGGATCCCGGCCGACCGGTGGGGAATGACGAGGTGTTCCGCCTCTATCCCGACTACGCGACGGTCAACGACCATCCGTACCGAGTGTCCCTGGACTACGTCACCGCCTTTTCGCAATCGGTGCGCGGGCTCCAGGAGGGAGCCCCGGTCGAGTATCGCGGCATCAAGGTGGGTTCCGTCGAGCGCGTGTTGGTCGAGGAAATGACGGATCTCGAGATCGATCGCCCGGGCAGCGCGATCCCCGTGCTCCTCAAGTTCGAGCCGGGTCTGCTCTCCCTTCCCGACGACGAGGTGGGCGAAGAGAGGCTTCGAAACGCGATCGAGGGCGGCGTCGCCACCGGGCTCCGCGCGAGCCTCGAGACCGGGAGCCTCCTCACGGGCAGTCGCTACATCCGCCTCGACTACTACCCGGACGAGCCGCCCGCGCCCATCGGACGCTTTGCAGATTGGAAAACCATCCCGACGGTTTCGAGCGGGCTCGAGGGAACACTCGAGCAGGCGAGACGGGTGCTCAAGAAGATCAACGATCTCCCGCTCGAGCAGACAGTGCGCGAGGCCAACAACACCCTGGCGAGTCTGAACGCGGTGGTCGGGAGTGACGCGGTGCAGCGTCTCCCCGAGGAAATCGACGCGACGTTGGTGGAGCTTCGAGCGACGCTCGGCTCCGTGTCCCCAGGCTCGCCGCTCCAGACCCGCCTCCTCCGCACCACGACCGAGCTCGAGCGATCGCTGCAGAGCCTCCGCAGGCTGCTCGACGATCTGGACGCGAATCCCAACTCGATCATTTTCAACCACGACCCGGGCCCTGACCCGGAGCCACGCTCGGGCCGCCCATGAGAATCCCTTCCCTCGTTTCCTCGTTGTTGACGGCGGCGCTCGTTGCGACCGCGTGTGCCGGGTCGACGCCGCAGCACACCGCGTATCTGCTGGGCCCCGGCGCGGCCGCACCGAGTGGCCTGATCGAGGTGCCCCAGCGCGTCGGCCTCCGCGGCGTCTCGATCGCTCCCTATCTCGATCAGGTCGGGATTGTCGTCGAAACGGCGCCCGGGCAGGTCCGCCCGGCTCGGTATCACACCTGGGCCGAGCCGCTGGAGGAGGGCCTGCGCACCTACCTCCGCGCGGAAATCTCTCGCGCCCTCGGGTACGAGATCTCCGCGCACCCGGGTGACCGCGCCTTCGACCTCACCGTCGACCTACACGTGGAGCGGCTCCACGCCACGCTCGAGGGCTCGGCCTCTGCAGTCGCGGCGTACCGGATCTCACAGCCCGGCGGGGCGACCGCCGAGTACCGCTTCAATGAATCGCACCCGCTCCCGCGAGAGGGCTATCCCGGCGTGGTCGACGCGGAAAGCGCCCTCGCGAAGAAGCTTGCAGAAGCGATCGCCGCCGCCGTCGCGGGAATGCCTACGCGCTGAGGCCTCCGCTCACCACGGCTTCAACGTAAAGAACGACGCGTCCATCACGGTGACTTCCCGGGGGCCGTTCGCGATCTGTGCGAACTGCGACGCCCAGTCGTCCATGATGCCGCCGGTGTGCCCGTACCAGGTGACCGCCCGCAAATCCACGACGCTGGTTTTGGCGGGCTCGTTGTCGGAGAACACGGCCCAGATCGATTGATTGCTGCTGTCGCGCATCCGGCCCTCGATCGCCATCGACGCGGGGTTGCCCGTGGCGGCAATTGCGCCGGTCGCGATCCCCACCGGTCCGAAGGCGTTCGAGGCGAGGCCGACCGCCCCAAGCCACACATTGCCCGGGACGACCTGGGTAATCGCCATCTCCAGGATGGTGGTGCCCTGGGTGGGCTGCTCGACCACGGTNNAGCCGGGCGCCCTCCTGTTTCTGGAGAGCTTCCACGAAGCGCTCCCTCAACCCCTCGGCGAGCTTCTGGGCGTCTTTTTGGAGGTCGTCTTTCTTGAAGTTCGACTCGGCGCTCACCTTGGACCACCCCTCGAGGGCGAGCAGGTGCGTGGTGTCCACCGGGGCGACATAGATCGTCTGGTAGTCGTCGAACCACGCACCCTGCCGGGCCCAGGCGCGCTGGAAGGCAAGGCCTGTGTCTTCCATCTCACCGCCGGCCGAGACGAAGCCGCTCGGTTCCAAGGGGTCCGGGGTCATCGCTTCGTTCGCGGTTTTGGTCCAACACCCCGTCGCCAGGAGCGCCAGCGCTACGGCGGCGATCCAGTGCACAGGTCCAAGCTCGATTCGGCGATCCATCTCGTCTCCGCAAGGTTCGTCTGCGACGTCGGCCCAGGATAGCCGTGGTGACCAACCCCAGTGTCCCGCCGCCGATTCGCGATGGCCTGAATGTGGAGAGGGGTCTGAACGAAGGGATCTGCATCCCGATTCACTTCACGTTGTTGGCGGTCGCGACGGCCTCGGGCGGACCGGGCCACGCGAGCCTCGCTCCTACCGACATCGCCGAGGAGATCGGGATCGGTCTGGCGGTGGGAGTGTACTGCGCGTTCGTGGGCGCTCTCGTCGTCCGGAGAGCGGCGCGCGCAGGGTGGAGCGGGGAGGGAGAGAGTGGCCCGGCGAAAAAAAACGGGTCCGGTGTGTCCACCGGACCCGCCCAACCCAAGGAGTCTAAATTCGGGTCAGTAAGCTTCGGTTCGGCGAGCTGCCGCCCCGACTCAACCCCCATAGAAGTACCTCCCTTTCCGCGATAAATCCATTTTTCTTTTTATTTTCAAGTACTTGCGTGTATGCTGCCGCAGCGATGCGGGTTCGCGAACGGGTCTTTGTGCGGAAGTGCCCGGCGCCGGACCCCGTGCTACACACAGGCCGTGGCGCGCGACGACCTCATCCAAACGACCGGGAATGTGGACAAAATCCTGGGCGGCGGGCGCTACCAAATCNNTCGACCGGAAACGTGGACAAAATTCTCGGCGGGGGTCGTTACCAAATCACCCTGGACACCGGGCAGACCGTGACCGCCCAGCTCTCCGGTCGGATGCGCCGTTTTCGGATCCGCGTCATTCCCGGAGACCGGGTTCAAGTGGGGCTCTCGCCCTATGACCCCACGCACGGTTTCATCACCTTCCGACTTCGCGAGGGGCAGGACGCGCCGGGAAACTGATCCGCGGGCCGCTCCGGCGCCCGTCTGGTCCCGGTCTCCGCGCTGCTAGCGTTCGCGCATGACACTCCGCATCGCCGTGTTTGGTCAGGCCGCCTTCGGGCGAGATGTCCTCGAGGGCCTCCTCGAGGCCGGTCACGAAATCGCCGGGGTCTACGCGCCGCCCGAAGGCGCCCGACCCGACCCGCTCGCCGAGGAAGCGAACAAGCGCGGGCTTCCGCTCTTTCGCCACAAGCGCTTCCGCAGAAAGGGCGAAGCGATTCCCGAGCTCGTCGAGGAGTACAAAGGGCTCGGGGCGAACCTGAACGTGATGCCCTTTACGACGGTGATCCTGCCGCCGGAGATCGTCGACGCCCCCGAGCACGGCTCGCTCTGCTTCCATCCTTCGCTGCTCCCGCGCTTCCGCGGTGGCGCCGCCATCCCGTGGCAGATCATCCTCGGAGAGCGGGAGACCGGGGTGACCGTGTTCCAGCCCGACGCCGGGGTGGATACCGGTCCGATCCTGGTGCAGCGGGGCGGTGTCGAGATCGGCCCCGAGGACAACGCCGCGACCCTCTACTTCCAGAAGCTCTACCCACTCGGCCTCGAGGCGATGGCCGAGGCCGTCGCCGCCGTCGCCGGCGGGTCGCCGCAATACCGCACCCAGGATGAAAGCCAGGCGACCTTCCAGGGCCTGGTGAACGACGAGGCCGCCGCCATCGACTGGAGCCGGAGCGCGGTCGAGCTCGACCGCCTCGTCCGCGGCTGCGACCCCCAACCCGGCGCGCTCACCCGCTGCGGAGAGGATTCCCTCCGCCTCTACGACGCCCGCGTGGCGGAGGGCGAGGCCGGGGCGGCCGCCGGTTCGGTGGTCGCTGTCGAGGACGGTCGGCTGCTGATCGCGACAGGTTCCGGGCGAATTTCGGTCGGAAAGATTCGACTCGGTGGGAGTGGGAAGGTCGCCGCCGGTGAGGGACCCATTCGCGCCGGCCAGCAATTGGGCTAGCCTGCGCCGCCCGGCCTTCGGGGCTGCTCGACTTTCGCGGTTTTTTTGAAAAGCTGCCACAC
>JABAHO010009430.1_pt1 | contig 19849 bp, 24 predicted proteins | sample 7062071 | NCBI WGS metagenome assembly JABAHO01 (sample SAMN14534356, study PRJNA622989) | marine sediment metagenome | biome: marine biome [ENVO:00000428]; feature: marine pelagic biome [ENVO:01000023]; material: deep marine sediment [ENVO:00002113] | place: India: Gulf of Kutch | collected...
GTCTGGCCGTTGCGCTCCCTGGTGAGCAGCTTTTTCTGGGCCGCCTGCTCCTCGAGCTTCACGGTGTTCCGGGTAATGCTGATCACGCGACTGGCATCGTCCTCCGAGTCGCTGGGGATGATCTCGAGCCTCACCTGTGAGCCTTTGGGCCCGCGGATGAGCTCGACGACGTCGTCGAGGCGCCAGCCCACTACGTCGATGAGCGGCCCCGTCTCGCCCTGGCCGACGCTGATGATCCGGTCTGCGGGCTTGACCAGCCCGGACTTGTCCGCCGGTCCGGCGGGAACGAGCTCGACGATGGACGTGTACTCGTCCTCCGACCGCAGCACGGCGCCGATGCCCTCCAGGGAGAGCGACATGTTGATGTTGAAGTTCTGCGACGTGCGCGGCGAGAAGTACTGGGTGTGCGGGTCGTAGGTGGTGGCGAACGCGTTCACGTACAGCTGAAAGGCGTCTTCGCTCTTGGTTTGCCGGCTCTGCTTCAGGCGGTTCGTGTAGCGCTTTGTCAGCAGGGTCTGGATCTCTTCCAGCTCNNGAGAAGTATTGCGTGTGCGGGTCGTAGGTGGTCGCGTAGGCGTTCACGTAGAGCTGAAAGGCGTCTTCGCTCTTAGTCTGTCGGCTTTGCTTGAGCCGGTTTGCGTACCGCTTGGTCAGCAGCGTCTGGATCTCGTCTAGCGCTTTGCCGTTGAGCTTCATGCTCAATGCGGCCGCTTTCAGCCGCTTGCGCCACAGGGCGTCAAGCTCGGCCTCGTCCGCCGGCCACGGCGCGTTCTCGCGCTCGATCTCGATCTTCTCTGCGGTGGTGAAATCGATCTGATCCAGACCGAGCGCGAGCTCCCCGAGGAGGAACTCCAGCCGTTCCGTCCGTCAGGCGCTCCTGGTAGCGGTTGAAGATCTCGAAGGCGGGGACGAGGTTGCCGCGCACCAAAGCGTCGTCCAGCTTGTAGCGGTACTGCTCCATGGCAGCAACGTCCGCGGCGGTAAAGTACACCTTTGCCCCGTCCAGCATGCCGAGATAATTCTCGAAGATGTGGCTCGACTGCTGGTCGTCCAGATCCTTCTCGAGGTAATGATTATGACGTAGCTGCTCGACGATGGTCAGGCTGATGCGCGGGTGCACGTCCAGCGGCGACAGGAGGTCGGCCGTCTCTGCGGGTGTCGACAGCGCCAGCTGCGGGTTTTCTGCCGCTGCAATGGACGCGATCCAGGCGGCCCCGACGCAGAGCCCGGCGCCTGCGAGCGTGATGGAGCGGGACCCGAAGAAGGTTCTAGAACGTTTGCGCATGTCGTGAATTAGATGTTGCCCTGAATGAAATTGTGGGTCGCAGCCGCGGCGTGTGGTGGGCACGCTCGCCTTCATATTTTTCGTGTTTCAGCTGCGAAGGTCTGCGGATCCTGGTCGTTCCGGTCGGCAGATTCGCTTCTGCCTCCCTTTTTCGGTACAAACTGTGCCGCAACTGATTGCTACTTCTGTAGATACCAATTCTCCTGGGTGGTTCCCCCAAACCACTCCAGCGAGACTATCTAAATGCCCGCAGGCCTACTGTTGCGGGAATGTAACCCGGTGTCTGGGTGTGGGCAACCGGGCCAGGGAGCCCAAATTGATGGAATGCCGAATGGACATGAGGACTTGGTCAAGAAATTTCGCATCTTTGCTGGCCTTGCTGCTGGCCTCGGCCTGCCAGCCCGTCGGTGAGGGTTCGGCGGCGGAGACGCCCGCGGATGCCATCGCGGATGCCATCGCGGATGCCACCGCGGTGGAGGAAGCGGACGAGTTAGCCTTGGACGATCAGGTGGCCCAGGCCAGCTACGGGATCGGATACACCATCGCGACAAATCTGGAGTCCCAGTTTGCCGGCAGCCTTAATAACGAAGCGCTCGTGGCCGGCCTTCAGGACAGTCTGCAAGGTCGGGAGCGCAGGCTTTCCGAGGCCGAGATCCAGATCGCCATCACGGCGCTGGCACAGAAGCAGCAGGAGGCGGTTGCCACCCGCTCGGCGGACGTGCTGGCTGCCGGGCGCGCGTTTCTGGAGGAAAACGAGCGCCGGGAAGGCGTCAACACGACGGCTTCGGGCCTGCAGTACGAGGTGATCGCGACCGGAGAAGGCGCTTCCCCGGGGGCAACGGACACGGTCAGCACCCACTACCACGGCACCCTGATCGATGGGAGCGTATTCGACAGCTCCGTGGACCGCGGGCAGCCGGCGAGCTTCGCCGTCAACCGCGTGATCCCGGGCTGGACGGAAGCGCTGCAGCTCATGACGGTAGGTTCGAAGTGGCGTTTGTTCATCCCGCCGGAACTCGCCTACGGAGAACGGGCAGCGGGCTCGATCCCGCCCAACTCGACGTTGATCTTCGAAGTCGAGCTCCTCGCCATTGACGGCTAGTAGGTCGAGGATCTTTGCCAGCGGGTCCGGAGGGCGGCCGCCACCTTTACGTGGTGAGCGGCGCCCCAAGCTCGGCAACACCATCACAAAGCGGCGGCTGGAATCGCGCAGGCGCGGGCGGCTGGCCCGGACCATTCTGCTTGGAACCGTTGCGGTGGCGTTCGCGCTGTTCTGGGTTGCGCGGGAGCTCGAGCTCGACACCGAGGAGTTGCTCGGCTTTCTCGGCGCAAGCGCCTTGCTCGTCGGGCTGATGGCGGTGCTCGGCCTGGCCGGTGCCGCCGCCGTGTTGATCGTCAAGCGATTCAGGCGCTGACGCGCCGCTCAAGGAAGGTCGGCAAAAAACCGGTCGGCCCTGGGCACGTAGTAGCGATCGTAGTTCAGAGAAAACGCGACTGCCCTGGCCTGGCCGAGAACCCGGTCCCGGGCAACGAGGCCGATGCTGCGCGAGTCCCGGCTGTTGTCGCGATTGTCGCCGAGGACGAGGTAATGTCCGGGCGGCACCACCGTGGGCGGCAGCGGATCGCTGCTGCGTGAGCCCGTGCTCCGCACCATCACCAGCCGTTCGCTGCCGAGGAGGGACTCCCGCAAGAGGTCGTATTCCATACCGGCGCTAGCGCCGAGCCCGCTGCTCTCGTCGTCGGTCAGCTCCGCGTAAACGGCAGGTTCCCCGTTGACGACGAGCCGGTTGTCGGCGAGCGCAACCGTGTCTCCAGGAATTCCGACCACGCGCTTGACCAGCAATCGATCGTCCTCCGGCGAGGTGAACGTGATCACGTCACCGCGATCCGGGTCGTTCCAGCTGGCGATGGACTGGTGGGTGAAGGGAACCCTCAAGTCGTAGGCCAGCTTGTCGATCACGATTCGATCGCCGACGAAGATGGACGGAAACATGGATCCCGAAGGCACCTGATTCCAGTCCGCCACGGCGGAGCGGAATACCAGCATGATCGCTAGGAACAGGACAAAGCCCCGCCAGTTGAGCCAGTGCTCGTGCAGTGGGCCGTGCACTCTCGTGGTCAGCCCTGCTGCTGGCTGGATTCAAAGCTGGCGAGCTGCTCGGGACTCGCCTCGGCCTGGTAGCGCGATTTCCACTCATCGTACGGCATGCCGTAAACCCGCTGCCGGGCTGAGTCGTAGTCCACGGTGATCCCTGCATCCTCGCAGGCCGCCCGATACCACTTCGACAGGCAGTTGCGGCAGAAGCCGGCCAGGTTCATCAGGTCGATGTTCTGCACGTCCGTGCGCTCGTCGAGGTGCTCGAGCAGGCGGCGAAACACGGCGGCCTCGATGGCGTTTTGCTGGTTTTCGTCCATGACGGGCCCTGTGGTTGGTGCGCGTGGTGAGCATATTACCGGAAAGTTGCGGTCCGGGTGCTTCGTCAGAAGTCCTGTGCTTCAATGTTGGTCACCCAACCGACCGACGGCAGATCGTGGAGCTCCTGACCAACCCGGAAATCTGGGCCGCGTTCGTCACGCTGACGATCCTCGAGATCGTGCTCGGGATCGACAACATCATCTTCATCTCGATCCTCACCGGGAAGCTTCCGGTGGAACAGCGTCGACGTGGTCAGGTGATCGGACTCAGCGTGGCGATGGGGATGCGGATCTTGCTGCTGTTCTCGATCACCTGGCTCCTGGGGCTCACCGAGCCGCTCTTCGAAGTGGGCCACCGCGAGATNNCTTGGTCTGGGTCTCGCCATGCTTATGCGGATTCTGCTGCTATTCTCGCTCGCCTGGATCATGCAATTGACCACGGACCTGTTCGAGGTGATGGGCCAGGGGATATCCTGGCGTGACCTGATTCTGATCTTCGGCGGCGCTTTTCTGATGGCCAAAGCCACCCGGGAAGTCCACAACGCCCTGGAAGGGGAAGCGCACGGTGAGCGCGGGGTCGGGGCGCCGACCTTCGCGGGGGTGCTCATGCAGATTGCCTTGATCGACATCGTCTTTTCTCTGGATTCGGTGATCACGGCGGTCGGTCTGGTGGACGAGGTGCCGGTGATGGTTGCCGCGGTGATCTCTGCGGTCCTGGTGATGATGGTCGCTGCAGGACCCATCAGCGCCTTCGTGGAAGAGCACCCGACGGTCAAGATGCTCGCGCTGGCGTTTCTGCTGCTCATCGGGCTCACGCTGATGGGCGAAGGCATCGAGATTCACACGCCCAAGGGCTACATCTACTTCGCCATGGCGTTCTCCTTCGGTGTGGAAATGCTCAACATCCGGGCGAAGAAGCGCAGGCGGGACCACGTCACGCTGCGCAAGACGCAGCTGGCCGACCTGGTTGCCTCGCCGTCGGAGGAGGGCCGGCCAGACTAGCCGGTCGCGAGCTCAGGCGGGCTTGTCGCGCAGGAAGACCCAGTCGTCTCCCCGGGACAGATCCTCGGAGTAGTAGTAGCCGCCCCAGTCGAACTCGCGCAGCGCCTTGAGCGTGTTGACCCGGTTCTTAACCAGATAGCTGGCCATCATTCCCCGTGCCCGCTTTGCAAAGAAGGACATGAAGCGGTACCTCCCGTTCTTCAGGTCCTTGAAGGTGGGCGTGACGATCCGCGCGTTCAGCCTGCTGGCGTCGATCGCGTCGAAGTACTCGTTGGAGGCGAGGTTGATCAGCATCGGGCGCTTCTGCGTCGCCAGGTCGGCGTTCAGCTCGTCGGTGATCTTCTCTCCCCAGAACTGGTAAAGATCGTCGCCGCGTCCGGTCTTCAGTCGTGTTCCCATCTCCAGGCGGTAGGGCTGTATGAGGTCCAGAGGCTTCAGGATCCCGTGCAGGCCGGACAGTATGCGGAGGTGCTTCTGGGCCCAGGTGAAGTCACGCTCTGAGAAGGTGGCCGCGTCCATGCCGAGGTACACGTCGCCCTTGAAGGCCAGGGCCGCCTGCTTGGCGTTGCCTGACGTGAAGGGGGTATGCCAATCGGTGTAGCGCTGGTAATTCTGATCGGCGAGCTTGGTGCTCATGTTCATGAGCTGCGCCAGATCCGCCGGCGCCTGGGTTCGCAGCGCGTCGATCAAGAGCTTTGAGTCGTCGAGCAAGACGGGCAGGCTGTGTTTGCGCGTGGGGGAGGGCGTAGCGAAATCCAAAGTTTTCGCCGGGGATAAAACTGCCAGCATCTGGCCGAAGGCTCCTGGGTTGCAAGGGGCGCTAAGTGTAACGGAAATCATGACAGATTCATCGAGCGTGCTGATCGGATCTGGCGGGCAGCACAACATCAGCCGTGGGCTCGTCTATAATTGCGCGCCCCGATGGTTTTCGACGGTATCGATGTCGATTCAAGAGCAGATAAACGAGCGCCTTCAATCCCGCTTTGAACTGCACCACCTCGAGGTGGTCAACGAAAGCGGCGGGCACAACGTTCCGCCCGGATCGGAGACCCACTTCAAGGTCGTCCTCGTCTCGCCCCAGTTCGAGGGCCTGCGCCTGATCCAGCGGCACCGGCTGGTCCATGACGCCTTAGTCGAGGAGCTGGCCGGGGGCGTGCACGCGCTGGCCGTTCACACATACACCGACGGGGAGTGGCGCTCCCGATTCGGCAGCGCGCCCATGTCGCCGCCGTGTCAGGGTGGCGGGCGCGCGTGACCAGCGTCGTCACGTTCTACAAGTTCGTGCGCCTGACCGAACCGGCGCGCCTGCGCGACGAGATCGATGACATCGCTGGTGAGCTCGAGCTGAAAGGCACGATCCTCCTCGCGGAGGAGGGAATCAACGGGACGCTCACCGGAGCCGCCGCGGCGCTGGAGCGGTTTCTGGTCGCGCTCGAGCGGTTCCCGCAGTTCTCCGACCTGGCATCAAAGTACTCTTCTGCGACGCCCAGCAACCCGGTTTTCTATCGCCTGAAGGTGCGCGTGAAACCCGAGATCGTCAGCTTCGGCGTTCCGGGGCTCGATCCGGGCGGCCGGACCGGCACCCACGTCAACGCCGAGGAATGGAACGGTCTCCTGAACGATCCAGAGGTCACCGTCATCGATACGCGCAACGACTACGAAGTGGCGATCGGCTCCTTCCCCGGCGCCGTGAACCCGGCAACCTCCAGCTTTCGCGAGTTCGCCGAATTCGTCGCCGACCATCTGGACCCGGAGCGCGATGCCAGGGTCGCCATGTACTGCACGGGTGGTATCCGCTGCGAGAAGGCATCGGCCTATCTGCTCTAGCAAGGCTTTGCCGAGGTGTATCAGCTCGACGGCGGGGTACTGAAGTATCTGGAAACGGTCAAAGCAGGTGAGAACCGCTGGCACGGCGAGTGCTTCGTGTTCGACCAGCGCGTCTCGGTCGACCGGGATCTGCAGGAGGGCTCGTACGAGCAGTGCTTTGCCTGTCGGCGCCCGCTGTCTGCCCGCGACCTCGGGTCGCCCGAATACCAACCGGGCGTCTCCTGCCCCAAGTGTGCCGCCGAACAATCCGAGCCGCGCCGGGCCGCGTTCGCGGAGCGCGCTCGGCAGGTGGCGCTGGCCGCGCGTCGCGGCGGGGCGCACATCGGCGCCCCGCAACCGGCGGAGAAAGGCTAGCCGTCCAGCACCCGCTGGAGCTCGGGCCAGACGGAGTCCAGGAGTTTCGGTTGCGCCTCGGCCGTTGGGTGGATGCCGTCGTCCTGCATCAGCCCTGGATTCAACGCCACCGCTTCCAAGATGAACGGCACGAAGCGCACGTCGTGGGCCTTGGCGACGTCGCGGTACATGGCCTCGAATGCGCTCGTGTACCGGGGCCCGTAATTGGGCGGGATCCTCATGCCGAGCAGGAGCACCCGGCGCCCGCCCGCCACCGCCAGCGCCACGAGCTTGTCGAGGTTCTCCCGTATGCGGCTCACCGGATACCCGCGAAGGCCGTCGTTGCCGCCGAGCTCGATGATCACGATCTCGGGGTCGTGGGCCTCGAGAGCTTTCGGCAGACGGGCCAGCCCGCCGCCCGTGGTTTCGCCGCTGATGCTGGCGTTCACGACCTGCCACGGGCTCGCGGTTTCGCTGAGGCGCGCATCGAGCAGCGCGACCCAGCCGGCGTCGCGTTGAATACCGTACGCAGCGCTGATACTGTCGCCCATCACCAGAATTTTCGACCGAGCGCTGGCCGGCGATATGCCCGCGATCAGCGTTATCATCAGGGTCAGGAATACCGATTTGACGAGCCAGCCGGTCATTCGTGCCGAAGGGGTGTCCAAAAGCGTGCCGACGAGTGAAGGTGAACTCTCCATCTTGGAGAGCATTGACCTCGAAATCAACGCGGGAGAAACCGTTGCCATCGTCGGTGCCTCCGGCTCGGGCAAGACCACGCTGCTGGGGATACTTGCCGGATTGGACCTGCCGACCAGCGGCCGGGTCTATCTGGTCAGCGAGGAGCTGACCGGCCTCGACGAGGAACAGCGAGCACGCGTGCGGGGCGAGCAGGTCGGCTTCGTGTTTCAGACCTTTCAGCTGCTGCGCAGCCTGACGGCGTTGGAGAACGTTATGCTTCCGGGCGAGCTGCGCGGCGACTCGGATGCGCAGCGGGAAGCGCTGCGGCTTCTGGAAAAGGTCGGGCTGGGCGAGCGTACGGGGCACTACCCCACCCAGCTTTCCGGCGGCGAGCAGCAGCGGGTCGCCATCGCGAGGGCGTTCGCTTCCCGCCCTAACGTGTTGTTTGCGGATGAGCCAACCGGGAATCTGGACACCGGCACTGGGCAGCGCATCATCGACCTGCTATTCGAGCTCAATGACGAGTACGCCACCACGCTGGTTCTCGTCACCCACGACGATCGCCTGGCCTCCCGGTGCCAGCGGGTGGTGGAGATCGCAGCTGGGAGGATCACGTCATGAGCATAAAGCTGGTGCTGCGCCTGGCCTGGCGCGACTGGCGTGGCGGGGAGCTGGGGCTGCTGCTGATCGCGCTGATGCTGGCGGTGGGGACGGTGACGGCCGTTAGCCTCTTCGTCGACCGGCTCCACCAGGCGCTGATTGACGAGTCAGCCGACTTCCTGGCCGCCGACAGACGCATCAGCGGCAGCCGACCAATACCGGATGAGTTCCGGCTGGCGGCGTCGGCCAAGGGCTTGGAGCATGCGGACACCATGACCTTCCCGTCCATGGTCTTCGTTGGCGATGACAACAGCCAGTTGGTCAGCGTCAAAGCGGTGGGAGAGGGCTACCCGCTGCGGGGCGTGCTGAAAATCGCCGAGGAGCCCTTTGTGCCCGGGGTGCCGACGTCGGACCTCCCGGCGCCTGGCGAGGTATGGCTCGACGCTCGCCTGTTCCCGGCGCTCGGTATCCGCCCGGGGGATTCAATCGAGGTTGGCGTTGCCGCCTTTCGCGTCGGAAAGNNGAGGCGGCAGCATGTACGACCTGGGCCCGCGGCTGCTCATGAGGCTGGACGACGTGCCGGCCACAGAGGTCGTGCAGCCTGGCAGCCGCATCGCCTATCGGCTCCTGCTGCGCGGCGCGGAGTCGGAGCTGGAGAGCCTCAAGGCGGAGCTGCCGCTCGCGCCGAATTTCCGCTGGCAGGGCATTCGCGAGAGCAGCCCCTCCATCGGCTCAGCCCTGGGTCGCGCGGAGAGCTTCCTTCTGCTGGGTGGCCTGCTCGGTGTTCTGCTCGCAGGCGTGGCTGTGGCTTTAAGCGCCCATCGTTACGCGCGGCGCCACTACGATCACGTCGGCATCTTAAAAACCTTGGGCGCGACGCCAAACCAGATCCTGTCCGGTTACCTGATGCTGCTGCTCGCCGTGGGCAGCACGGCCGTCGTCCTGGGGCTGGCTGCCGGTGGGGCCCTGCACCTGGCCATCGTGGCCCTGCTGCAGTCCTTGATCCCGGTGGCGCTGCCCATGCCGAGCCCCCGCCCGTTTCTTCTGGGCGCGGCCACGGGACTCATCTGCGCGGTGGCGTTCGCCCTGCCGCCCCTTCTGCATCTCAAGAACATCTCTCCCATGCGCGTGATTCGCAGGGACATCGGTGCCGCCCCGCCGTCTCAGTATCTGAGCTACGGCGCTGCGGTGGCGGGCAGCGTCGGCCTGCTGATCTGGTACAGCGGCAGCGCTTCCCTGACGGCGTGGACCATACTCGGCACGGTGGTCGTTCTGGTGGTTTTCGGAGCGCTGGCCACGCTGCTGCTGCGCAGCGGGCGTGTCGTCGGCATGCAGGCGGGCAGCGGTTGGCGTCTGGCTCTGGCAGGTCTGCAGCGCCGGCGTCGGGAGAACGTGGCCCAGATACTGATTTTCGGTCTCGCCATCATGCTGCTCCTGATTCTCGTCCTGCTGCGCTCGTCGTTGCTCGACGAGTGGCAGGGCCAGGTACCTGAAGACGCGCCCAACCACTTCGTGCTCAACATCGTTCCCCACGAGGTGGACGAACTCGAGTCGATGCTAGACGAGTTCACCGGCAGCCACGGAGGCCTGTTTCCCATGATCCGGGGGCCGCATCGTGGCGGCGAACGGCGTAGAGGCGGACGTCTGGGAGCGCGAGCACCGACCGGTGGACGCGCCGGGCCCGCGACTGCAGTCGGAGCGAAACCTCACCTGGGCTTCGGTGCTCCCGGAGGACAACCAGGTGGTCAAAGGGCGCTGGTGGTCCCCGGACGAGACCGCAGCCCTGGTTTCCCTAGAGGACGAATACGCCGAGAGCCTCGGGCTCGACGTCGGCGACCAGCTGCGCTTCGACATCGCCGGACGGCTCGTGGACGTGGAAGTCGCGAGCCTTCGGCGGCTGGATTGGGAGAGCATGCGTCCCAATTTCTTCATCATCTTTGCGCCTCAGGTGCTTGCGGATTTTCCGGCGACGTACATGACGAGCTTTCACCTCGAGCGGGAAGAAAAGCCATTTCTCAATCGCTTCCTGGCAAAGTTTCCCACGGTCACCGTCATCGAGGTCGATGCCATTATCGCGCAGGTGCAAAGCATCATTTTCAGAGTGACCCAGGCAGTAGAGCTGGTGCTGGTGCTGGTGGTGGCGTCCGGGTGCCTGGTTCTGGTCGCCAGCATTCAGGCTAGCCGCGACGGCCGCATGAGCGAGCATGCGCTGGTCCGCACGCTGGGCGGGACCCGGCGCCTGATCGCGGGCTCGCTGGTAGCCGAGTTTGCCGCGCTGGGCCTATTCGCCGGCATGGTCGCCGTGGTCGGGGCCGAGGCCACGGTGGCCATCCTTCAGCGCCAGGTTTTCGAGCTGCCCGTGAGCCTGCATCCCTGGCTTTGGCTGGTGGGCCCGGTCATCGGCTCGGTGCTCATCCTCATCGTCGGGACCCTGGGCACGCGCGGGCTGATCTCCACGCCCCCGGTGATGGTGCTGCGCGGTCTGGATTGACCGCCCGCGAGTTGTCAGCGCGCACGCCTGCTGCTAAAAACGCGGTCCCACGCCATCGCGAGGCGCCCATGAAGGCACAGTCAATGGAACCCGCCGCAAGGCCGGAGCGCGGAGCGCGGAAGCACCGGTACGACATGAACAAGCTGCACAGAAAGCTCAGGCGCAAGGTCGGCCAGGCCATTTCCGACTACGCGATGATCGACGAGGGGGATCGGGTGTTGGTCTGCCTGTCCGGCGGAAAGGATTCCTATACCATGCTGGACATTCTGCTCAATCTGCAGAGCAGCGCGCCGGTCGCCTTCGAGATCGTCGCGGTGAACCTGGACCAGAAGCAGCCGGGTTATCCGGGCGACGTTCTGCCCAACTACCTCGATGAGCTGGACGTCCCTTATCACATCCTGGAAGAGGACACGTATTCCATCGTCAAGGCCCTCACCCCCGAAGGAAAGACGACATGCCCTGTGTGCTCGAGGCTGCGGCGGGGCATTCTGTACAACTTCGCCGCCAAAATCGGCGCCACCAAGATCGCGCTCGGTCACCACCTCGATGACGTGGTCGAAACGCTTTTTCTGAACATGTTCCACGGCGGCCGACTGAAGGCGATGCCACCCAAGCTGGTGAGCGATAACGGTCGCCACGTGGTGATCCGACCGCTGGCATTCTGCCCCGAGCGGGACATTGCCCGCTACGCGAGGGCCCGTCGTTTCCCGATCATCCCCTGCGATCTGTGTGGGTCCCAGGAGAACCTGCAGCGGGTTCGCATCAAAGCCATGCTGGCCGAGTGGGAACGGGACAATCCCGGGCGCATGGAAAGTCTGGCGCGAAGCCTGCGCCAGGTGACACCGTCCCATCTGGCGGACCCGACGCTGTTCNNCTTGATGGCTCGCGACCCGTAGGTCCCGACTATCAGTATTCGTAGGGCTCGATCTTGCTGGCGGTCAGGGAGTAGGCCGTGGCCCCGAGCACCGTCGTGTGGCCCTTGGTGCGCATCTCGCCTTCAATCCAGAAGGGTTCCCACATGGACGCCAGATTGAAGGGCGGATCTACGGTCACGTAGACAATCTGGTTCGGCGGCGGCGGGGGAACGTGTATGCACGCGCCAAAGTAGGGCACCAGAAAGAATTCCGCCAGCAGCCCGCCTTCATCGGACTCCAGGGGGACGATGAAGCCGGGAATGCGCACCTGCTGACCGTCCAGTTCTTTCACCACGGCGCCAGGGACCGGCGATGCCCAGGCGTCGGGATTGTTCATGTCCTGCTCCTCAGGCCAGACCATCGCGCCCGGCGGAATCAACTCATCCCAGCTGAGTTCTCTGGGATCTGCGGCCCAACTGGCCGTGGCCGGGCAGAGCACCAGCAGCAGCGCGGTCAGTCTGATTGTGCGGGTCATGGGACCTNNTTACGCCTGCCGCGGATGATGCCGCGGGGTTGTCGTTTCCCGGGCCGCGGACATCCAAGGGGCGCGGCGCCAGCGAACCTTATTGTAGGCGGCTGCCAGGCCGGAAAGAAATGGGAGGCCATCGACTCATGACTGCGACCCGGAAAATGATCAGTGCCGTCCTGCTGCTGGGGCTTGGGCTGGCCGCCTGCGGGAATCCCGCGCCCCAGGCAGCTGCCGACGGGCAGCCAGGCACAGGTTACAGTTTTGGCCCGGCCAGCCGCGACGGCATCGGCAAGTTTTATAAGGGCCGGGAAATCTCTCACGTGATGGGTCATCTGGGCGCCGGATGGCTGGAACGCGGCAGCCGGGAGCGGGAAGAGCGCACCGATTTGCTGCTGGACTTTTTTGTGTCGCTGGGGCCAGGCACCGTTGCGGACATTGGCGCCGGCACGGGCTATTTCTCCCTGCCCCTGGCGGAGCGCCTGCCCGACAGCCGGGTGCTGGCGGTNNCGATAGCCGGGTGCTGGCGGTGGATATCCAGCCCCAGATGCTCAAGATGCTGGGCCGGCGCGCCGCGGACCGGGCGCTTGATAACGTGGTGCTGATTGAGGGCCGCGTGGATGATCCGGGGCTGCCAGCCGGGGCGGTGGACCTGGTTTTCATGGTGGATGCCTACCATGAGTTCTCCCATCCTAGAGAGATGATGGCAGGCGTTGTGCAAAGCCTGCGTCCCGGCGGTCGGGTTGTGCTGGTGGAATATCGCGGCGAGGATCCCCGAGTACCCATCAAGCCCCTGCACAAGATGACGCAAGCGCAGGTCATCAGGGAGATGAACGCCGTGGGCCTTAGTTGGGAGGCGACCCAGGCTTTCCTGCCCCAGCAGCACGTGCTGGTGTTTACCGCGGCCCAGTCGGTTCAGCCTTAAGCTGCGAACGCGGTCTGCCGCAGGACATCCGCATCGTAACGGGGCATTCGGCGCCGGGCGGTGATCACCGTCGCAGCAAAGCCCGGTAGAGGAAAGATTGCACCTGAGTGTCAGGAGCGACTGGTCACCCGATCACGCAACGCAGCGAGCACCGCGGGCAGGTCTTTGCGGAGGGCTCTGCGCACCAGGAACTGGGGCACCAGAAACCCCGGGTCCAGGTCCACGTCGTAGAATACCAGCGTTTTGTCCGGCGTCAGCGGCTCGAGCCACCAGCTGCCGTCCAGTCGCTTCAGGCTGCCGCTCACCCGGCGGAAGTTCATCTGCTCATAGGGAAAATACTCAAGCCGGAAATCGTATTCCAGGCGGGGGATGTACCAGCTGTATTTCACCGTCTGGCGAAACAGTTCGACGCGGCCAGGTTCCACAACCGCCAGGCGCTGACAGGTTAGAACGCCCGGCACAAACTCGGGTGCGCTGGCGCAATCAGTCACCACCGTCCAGATGACTTGGGGAGTGGCCGGGATGGCGACTGCCGCCTGGACGTGGCCCTGAAACCGGCCCGTCTTCACGATGTGGACGAGAATCTCCCCGGCCTTCAGGCGTTCCCGGTCAGCCCAGTCTGCCGGCGGCCGGTCGAGGATCTGGGTTCGGGGCCCGTCCATAGGGAACCCCCACAACAGCAGCGCCACGGCGACAGCCGTCAGTCGGCCCGCGGCGCCGCGTCCGCCCGTGATGCTATTTAGACACAAATGGCGTTACTCCGGCAGGAGCATGTGAATAGCCTTGCTGCGACTGTAGCTTAACAATTCGTCCAGGCACTCCTCAGCACCAAGACCGCTGTCCTTCCAGCCCCCGAACGGCGTACCCACGTAGTGCTGGGCGACGCCGTTGATCCAGACATAACCCGCCTCGATCTGTCCCGCTGCGGCAAGGGCAGCCTTGAGGTCATTGGTCCACAGCGCGGCGGTCAATCCGTAGTCGGTGGCGTTCGCCTGGGTGATGGCGTCCTGGAGAGTATCCCAACGCTGAATGGCCAGCACCGGGCCGAAAATTTCCTCACGGGCGATACTCATGTCTATCGTGACATCGGCAAACACGGCCGGCCGAATCCAATAGCCCCGGGCGAACTCGGCGCCACCGGGCCGCTGGCCGCCGGTGGTGAGCCGCGCGCCTTGCCGAATGCCAGCGGCCACGAAATCCTGCACCTTGGCGTAGTGCGCGGCCGAGTTCACGGGCCCCATTTCCGAGGCGGGATCCAGGGGATCGCCCACGCGCAGTGCCGCCACCCGGGCGGTGACGGCCTCGACCACCGCGTCGTAGCGGGAGGCGTGGACCAGTAACCGGCTGGTGGAGCCGCAGGACTGTCCAGCCCAGGAGAAATTCATGCCGGCAACGGCGGCTGCGCTGACCGTATTCACATCGGCGTCGGGAAACACCAGTAGCGGGTTCTTGCCGCCCAGCTCCAGGCTGACGTGCTTGACGGCGGACTCCGCGGCGGCCCGCTGAATGGCCAGTCCCGTGGCGAGGGAGCCGGTGAAGCCGATGCGGCGCACCAGCGGATGGCGCACCAGCGCATCCCCGGCGGGCACACCGTGACCGGAGATGATATTTACCAGGCCAGGCGGCAAGCTGGACTGACACAGTTGTGCAAGCAGCGTTCCGCTCAGAGGGCTGGTCTCCGGTGTCTTGACCACCACGCTGTTGCCCGCCATCAACGGTGCAGCCAGGTGTGCGGCGGCGAACATGAAGGGATGATTGAAGGGCACGATACGGGCTACCACGCCGTAGGGTTCGCGCCGCGTGAAGTGATAACCGCTGGCCGTGGCCGGCACGCTCTCGCCCTTCAGTTCGGACCCCAGCCCGGCAAAATACTCCAGGTAGGCAGCGGCGATCGCGATATCGCCGCCCAGCTTGGCAATAGTGTTACCCGTGTCGGCGGCTTCCAGGCGCACGATCTCGTCCGCCCGGTCGCGCAGGGCCGCTGCCAGTCGTCGCAGCGCAGCGCCACGCTCCCAGACCGAGCGCAGCGCCCAGTCTCCCTGGGCCGCCGCCGCCGCGGTCACCGCCCGATCCACGTCGGCTGCGTTGGCGGCCGGTACCCGACCCAGGGGGCGCTCGGTTGCGGGATTCACGGACTCCAGCCACTGGCCGCTGGCGGCGCACAGCTCGCCGCCGATCAACATGGCGCCTTCGAAAAAATCGTCGCTCATGGACGCTGGCAGGCGACGCTGCCGCCGGCAGCCTCCACAGTGACCCGGCTGCTGCTGGCAGGCTCCTGGGCCTCGGCCACAACGGCTCCGTCCCCATCCAGCACGCTCAGCGACAACCGCTGCTCCAGGCCGCCGTCGCTCGCGGGCCAGTAACTCTTCAACAGCCGCACTTTGCCCAGTCCGGCGACCGCGACCGGATTGCCACCATCGCCCACGGTGACGGCTTGCGTCCCATCGCCGGCGCCGACCTGACAGTCAAACTTGCGGACCCGGGTGCGGCGGGCATGGGTTTTATCCTCGCGCCCGATGAACAGCTGGCCATCCTCCAGATAGCCGTTGTCGTAGATCCAAAGCTCCTCTTCGTTGAGGATCCACTCCGCGTGCCAGGTCATTTGCAGGCCGGACACTTTGGAGACCATGGTGCACATCCCGTCGGTGTCCTGTTCCGTTTCGCCGATATTGCGCAGATACCCGGTAATCTGCCGGCCGTGTCGGCGCCAGCGGAAATCGCAGTTGCCGCCCGTTTCGGGGTCCAGCGTGATCTCTCGTTGCCGCGCGGGATCCAGGTGAACAAACTCGAAGTCCTCACCGTTGGCCAGGCGCCGGCCGTTGACCGTGACGGTCATGTGCTCTTCGTCCAATGTCACGATATAAGCGACCTGGGTGCCGGGAAAGATGGGCCCGTCCGGCCCACCGGCGTGCAGCTGGCCGTACACCACATGCTCGCCGATCTGCGGCGCATCGATGGTTGCGAAGATATGGTAGCGGTGCTCGTGGGGCCCATCGGGTGGCATACCGAGACGACGTTCCATGTCCAACTGCGGCACGCTGGAGTATTCCCCGGGTAGCCAGGTCAGAAGATCCTGCATCACCTGTTCCAGCTCGGCCCGACTGTTGGTGGCTGCTGCGGAAACGCTGTAAAGGGCACAAAGAACGGCCAACAGGCCGTTGCGCCACACTGGAAGTTGCTTCATGGCTGATCCCCCTGGTAAGTCCACCAATTGTGCCTCAGCCGCCGCCGCGCAGCACAAGTGGCCGGGATGTCTGCCGCGGCGCGGCCAATGGGTGAGTCCGTGAATTGAGAAGCCGGGCGGCCTCGTGTAACGTGCCGTGGCGTCCCGGGAGCGGCACTCATGACAAGAACAAATAAGCTTGCGGTGGGGGTGGCCGCCCGCTGCGCNNATCTCAAAATTCCCATCAGCGAGCAGGGTGAGATCTCCGGCTGGCTGGTTGTGGTCACGGAGATCACTCAGCTGTTGCTGTTTAACGCTGTGGGCGTCTGGTCGGACCGGGTTGGCCGCCGGCCGGTCTACGTGCTGGGGATGCTGTTCATGGGTCTGGGCTATTTTCTGTATCCCCTGGCCGGGAGTATCCCCGAGCTAACCGCCTATCGAGTGATCTATGCGGCCGGCATCGCCGCTGCTACGGGCATGCTCGGCACGGTGGCGAACGACTACCCGGCGGAACGTTCCAGGGGCAAGATGATCGCCGCGGTGGGCATCATGAACGGCCTGGGCGTGATCATCATTGCCGTGGTCATGGGCGGTATGCCCGAGGCATTGATGGATCGCGGCTTCGATGGTGATACCGCCGGCCGCTATACCCATTGGATGATCACCGCCATCTGCGTGGTGTCGGCCGCCGTGCTGGCGGCCGGCCTGAAACGCGGTACGCCGATGGCGGCAGAGGAGCGCGCCAGCATCTCCGAACTGGTGCGCAGCGGATTCGCGCGGGCCCGTAATTCCCGCATCGCGCTCGCCTACGCGTCGGCCTTTGTTGCTCGCAGCGACCTGGTGATTCTGGGAACTTTTACGGTCTTGTGGGGCAGCACCGCCGGGATCGCCGCCGGCATGGACAGCGGCGAGGCCGTGTCGGCGGGGCGGCGGATTTTCGTCGTCTGTCAGACCGCGGCGCTGCTGTGGGCATTTGTCATTGGCATCTTCTTGGATCGCTTCGACCGGGTCACAGGGCTGTTGGTGTGCATGGGNNTGTTTGCCCTGCTGGGCGTGGGTCAGATCAGCGCCTTCTTCGGCGCCACGGCGCTGATCGGTCAGGAGGCACCGCTGGTGGAGCGGGGCTCGGTGATCGGCATGTTCAACCTCTCGGGGGCTATCGGCATCATGGTCTCGGCCTTTTTTGGCGGCATTCTTTTTGATCGGGTCGCGCCCAACGCGCCCTTCGTCATGATCGGCGTTTTGAATCTGGTCGTGGTGGCCTTTGCCATGGTGGTTCGCTGGCGGTCACCGGGCAGCATGCCGCCATGAGCCTTGGCGACGTGACGCGGAGCGAGGGCAACTGGCCGGCGCCGGCCTATGCCTGGTACGTGGTGGCCGTGCTCGCCGTGGCCAACGCGGTGTCGTTTATCGACCGGTTGATTCTGAGTCTGCTGGTGCCGGCCATGAAGGCCGATCTGCAGCTGAGTGACACCGAGATCAGTCTTTTGCAGGGTTTTGCCTTCGCCCTGTTCTATACCCTGATGGGTCTGCCCCTGGCGCGCTGGGCGGACGCCCGCAGTCGTAAGTGGCTGGTAACTGTGGGCGTGGCTTTCTGGAGCGCCATGACGGCGCTGTGCGGCCTGGCGCGGGGTTTCTGGCAGCTGTTCGCTGCCCGGGTCGGGGTGGGCTGTGGTGAGGCCACCCTGTCACCTTCAGCCTATTCCATGCTGGCGGACTACTTCCCGCCCCATAAGCTGGCGCTGCCAATCGGCGTATTCTCTGCTGGCATCACGGCGGGTATGGGTCTTGCGCTGATTGGAGGGGCGGCGGCCATCCAGATGGTGACGGGTCTGGGCGACGTCAACGTCCCGCTGCTGGGCAGCCTGGGTGGATGGCGGTTGGTGTTCGTCATCGTCGGTGCCTTGGGAATCATCGTCATCGCGCTCATGCTGACGGTGCGTGAGCCAGCCCGTCGCGATGCCAGCGGCCGCGTCGCCGCGGCTGGCGCGCCGACCTCGGTGCCGTTGCGGGAAGTGCTTGGCTATCTGCGTGCCCACTGGCGGCTGTATGCGCTGACCCTGATGGGTTTTGGCATGACGTCGGTGTCGATCTACGGCATTCTCAGCTGGACACCGACTTTCTACGTGCGCAGTTACGGCCTGACTATTCCCCAGGCTGGTTATCTGATGGGGCTGGTGGCTCTGGTCGGCGGCGTTTCCGGTTCGTTTGCTGGCGGCTGGATCGCCGATCGGCTGGCGCTGCGTGATGATCCCAACGCAAAGCTGCGGGTGCTGCTGGTGTGCTGCTGTTTTCTGCTGCCCGCGGGCGCTTTGTCGCCTCTGATGCCGACCGTTCAGCTCGCATTAGGCGTGCTGTTCTTCACCTTCTTCTTCGGTTCTGCGGCCACCGGCCCAACGGGGTCCTTCGTTCAGATCATCACGCCGAACCGGATGCGCGCGCAGATGGGGGCGGTGTATCAGCTGGCCTTGAATCTGGTGGGCCTGGGTTTGGGCCCCACGGCCGTCGCTTTATTTACCGATTACGTGTTCGGCGACGAGAACATGGTGCGCTACTCCATCGTGGCCGTGGTGATGATCTTCAATCCGCTCGCCATTCTCCTGTCCTACCTCGCCCTGCGGCATTACGCCGGCGGCGGCGCACAGGTGACCGAACCTCAGGCGGGCGGCGGACCCGCCTGAAAATCTTCCGGGCTGAGGCCCGGCGGCGCGACAGCGCAGACGGTCTGGAACAGCGCGCGCTCGGCGGCCTGGCTGTCAGCGGTGACGCCGGCAGTTTCCTCCCAGTCCTTGAGGTTGAAATGTTCCTCTTCCAGGTGCTGGCTTGAGTGGCGGCGAGCAGCCAGGATGTTCAGGAATACATCCATGAAACGCCGGGCGGCGGCTTCGAATGCTGGCTGGTCGATCTGGGCCTGCTCGAAATCCGCCAAGGCCTGGAGCAGTTTCTCCAGGGCAGATCGGCTGGCCGCGAGACTGGCATCGAAATCCGCCAGCAGGCTGCGACTGTCCTGATCATTAGCGTCTACCCGGGCGGTCAGCTTGTCGATGATGCGCTGGTCCTGGGCGTGCAGGCGGTTGAGAGCGTGCTCCAGATAGCGGGCACAAGCCACGTAGAAGGCACGCAGGTCGTCCTGTCGCTCGGCGTCCAGCGCCAGGCCGAAAGGTTTGCGGACCTGGGCCATGCGCATGCGTTCGGTCATGATCTGGCGTCGCGGCAGCGGCAACTCTCGGGTCATGGGTTGGCTCCTTTGCGCATCCGGCCGGGATGATTCTATTAGACTAGCGGTAACGCACGACGTTTCTGGGGGTGCATCATGACAGCGACCTGGAATCGGCGCGAGCTGCTGCTGGCCGCTGCCGCCGCCGGTTTGGCGGGCGCTGCGGGCGCCGCCGCCAGCGAACGGCCCGCCAGTGCCTGGGCGAGTCAGAAAAAATTTTCGACAATCAATGGGGTGCGCATGGCCTATTACGAGGTAGGCCGGGGCGATCCCATCGTCTTCCTGCACGGCAATCCCACCTCGTCCTACCTGTGGCGCAACATCATTCCCCACGTGAGTCATCTGGGCCGCTGCATTGCGCCGGATTTGGTGGGTATGGGGGACTCTGATCCCTTGCCTGATTCAGGTCCGGGCCGCTACACGTTTGTTAACCACCGGGAATACCTGTTCGGCCTGTTTGAGGAACTGGAGCTTGCCAGCGACGTGGTGCTGGTGGTGCATGACTGGGGATCGGCGCTGGGGTTCAGCTG
>JABAHO010010212.1_pt1 | contig 19700 bp, 20 predicted proteins | sample 7062071 | NCBI WGS metagenome assembly JABAHO01 (sample SAMN14534356, study PRJNA622989) | marine sediment metagenome | biome: marine biome [ENVO:00000428]; feature: marine pelagic biome [ENVO:01000023]; material: deep marine sediment [ENVO:00002113] | place: India: Gulf of Kutch | collected...
AACGGCAAGTGTCCCTTATAGCGGGGAGATACGAGACACTATTCGAACTTTGCTCGATGTTTTCGATAAGTCAGGGTCTAGTCAGAAGAAGAAAAATGAGTCGTAGAAGAAGTCATTACTCCAGAAAGCAGACCCAAATCTTGCAATAAGAGAGGGGCTGCAACATACTCAGACTGTGTGAAAACGCAGATTAATAATTTGCGGTGGGAAGGTGTATTCTTATTCCCGGCATTTTTGCTCGTTTGTGGGAAGGAAGTCACAAATGAATCGCCTCACAGGTTAATTGTGGATTTTCTACTCAACCGCCTAGAAAATTTTTGAGTTTTCACACAGTCTGTACTCTTTGCGGACCTAAGAGCCCTCCGACTGAATTGCCATTTTCCGCCATTAACACACTTACAATTTGCCTGGGTGTTAAATCGACGCGCTTTTCCACGAAGGGAAGAAGGCAGGGACACTTTGCATGTACGTTTTGTAGGCGGTACCGAATTCTTCTAACGCTTCCTTTTCTTCTTGTCGGGCCAGTTTCACGTACATAAACAATAAAGTAGGAAACATCACTATCGTAACCAGGGTAGGCCACTGGAACAAAAATCCTGCCATTATTAAGATAAATCCGACATACTGCGGATGTCTAACTACACGATAAGGTCCGTCTACAGCGAGTTGATTGGTCGTTTGTGCCCTGTATAACACCTTCCATGCTGAAGACAATATTAAAAAACCGGCGACTATCAGTATCATGCTTATTATATGAAAAGGGCCGAAGTGTGGATTGGCCTGCCATCCGAAAATCATTTCAGGCAAATGCCCGGAATCATGGGCGAGCCAATCAATGTCCGGGAAGTTAGTTGTCAACCATCCCGATAGCAAATATATCGTCAATGGAAAACCGTACATTTCTGTGAACAGCGCAATGAGAAAAGCAGAAAACGCACTAAACGATCTCCAGTCGCGTTTGGTTTTCGGTTTGGTGAAGCTGAACGCGAAAATGATAAACACGGCCGAGTTAATGATAACCAACGTCCACAGGCCATATTCTGGTACGGCATCATTCATTTTCTAGATTCAGGGTCACTCTTGTTTGGATCGGAGTTATGATCATGTCCACCGTGGCCACCATGACCCCGGTGCATAAATACATGCATCAACATGCAGCCAAGAAGTAATACGTATGGCAGTGCTTCGATGATATGCGCCAAATGCTCCATCACCAGAAAGTAGCCGGCGATAGACAGAAATACCACTAGGGCTACATTTGTCGGTGATTGGAGAAATGGTCTTTTTGAATTCTCCGAGTTGTTCTGGTTGGTCATGATAGAAGTCCTCGTTTAAATATACTGGTTAGTAAAACCGAATCACTGTATTCGTAGATCAAGTACAATCTACTGCTGCAGGTGCTTCTTTCGTTCCAGAAATTCCTTTTCGTCAATCTCTCCACGCGCGAACCGCAATTTCAATACTTCCAGCGCATCTTCGGCATCTGGTGATTTAGGTGTGTCTGATCCACTCAGTACTCGAACCAGAACTACGATACCCAGGATCAGGAAGCCCCAAAATAATAACATATGAAACGCTCCAAACCCAATCCAGCTCCAGTGCATATTTCCTACTTCATTCCACATTTGAATTTCCTCCTAATTACATTTACAAGGTTGAAAGGTTAAGACGAAGTGCATTCAGGATCGCCGACACAGAACTGAAACTCATGGCGGCAGCCGCAATAATCGGGCTCAGCAGAATTCACCAACGGCAAACAATGTGGTTACTGATCGCTTCAGTATCTTTCTTCGTGCGAATATCGGTTTTTTTTCATTCATACCCAACCGGGTCAGTCCGAAAGCACCTTTAGAAACTACTCCTGGGATTCTGAATCCTGTTTTTTGTGATGTGAATCCTCTGTCGTTTGACACTCACCGGATTTGCTTTTTCCGCTTTTGTGCATATCCATCTTTGAACGTTGCTCTTCAGTTAACAGCTCGCGAAGTGCATTCCTGATTTCGACAGTAGCTTCGATTATTTGGGCTTCGTATTCGAAAATATTACGATAGACCTGGCCGACCTGTTTGGGATCAGGTGAATCTCCAGAAAGCAGTTTGCTGAGTTCATACTTTTCGTCCATGATTTTGCCTTTCACATCCCAGACCAATTTTTTTAACAGGTGAGCCTTTTCACCGATTTCTTGCTTTTGCGCTTCAGAAAGATCGAGTCCATGCATTTTTTGCATCATGCGATGCATGGACATCATATGCTGGCCCATCATGTCGCCGGATCCCATCATACCGCCGGATCCCATCATACCGCCGGAGCCCATCATACCCCCGGATCCCATCATACCCCCGGAGCCCATCATATTCCCAGAATGCTTTTTGTAGCTTTTATCTTGATGTGAGTACCCTTCCGAATCACCGCTTTGCTGGTGAGCATAAACTGGATAGGTCAGCATGCCGGTAACGAGTAGAAATACGTACACAGGAGATTGAAATTTTTTAATAATATTCATGGTTATGGCCCTATTTATTTAACAAAATTCGTATTTGTGGCTAATATAAAACCTTTGACTTAGTCACAGGTCAAGCAAATAATTATCGACACCGGTTGCGCATGGAGCGTGCATTTGTTGAAATTAATCCTCTAAATTACAACAAGTTAGCTACATTCAGAGGTGTTTCACCCGCTTACCTCCGGGTTGCTCACTTGATTAGGATCAATTTATGGATGAAAACAGGCGATAAAATTATTGGCGTATACTCACAATTGATCATAAACTGCAACATTGGGATAGCATGTACGTTAACGATTTAGCACAAAAAGTAGGCGTGCCTGTGGACACAGTGCGTTACTACACTAGAAGGCAGTTACTCGTGCCCAAAATATGTCCTGAAAATGGGTACAAAATTTTTTCCAACGACGATGTGCACCGGTTGCAATTTATTTCTCGAGCCAAACAATATGGATTTACACTTAATGAAATCAGGTTATTACTCGAACAAATAATGGAAGGTGATTCAGCATGTTCTTCTGTGAGAGATTTACTAAAAAGACATATAAAGGAAAATGAATCAAAAATCGCAGAATTGCAACGAATGCAAACCAAGATGGAAAAAGCCTTGATTCATTGGGATTATTTACCTGATGAAGCTCCAAATGAGAAGGTCTGGTGTCCCCTTATTGAAAGCAACATCCACTAGTGATCTGCCCCACGCCCTGGCCATATATTAAGTCAGTAACTCAACACAAACTGGACCGTATTTGAAGCGACTCACTCCCCTCTCCCGCTCTTGAGTTGAGTGAAGTGTAAGTTCCGCCCGATTATTCGTGAACGGAATAATTTGTGAATTCATCCCTGCGTTATCGTTCAACCGAGGCTAACCTGGCAGAATAGTGCAAAGAGTCCGAAAGCTCTCGTAGCACAAATACAGAAGTTCTTACGTCAACTAACAGATTCTTGGGAGTTGCTCCCCACTCAGCATGTCGAGTGCACGATGGCCTCCAATCATGGTCTTAGATGTGACCAGACCAGCCTCTCCATCAAAAACGTGACCTATCAGGCAAGCGTTCTGACTGACCCTATCCGCACTGAGAACTTCCAGCGCGCGGTCTTCTTCTTCGCCGTTTACAAAGACGACAAACCTGCCTTCGTTGGCTACATAAAGTGGATCAAATCCCATTATCTCGGAGGCGCCTCTCACTGCATCTGATACCGGTATGACAGCTTCATCGATGCGTACTTCAACTCCGGCGACCTCCGCGACTTCCACCAAAGCAGTAGCCAAACCGCCACGCGTCAGATCCCGCAAGCAGTGAACATTAATACCAGCATCGATCAATGACTGAACAGGTCTCATCAATGCGGCAGTGTCGCTTTCTATCGGGCGTTCAAATTCCAAACCCTCTCTGGCAGACATCACAGCGATGCCGTGCCGACCGAGATCTCCACTAAGAATCAAGCTGTCGCCAGGGAGAATGTATTCAGGTGAAATTGTCAATCCGCTCTGAATGATGCCGATGCCACTGGTATTTATAAATATACCGCCACCACTCCCTTTGTCGACCACCTTCGTGTCCCCGGTTATCAGTTTAACCCCGGCATCTTCAGCATTCTTCTTCATGGAGGTTATCACTCGCCACAGATCATCCATAGGAAAGCCTTCCTCCAGAATAAAGCCCGCGCTCAGGTAAAGCGGCCTAGCTCCGCACATAGCAAGATCGTTAACCGTGCCATTGACGGCAAGAGCACCTATGTCGCCACCTGGAAAAAAATGCGGATTTACTACGTAGCTGTCAGTGGTGAATGCTATACGGCTGCTGCCCACATTAATTACCGCGCCGTCGTGTCGTGCATTAAGAAACGGATTGGCGAAAGAAGGGAGAATCATTTTCTCGATCAACTGATGTGTAAGTCCGCCGCCCCCGCCATGGGCAAGGACAATTTCTGGATATTCGGTAACAGGAATCGGACAGCTAGGTGAAAAATCGGTGTTATGGGTCATATTGGCATGTGTTGTTTGTTGAGACATTCTCGAACTTCATACCTTTGCGGTGATTGAAGTAAGCGGCGCAAGCTCCCTCAGATGAAACCATGGGTGCGCCCAAGGGTTGATTCGGTGTGCAACGAATAGCAAAATTTGGGCAATCCATGGGCTTGGCAATCCCTTTTAGTACCTCACCACTAATACATTCTGTTTCCATTTCCGGCACATCATGGCTTTTTCCAAAACGCAATTCCGCGTCGAATTCGGCATAGGGTGCAGCCATTGCTAATCCGCTGTTAGCAATCTCTCCGACGCCGCGCCAGTGCCGCGGCACAATCTGGAACACTTCCGCAATGATTTCCCGGGCTACCTGATTGCCTGATGCGTGTACGGCTCGCGCATACTGGTTTTCCACTCCGGCGCGCCCTTCCTCAAGTTGGCGAATGCACATTTCCAATCCCTGCAGGATGTCGAGAGGTTCGAATCCGGTTACCACAATTGGAACTTCAAACTTTCGTGCTATCTGTGAGTACTGTTCGATGCCCATAACCGTGCAAACATGCCCGGCTGCGAGAAAGCCATGAATATTGCAATCCGGCGAACCCAGGATAGCTTTCATAGCTGGTGGGACGAGCACATGAGACACAAGCAACGAGAAATTACGGATTCCCAACTGCCTTGCTTGATGTACGGTCGCAGCGGTCACGGGAGCTGTCGTCTCAAAACCCACAGCAAAAAACACAACCTGCCGATCGGGATTAGCTACGGCAATTTTCAGCGCATCAAGTGGGGAATAAACCAGGCGCAAATCTGCGCCGCGAGCCTTCGCTGTCAGCAGATTAATCTCGGAGCCCGGTACGCGCGCCATGTCACCGAATGAAGTGAAAATGACATCTCGCTGCAACGCGATCTCGATCGCCTTATCAATCATGTTTATTGGTGTCACGCAAACAGGACAGCCTGGGCCATGTACCAAGTTCACTTCCGACGGCAACAGTTGATCAATCCCAAATCGCACGATGGCATGGGTTTGACCGCCGCAAATTTCCATGATTGTCCAGGGTCGGGTGATCCGGTTTGCGATATATTCAAGGTACTGGCCCGCCTTTGACTGATCGCGATACACGTCGACGAATTTCATGATTCGGGCTCCAGATTACTAGTTAAGTCCGTCAAGCCCTCAAGATAATCAAGCGAACGATGGGCCTCCGCCTCGTTGAGAACGGTGATCGCAAATCCAGCATGGACAAGGACGTAGTCTCCTACCGCGACCCCTGGTAAAAGTGCCATGCTGGTCTCCTTTATCAGTCCTGAGAACGCAACCTTGCCAGTCCGCGTGAGAGGTGTATCACCGTCAATCGCTATGACTTTTCCTGGAACAGCGAGGCACATCAGGTCACTCCATACTGGAGTAATCGTGTCGCCCAAACGGCCTGGCCAAGTGCGAGGCCGCCGTCGTTGGTGGGCACATGCTGGTGCCAAACAGGCTCAAATTTTTCTTGCACAAGCCGCTTGACCACCGCCTCTGCAAGATACTTGTTCTGGAAACACCCCCCAGTCAAAACTACCGTTGGTATGCCGATATGCTTTGCTACCGCCGCGATAGCTTCAACCAGTCCGTTATGAAAAGCAGCGGCCATGTGGGAAGTGGCAGCTCCTCTTGCAATGTCATCTAGCAGGGCTTGTATCATCGGACGCCAGTCAAGGATAAGCGGATCGTCGGCGACATCCTTGCTCGCTTCGACTGTGCAGTCATATCGCCTGGATGGCAAACTTTCATCCAGGGAGAATTCCAGGGCCATCGCGGCTTGGCCCTCAAAAGTGGTTCGTTGCACCAGCCCTAATAGCGAGGCTGTTGCATCGAACAGACGGCCGACACTCGATGTATATGGTGCATTGAGGCTCTTCGTCAACATTTGAACCAGAATTCTTCGCTCTCGTACGGAAAAACTTCGGATTGGTTCAAACTGTTCATTATTTAATGCTGTCACTCCAAAAGCTTCGAAAAGCACACCAATTGCGGAGCGCCGCGGTTCGCTCACCGCCTTTTCGCCACCAGGCAGACGGAAAGGCAACAGATGTGCAACTCTTTGCGAGGAAGGCCCATCTACGACAATAAATTCACCACCCCAGATAGTTCCATCACCACCGTATCCAGCACCATCCCAAGCCACACCGAGTACCGGACCATCGACCTCGTTCTCTGCCATGCAGGAGGCGATATGTGCGATGTGATGCTGTACTTCGACAACCTGCATACTGGATTGCCTGGCGAAATAGCTAGAATGGTAATCCGGATGACAATCACAAACGACAATAGCCGGATCAATCGAGTGCAAGTCTTTTAGACGATTAACAGTGTTCGCGTATGTTTTTCTAGCAGTTGCCGTGTCTAGATCGCCAACATGGGGTCCGAGCACGATTTGCGAACCTGAGGCGATGGCTACGGCGGATTTAAGATGACCACCAAGTGCAAGCAATCCTGGTGAAGTTTTATTGAGCTTAACCGTCAACGGCGCGTAGCCCCGCGCGTGCCGAAGAGTGAGCGGGCGCTCCGACATAACTCGAATGACCGAATCGTCAATCGGACAGGCAATTGGACGATCGTGTGTAAGGTACAGGTCAGCTATTTCCTTCAAACGGTCGAGCGCTTCTGTCTCATCAATAGCAATTGGTTCGTTCGACAGATTGCCGCTAGTGGCAATCACAGGGAAACTAAACTCGCGCATCAACAAATGATGCAGTGGCGTATTCGGTAACATGAATCCTAATAGCCGATTAGCTGGCGCGATCAATTCAATGGGTAGGAAATGGTCTTTTATCGAGTAATCGCGTCGGCGAAGCAAGACGATAGGCGCATATGGTGCAGTCAACAATTCCCTTTCAATTTCTGACACATTGCAGAGAGCTTCGATGAAAGATAGTGATGGAGCCATCAGAGCAAATGGTTTATGCGGCCGCATTTTTCGCCGCCTGAGTTCGATAATAGCTTTTTCGTTGCGTGCATCTACCAGGAGCTGAAACCCTCCCAATCCCTTGAGGGCCAAGATTTTTCCGTAGCGCAGTTCTTTTATTGCACCGAGCAGCGCCTCATGACCTTTTGTCAATTCCTCGCCATATGCATCTAGAAGAGTCAATTGTGGGCCACAATCCGGACAGGCAATGGGTTGGGCATGAAATCGCCGATTGGTCGAACTCTCGAATTCAGCTCGACATGCTACGCACATTTTAAATCGATTCATGGTCGTATTCGCGCGATCATACGGGAGTGCACTCAAAATGCTGAATCGTGGCCCACAGTTGGTGCAGTTTGTGAATGGGTAGAGGTACCTACGATTACTCGAATCCAAGATGTCCATGAGGCAATCATCGCAGGTCGCAATATCCGGCAGTACGAGCGCTGCCTTTGTGGGTCCGCCGATGCTGTCGCAAATTTTGAAGTCAGAATGATGGGTGAGCGGCAGTTCGTCTGTCCGCATCCGATTAACGTGGGCCAATGGGGGGAGTTGAGATGTAATTCTGCTTAGAAAATTGTTTACGGCCCACCCGGTGCCCTCGATGTCTATCGTCACACCAAGTGATGAATTTGCAACCCAACCCTTGAGATCGAGGCTCAATGCCAATCTATGAACATAGGGACGGAATCCAACCCCCTGGACCAGACCCTCTAGCTGCAAACACACCCTCCGCCTTTGCTGGCCGCTTCCAGGCGACACAGGGGTAAAACTAGCCTGAACGGCGGTCACGTTTCTACCTCTATACTGCGAAGAAGCAGCTCTTGGGCGTTGGCGTGAAAAATGTCGCTCGATTGTTCAATCTCCAGAATCGCTCCTTCACCGATCGTGCCCCTCGAGGATTCGTTGAAATGCTCCCGGAAATGATCAGGCGACATGTGGCTGAGGGCACCCAGCCATACTCGAACAGTAGTTACCTGCTTGGCGTTTTCCGCTTCAGCCAGAGAGTCGATCTTGCGAATTAGACCGCGCATCAACGAGGCCTCATGCATGACTGGCCTCTTCCGGCAAGGCTGAAGACATTACTTCAGCTACGATCTGTCGAACAACGGCACCAGCCACTTCCTCGACCTCCGGCGAGAGCGGCGCTCCTGTTTCGAAGGACTTCGCTTCGACAGCGTAGATTACCAGTTGCGCTGGCAAACACCCCAATGCCTTGCTAAGCTCGATAGCCTCTACCAGTCCAACCCCATGGCTCGAGCATCGAGCCAAGTCCTTGGCGACAGTCATCGTGAAGTTGTCAAGCCGGTGAATGGTCCCAACTGGGGCGTCTGATGAGGCCGCATCGACCACAACAGCGAGTTCGGCACCCTCCCAGGCATTTAGAATAGCCATAGCATCATCCTGGCCTTCCAGAATGGCACAATTATCCAGGCGGCCGACAAGCAGGTCTGCCACTGTTGGTCCAATAGCATCGTCGCCGCGAAAACGATTTCCTAATGCTATGACTACTTTCTTATCTCGCGCCATCATCTTTGTACTCCCTCAATAGCGAGCGACATTCATTTTCAAAAAATGTGCGGCACAGGAGATACAAGGATCATAGTTACGAATCGTCTGCTCGCATTTCCATTGTAAGTCACGATCATTCAGCTGAATATTCTGTTTAACAAGGTCACGCAAATCTTCCTCGATTATCATTTGGTTTTGAGATGTTGGTGGTACGATCTTGGCATCCAGTATCGAGCCATCTCGATCTATCTGATAGCGATGGAACAGAATGCCACGGGGCGCCTCTGTACATCCGTAGCCCGTTCCAGTCCTGGTTTTAGTTTTAACAGCAGGCATCCTCGGAGGATCATAGGACTCAATCAAGCGTATTGCCTCATCGCAGGCGTGGAGTATCTCAAGAGCACGCACCATGATGCTCTTGAAGGGATTCTTGCAAGGCGATTCTAGACCGATATTGGACATCAATTCGCGGGCTATCGGGGCGAGTTGTTCATGGTTGAGGTTGAAACGGGCCAACGGACCTACAAAGTACGATCCGCCATTTCGCTTAACCGAGTGCAGAGCCGTGGAATGAGGAACCTGCTTTTCTTCAAAGTGTAATTCGTAGTCTTGCACGTGCACATCGAGCCCTTCGCTGGAGGCGATTCGGCCTTCGTTCATCGGGTACTCATCACTATTTCGCAGGGCAACGAACTCGTACTCTTTTTCAAAGTCGGGGAATTCCAGTTCTGCACTCCATCGCACAGTATCGATGGCGGCGTCTCGTGCCCACCTAAGTGATTCGCATAACTGATCGAGTTCGCGGCGTGAAGGGACCTTGTAGAAGCCTCCGACCTTTACATTGATCGGGTGAATCTCGCGACCGCCAAGGGTCTCAATAATGGCATTGCCTACCTTCTTCAGTTGAAGGCCACGTTCAACAATCTCTGGATAGTCTTTAGCCATCTCTATGGCGCTCTCGTAGCCAAGAAAGTCCGGTGCATGGAGCATGTAGACATGAAGGACGTGACTCTGTATCCACTCTCCACAGTACAAAAGACGGCGCAAACTGCGATGTGACTCTGACACAGTCGCGCCGATTGCTGATTCAAGAGCATTCACTGCGCTCATCTGGTAGGCGACTGGACAGATACCACAGATTCTAGCGACTATATCCGGGGTTTCTGTGAAATGGCGACCGCGAAGAAACGCTTCGAAAAAGCGCGGTGGCTCAAAAATTTCCAGTCGGACATCCCCTACCCGATCGCCCTGGATATCAATGTATAGTGCACCTTCGCCCTCGACACGAGCGAGATAGTCGACCTTAATTGTCTTGCGAGCCATTGACTTCACTCTCGTTGCGAAACGGCTCGGCCCAAGCGTTGAAAGACCGATAGGCACGACTTACGGCAGTGGAATCCATGCCCAGCGACCGCAATTCACGGCTCATGGCTTCCATATTGGGCGATTCCATCGGCCCATAACAGCCGTAACAACCACGATTGTAGGAAGGGCAAATGGCGCCACAACCGGCATGTGTTACTGGGCCCAGGCACGGCGTTCCATGCGCTGCCATAACACAAATGTTCCCACCCAATTTACATTCCATACAAACGCTATGTGCCGGAGTGTTTGGCCGACGCTTGTGCAGGAGCGCCGAGATGACTTCCATAAGCTGGGCCTTGTTGATTGGACAGCCGCGCAGTTCGAAGTCAACTAGCACATGGTCAGAAATCGGTGTCGAGGTTGCAAGGGTGTCTATATAGTGGGGATGTGCATAGACTATAGACATGAAGTCTTGCACTTTCTTGAAATTGCGTAGCGCCTGGATTCCACCTGATGTAGCACATGCCCCTATAGTTATCAGGTAATTTGAATTGCGGCGAACTTTCTTGATCCGTTCTATATCACTTTTGGTTGTGATTGAACCTTCAACCAGTGACAAGTCATACGGCCCCTTCACGACTGACCGGGTGGCCTCAAGAAAATATGCAATCTCAACAGCATCCGCGACGGCAAGGAGTTCATCTTCGCAATCAAGCAGGCTCAACTGACAGCCATCGCAAGAAGCGAATTTCCAAACAGCCAATTTGGGCCGGTGCTTTCGCAAATCAGACCTCTCTCAAGTTCAGAATATCGCTGACGCGATCAAATCGAAATACCGGCCCATCTTTGCAGATGAAATGCGGCCCGAATTGACAATGACCACAAAAACCGATGGCGCACTTCATGTTTCGCTCAAGAGACACGTAAATCCGATCAGATTGCAGCCCTAAATCTTGGAGCGTTGCCGCTGTGAATCGGATCATTACTTCAGGGCCGCAAATCATTGCGACAGTCTTCGACGGATCCACGCAGGCCTTGGCAATCTGCTTTGTGACAACGCCGACATCACCAAGCCATTCCGGACCCGCAAGATCAACTGCAACGCGGACTTGAAGGTCGCTTCTTTTACGCCAGGTTTTCATCTCTTGCTGGTAGAGAAGATGTTCCGGGCTGCGGGCACCACAAAGCAGGGTCACGTGACCATATTCCTGACGGTTTCCAAGCAGGTGGTATAAAGCAGGCCGTAACGGAGCGAGTCCGATGCCGCCAGCAACAAGTAGCACGTCGCCGCCGGTCGCCTCGCTTATTGGCCAACTGCTGCCGAACGGGCCACGCACACCGACTTGCTCATTACGTTTCAGTTCGGTCAAGGCTTTGCTCACAGGACCAACTGCGCGAATGGTATGAACAATTCGATCGGTATCGGCGGGATTCCCACTGATGCTGATCGGCACCTCACCGACGCCATAGACGTACAGCATATTGAATTGACCGGGGATGAATCCTCTGGAGACCACAGATGCGCTAGATGCACTCTTTGTGAAACACTCTATGGTTGCGACATCGGCTGTTTCACGAACCCGATGACGGGTTTTTAAAAATTGGGGCACCATATCCATCAAGCCTGGGACCCTTCAATCCTGGGGTTTTTTTCAACATCGCCATAGACATTTGCACTCTGTATCCGGGCCATTTCAAGGCGCTCAATGAGCGGAGGAACAAATCGTTTCAGCATTGCGTAGCCCACATGGGGCTGTGATTCACACTTGTCGCGCAAGCAGGCACATTCGAATGCGATTGTTCGAGTTGTTTCGACGGCGCGGGCGTCATAACTCCATCGATATGGGGGAACGAGCCAGGATAGGCCAAGGATTTCACCGCTCTTTACGGTCAGAAATGTCAAAGGGCCTCGCCCCGGCACGAACATCTCCAGGGCGACGGCACCATGCCGGATAAGGTAAAAGTACCTGGCTTCATCTCCTTCCAAAAAGACGTATTCGTTCTCCTGAAAAACAACATTTTTGGCGCAGCCTACTATCGTTTCAATGACCTCATCTCCAAGTTCTTCTGCGAATGGATGTTGACGCAACAACTCTGATACTTTCTTCATGTTCGAGGCTCCTGGGCGCCAGATTCTTCTCGAATAGCCGCAACTTCTTCTGTAATGTCTATACCAACCGGACACCAGGTGATACAACGCCCGCAGCCTACGCACCCGGAGGTTCCGAACTGGTCGATCCAATGAGCGAGCTTGTGGGTCATCCACTGTCTATAGCGTGATTTGGACGAGTTCCTTACATTTCCGCCATGGTTGTAGGAGAAATCAAGCGTGAAACATGAATCCCAACGCATCCAGCGCTCGGCATGACTTCCGGCAAGGTCCGTATCATCTTCAACGGTCGTACAAAAACAGGTCGGGCAGACTATAGTGCAATTTCCACAGGTGAGACAGCGGGATGCAACGTCGCTCCAGCGAGGATGCTCTTGGTTGACCTGCAGCAGCTCCTTGACATCGCTGATGTCCATGTCTCGGCCCATTTGGCCTTGTGCATTGGAGATCGCTGCCCCAGCAGCTAAAACATCAGCGTCAGTGACATCTATGGAATCAATATCGTCCAGCAGATCACTTCCATTTGTGCTTCCTACTTCTACCAAGAAACGATGCTGACCGTCGTCAAGAATTTCTGTCAAGGCGAGATCGAAACCGGATGTAGCCTTTGGGCCCGTCTGCATTGATGCGCAAAAGCAGGTTCCCCCAGCCTGACCGCAATTAACAGCTATGATCAATGCATTTTCACGGCGCAGGCGATAGTCATGATTTTTGAAATCTCCATCCAAAAATACTTTGTCCTGAATTTCCATCGCATGGATTTCGCAACTTCGTACCCCGAAAAACGCAAATTTTGGTATCGAGTCTTGACTTTCGGATACGTTGATACTGTCCCCATCGCGATGCGCCCGCCAGATCAGTCTGCGAGAGGGATGCAGATATTTCTTCCAGCTATGAGGGCCTACAACGTAGCCGAACAAAGCATCGTCATCTCGCCTCGAAAGCCGATACGTTCCTCGATCCTGAGTGTCTGTCCAGCCGACCGGCAAGTCCTCAATGTCCGTAATTTCATTATATACAATTGCACTGTCACGAATTGTGGGCCCGACCACCAGATAGCCTTGCTCTAGGAGCAATTCAATTATTTTCTGGAGCTGCTGCTTGTAGATTACAGCTGACCGGCCTTCATGATTTATGATGCTCACCTGCCTAGCAGCGGGAACAAATGATTATGCACATTGTTAGATGTGCTCGGCAAATAGTGGGTTCAGCTGATAGAGTTTCTGACTCATCCCACTTTTTAAACTCAATTTAAAATGAAGTTTTCGATTGTAGTGTAGTCTGCGATCACTAATTCATTTACTCCAATTCTTACTTAACCAAAAGAAGTATACTACATACATAGATTCGGATCTGACCTGCCCGATAATTTAGTCCAATTTATGTGAGAGTACTTTCAGTTCGAGACAGAAACTTAGAGAGACGATGAATAGCCAGGTGGTAATTGACCTTGTGTGTGGTATGACCGTAGATGCGACAGCTGACAAGCCAACCTATGAGCATTTGGGCGAGGTGTATCACTTCTGCAGCCAGGGCTGCCACGACAAATTTGCGGTCGATCCTGAGCACTACATCACCGGTGAGTACAAACGTGTGGCGGAGAAAGCCCCAGCGGGGACAATTTTCACTTGCCCGATGCACCCCGAAATCAAGCAGGAGGGGCCAGGCAATTGCCCTATCTGTGGCATGGCGCTCGAGCCGATGGGAGTGCCTAGGGATGACGAGGGTCCGAATCCAGAACTGATCGATTTTAAGCGCCGCTTCTGGATAGGGGCGGTGCTGACCATTCCGCTTCTTATCCTGTCAATGGGCCCTTTTGTGGGGTTCGGCTTCCCGCGGGAGATGCTCGGCGAGCGCCTCGCGCTCTGGGTCGAACTCGGGCTTGGGACGCCGGTTGTTCTCTGGGCAGGATGGCCTTTCCTGGTGCGCGGCTTTGACTCGCTAGTGACGCGAAACCTGAACATGTTCACCCTGATCGCGATAGGGGTCGGTTCAGCCTATCTTTTCAGCGTCGTTGCCGTACTGGCTCCTGGAATATTCCCCGAGGGATTCCGCGACGCGGAGGGCCATGTCGGCGTTTACTTCGAAGCCGGAGCGGTAATTGTCGTCCTCGTTCTGCTAGGGCAAGTGATGGAACTGGGCGCGCGCGAGCGCACTGGTACTGCGATTCGCGCACTACTCGATCTTGCTGCAAAGACCGCCCGCATCGTTCGGCAAGACGGCAGCGAGGAGGAGATCCCTTTGGAGGACGTCAAGGTTGGCGACCGGTTGCGAGTCCGCCCCGGGGACAAGGTGCCTGTCGACGGCGTAGTCGTCGAAGGCCGTTCCTCCATCGACGAATCGATGATCTCCGGCGAGCCTATCCCCGTAGAAAAGGTCGAGGGTGACAACGTGACGGGGGCCACGATCAACGGCACTGGAAGCCTAGTGATCGAAGCGAAGCGCGTTGGCGCCGACACTTTGCTCAGCCAGATCGTTGAAATGGTCGCGAATGCCCAGCGCAGCCGCGCGCCGATCCAGAAACTGGCGGACGCTGTGGCCGGAAAATTTGTTCCTGTCGTGGTCATGGTGGCGATTGTGTCTTTCATCGTCTGGGCCATATGGGGCCCGGCACCGGCGCTTTCTTATGCACTGGTGAATGCCGTTGCGGTGCTGATCATCGCCTGTCCCTGCGCCTTGGGCCTGGCAACGCCCATGTCGATCATGACGGCTACCGGGCGCGGTGCGCAGGCGGGTGTGCTGATCAAGAATGCCGAGGCGCTGGAACGGTTTGCCAAGGTCGACACGCTGATCATCGACAAGACCGGTACGCTGACTTTGGGTAAACCAAGGCTGGTCGCGGTGCTTCCCGAGGAGGAACATGACGAGACGGAGGTGCTTCGGCTCGCCTCTAGTCTCGAACGCGGCTCGGAGCATCCGCTGGCGGAGGCGATCGTTGAGGGGGCGGAAGAGCGCGGTGTGCCCATTGAGAACGCCGATGATTTCGAAGCGGTAACCGGCAAAGGCGTAAAGGGTATCGTAGATGGCAAGCGGGTCGCGCTTGGCAACGCCAAACTGGTTGCGGACCTAGGGCTCAATAGCAGTTCTCTTGCCGAAACCGCAAATCGCAGGCGCGATGAGGGCGAGACCGTAATGTTTGTCGTTGTCGAAGATGAAATCGCTGGCCTTGTTGCCGTCGCCGATCCGGTAAAAGAGACTACGCCTGAAGCACTCAAGGCGCTTCGTGAGGCGGGACTCCGAATTGTCATGGCGACAGGTGACAACGAGCGGACTGCTCGGGCAGTGGCGGCCAAACTTATGATTGATGCGATTAGGGCGGACGTCTTACCTCAAGATAAAGCACAAATCATTCAGGAATTACAGTCCCAAGGCCGCAAAGTTGCTATGGCTGGGGATGGCGTTAATGATGCGCCTGCTCTTGCGCAAGCCGATGTGGGGATTGCAATGGGGACCGGCGCCGATGTGGCGATCGAAAGTGCCGGCATCACGCTGGTAAAAGGAGATCTCAACGGTATCGTCCGGGCCCGTCGTCTCGCGCGGGCAACCATGCGCAATATCAAACAGAACCTTTTCTTCGCGATGATTTACAACGCCTCTGGAGTTCCCGTTGCGGCAGGTATTCTTTTCCCCTTCTTCGGCATTCTGATTTCGCCGATGTTCGCTGCGGCAGCAATGAGCCTGTCTTCCGTTTCAGTGGTGAGCAACGCTTTGAGATTGAGGACGGTGAAACTTGAATAATCTATGGGAGACATCTATGGAGACTGGCGCATTCGATATTGTTTTTATGAACCTTATTTTTCTTTCGGGGGCATTTCCATTTTGACAGACGAACCCTCATCATATGAAATGGGGAGGAGGCTAGTTTATGGGTCCGATCATGATGCTACTCTTTCTAGTCATTATTGTGGTTCTTGTTGTTTCATGATTCGCTGGTTATGGCCTTAGAGCCATCCTAGTGGCCCTGAAGGAAGCACTAAGAGCACTATGACAATCCTTGAGGAGCAATTTGCCCGAAGGGAATTCGAAAAACATGAGTTCGAGAAAAAGGGACGTCTTATTGAAAAAAGAAGCACATGAATTAAGATAAACCGCCTATAGGCTATGGATGACTATTTCGTGTTCCTTAAACGTATTTTGGCGTATGGATAATTCTGTCGCGCTTGTCCAAGCGTATCTTCGTATAAACGGGTACTTCACAGTAGCCGAATACCCAATATTGGAGATGCACGGAAGTAATTCTGTCCAAATGGCGACTGATATCGACATTCTTGCCTTCCGTTTTCCAGGAGCAATCCGGCAGGTTGTGGGTAAGCGCAGTGAGAAGTGGCAGCAGGGGCTCTCATTACCTGATATCGAACTAAGAGTTCCAAGCGGGACACCCGATATGATCATCGGCGAGGTTAAGGAAGGTCGCGCCCACATCAACAAAAGCATGCGAAATCCTGCAATTTTGTCGGCTGCTCTGGCGCGGTTTGGATGCTGCGCCCCAAAATATGCAGAGCGAACTGCAGAAAAGCTTCTCCGCTCCGGCCGTGCGGAGACGACGGATGGCCACGCAGTGCGTATTGTTGTGTTCGCATCCGGTGCGGCTGACGAGCGGCGGTTCCAGGTAATATCTCTGGTACAAGTCATCGAGTTTTTACGCAGCTACCTGCGCGAGCATTGGGAGATTCTCCATCATGCCCAGTTCAGGGACCCAGTTATCAGCCTTTTAATGACGCTTGAGAAGGCAGGGTATTCTTTACCTAGTGAGGAGGAATCCTGATATGCCAATCGATCCGGTTTGTACGCGAGAAGTTGACCTCAGAAACGCTCATTCAATGAAGGTCGTCAATGGCAGGGGCATCTATTTTTGCTGCGCGGACTGCGCGCGCGCTTTCTCGGCGCAACCCGAGAAATACAAGGACTTAAATTCCCACATGCGCTTGACGATCGGCGTTATGGGGTCGGCGGCCGATGATGAGCCGACTGAAGCGCGGAAGACTGCTTTCGATCTTGGCGCAGCGATCGCATCAAAAGGTTTTATCCTGATTACTGGGGCCTGTCCAGGTCTGCCAAATGAAGCCGCGCGCGGGGCAAAACATTTCGGGGGCCATTCGGTCGGGATTTCTCCGGCGTTGAGCCTTCATGAACACCTTTATCGCTATCACTCGCCTGCGGATGCATTTGACGTGCTGGTTTATACCGGGAGCGGCCTAATGGGCCGTGAGGTAACGAATATCCACTCGAGTGATATGGTCGTTATTTTAGGAGGACGGTCAGGAACGCTTGGTGAATTTGCGATTGCCTATGACGAAGGCAAGCTTATTGGCGTTCTTCAGGGAACCGGTGGCATTACCGATGAAATTGAACGAATCATAGATACCTTTGAAAAGAATACCGGCGCCAAGCTCATTTACAGCCGTGATCCGGAAGAACTTGTGACCCAGCTTTCCGATGAATACGAAACCAGACACTTCCGGCGTCCATCTTGTTTCTGCGATGCAGCCACGATTGGGCCGGACTAGTTAATTTCCACGGAATCGACCAGCATACGAATTGCACTCAAAACGCCCAGCAAATCACGGGCACCTGGTCTAGCAGAGGCAAAACGACCTTATCAAATCGCAAGCTTATGCACTGTAATTGACCTCTCGATTCCCCGAAGTGTCGCTTCGGTCGTTGAAACTTCATAACCTGTCAGCATTTCCGCCACGTGGGGTTGCGCATAAATCGAGTTTGTGAAACAAATCTGCTCTGCTTCAGCCATTCCCTGCACTCGTGCCGAAATATTGACAGTCTGACCGAAAAAATCCAGTCGGTCATTCAAGGTTACAGCAATCAAGGTGCCATTATGTAGGCCAATTTTTAAAATCACTTCTTCGCTGCCAAGTTCATTATTCAATGCTTTTATTCGCTCGATAATTTGGACTCCAGCGTTCAAGCCATCTACCGGATTCACAAATGTCGCCATTACGGCATCGCCAATCGTTTTTACAATGGCACCATTATTTTCCTCGATTACAGCGCTTAAGGTTTCAAAATGCTGGTTTACAAGAGAAAATGCATTTAGATCGCCAATTCGATCATAAAGCGCGGTTGAACTTTGCAGGTCGGTAAACATAACGGTTAGGTCTTTGATCCTGATCCCCTGAGTGCCCCCTATGACTTCCGAACGAAAAAGTTCGCGAAATGTTTGTGTACTGAGAAGGCGATTACCTGTCAGAAATGGATCAAATACGACTGGCGCACTGACAAATTCTAGTGGCAATCGATATGCAGCAAAAACTGCATCCTCACTTTGGTCGCAGTTTTTAAATGTCAGCTGTAATATGCCAGGTGTAATGGTTGTCGCATCTGTCTCGATTTCTCGATTTTGGAGATTGACTGCTAAATGTTGAGATTGGGTCGCCACTTCCCCATCAATAGTAAATCGTAAACCAGACTTATGTGCGAACTCCTCTAAATGCAACCAACCATCTGTCAATTCAATTTCGAATTGCCTGACCTCACCGGGCCCTAGCCGAACATGCGCGCAATCAAGGGAAGCCGCTACATCAGAAAAAGAGGGCCCACCCCGGTTAATATATGCGCCACGATGATAGAAATATTTATATATATAATCTTCGGTAGACAGGGAACTGGGGTCATGGAAACCTATTGTTCTGACAGATGGGATTATAGTAAAGCTAACCTGGATCATATCATCAAGAGATGCCTCTGAATCTAATTGACAAACCGTACAGTAGAAGTCTGTATGCACAGATTTGAGCTTAGAGAAACTCTTGGTTGGAGAACCACAATTGGGGCACATCAATTCCCAGTTCATCTTGAACAAACCGACCTTAGTGGCGTACAAAAACAGGTCAATTGATTCTTTTTCGTTAATATTTCTTTCAGTGGCAAAAACCAAAGGGTTAACCCTTAAAAGCTGGAAATCTTCCGCAGTGCGAATAAAAGATTCAAATTTAGATACAACACGTGCGCCCCACGTACGGATGCTCTCAAGGTCCTCAAGCTTTTTATCCAACTCATCCTCATTGACGACAATATTCATCATAAATACATAAAATTAAGAGCGGAAACCATGGTTTGCATCGTATTTCTCGAAAGTGTTTCAGTCACTAACTAAATTCATTTATTGCACTATATATTTGGGTTAGTGGTCATAACACTGAGTGTATAGTAAGAATAACCGCTATGGGGCATAGTGAGAAATGGGTTCTGAGCTTGTAGGAATCACAGATATTGGCTGAAATGCGGGCACAGTGGCCTGCCCCGCGTGCCGGACCCAGTGTTAGAGTCTAGATGTTGCATCGACCGATTGAAATCACAACTCAAAGCGGACATAATTAAAGTTCCGAA
>JABAHO010010692.1_pt1 | contig 19483 bp, 18 predicted proteins | sample 7062071 | NCBI WGS metagenome assembly JABAHO01 (sample SAMN14534356, study PRJNA622989) | marine sediment metagenome | biome: marine biome [ENVO:00000428]; feature: marine pelagic biome [ENVO:01000023]; material: deep marine sediment [ENVO:00002113] | place: India: Gulf of Kutch | collected...
CCGAGCGCAACGGTGCCGATCCCGGCTTCCGTAGTCGGATCGACGATGGGCATCGATTCGGTGGAGACGGGGTCCACCCACTGACCGTCGATGTAGAACTGGCGGCACTCGTACATGTCGGTCTCCACGCTAGACGGACCAGTTGCCCGAGTTCAGCAGCGTCGCACTGAGCACGGCCACGTTGTAGGACGTATTCGTCACAGCATCCGGGACGGCCTGTTCGTACCGGTCGATGACCTCTTCCGGCGTCCCGTCCGCTTCCGCTTCTCCGAGCGTTGCCCACTCGCTCAGAATGATCCATTCCGGTTGACTCGAAGGGAACAGCGGGTGCTTGCCGAATTGTTTCGCGAGCCGGGTCCGGATAAGGCCCGGCCGGGTACCTGCCCGTTCGGCCTCGGTCGTCCGGAACCACTCGACGAACGTGTCTTCGGACGCCTCGTCGATGTCGAGCCTCAATGTCGAGACAACCGGCGCCGTCACGGCGCCCGCGCGGCTCGGGCGATCGCCCGGCCTGAGCGCGGCNNCGGCTCGGGCGATCGCCCGGCCTGAGGGCGGCCTCGGGGATGCCTGCTGTCGCCACCTGCTCATAGGTCGTGTTGGAATGGTTACTAATCTTGTTGAGCACTTCGTCGGTGAGCTGGGAATCGTTGTGGCGGACTGCGACATAGGCATCCGACGAGAAGACCTCGACGTCCGGTACTTCGTAGACATTGCAGATCAGAGGCCCGCCGACGCGCGAGTGGTACGCATTGCAACTGTGAAAGCCGGTACCGATCAGATCGGGCCCGTGGCGCGTGTCGTACCACTTGACGAATTCATCGAGATAATCGGGTTCGACGTCCATCCGGACCACGTACAGGAGCGGCAGCATGTCGGTTCTCCTTTTCTTCTTATCCGATACCGCTACGGCGCGTTCGGCACGTCGATCTCGCGCGACGGGTAGGCGATGACCGATCCGAAATCCCCGGCCTGCACCATTGCGGGTGACGTGTTTGCAAGCATCAGCAGCGCACCGTCGCGCTCGGCGGAAAATTCTTCGAGCCTCTCACCGGTGCCGGGACAGTCGAGCCATGCCACCGGACCTTTGTCGATCGGCTGGCCGACGTGCGTCGTCTCGTAGACCGACGTCAGCATGCCGGTCGCGGACGGCAGAAAGAGTGAGACGTCGCCCTCGATCAATGGGACGGTCGCCGGCCCGCTGGCCACGCCGCCGAGCTGTCCGCGATAGCGAAGCACATTGAGGCAGCCCTCGACGCCGACGCCCGGGTCGCCGAGCGCGCCACCGCCGAACTCGACGAGTGCGGATTTTCCGCCCGCGTCCACTATCGCTTTCGACAGTTGGCCGGGCTGGGCGAAGTTCGTCACCACCGGCGTGTAGCCGAATGCGGCCGAAAATTCGAGATCCCCGTAGTCGTACGTGTACCAGAGCGCCATCGACGGCGTGCCGGAATGCAGATCGATCACGCAATCGGTTTCGTCGAGCAATGTCTTGACGACGGCATCGGCGATCTGGTTCGTCAGAAACCCACCAGCGGCGCCGGGGAACACGCGATTCAGGTAGAGGTGGTCGGGGCTTACCCGCGTACCGGCTTCGAGTGCGAAGGGATTTGCCGCAGGGCACAGTACGACGCGGCCCTTGAGGCTCTTGTCATCCGCGAGGCGCCCCGCAAGTTGCCACAGTGCGGCGGTCGCGAGGGGTTTGTCACCGAAGATGCCCGCCACGAACGCTGTTACAGGCCCCGCTGCGTCACCTTCAATCATGACGAACCGGATACGCCAGGGCGCGCCGTCAGCGCGGCGCCCGACGTCTACGTCATGCGTTGTCAGGTGCGTCATCGGCGAAGTACGGGATGATCTCGGCGCCGATCTGCTCCATCGCCGCCACGCTCTGTTCCACACTCGGGCCCTGGAAGTGGCGGAGCCGCACTATCATCTCCTCCGGATCGAGTATCTCGCGCCACTCCTCGATCTGTTCTTTCCATGTCGCAGAGGAACCGCAGAGCACCNNGTGACGTCCTTGAGCCACGGGTCGTAGTCCTCGTGATAGGCATTGCCCCGATTGAAGTAGACCCGCGAATAATCCAGCACGTGCGGACCGTAGGTCCTGCGCGCGGCCTCGTCGGTCTCGTCGATCCACGCCTCGCGGAACAGCACGATGCGCGGCTTCTTGCCAAGACGCTCGCATTCTTCCGTGTAGACGTCGGCAAGGTGCCGGATCCATTTGCCGCTGCGGATCGGATCGGTGATCCAGCCATCGCAGGTGCGCGCCGCACGGAGCACGCCGGGTACCGACCACGCGCCGATGAAGACCTCGAGGTTGTCCGGGCCCAGTGCCGGGTCCCGGGGCGGCACCTTGCCGGCCAGCGGAGGCGGGATGTCCATCGGCGTGCCGGCACGGTGGGCGGCGATGACTTCCATGCCGATATCCATGCGCGCCTTCCGCTCCTTCAGCGTGACGCCGAAAGGATCGAAATCGCCCTGAAAATAACCCACGCCGACCGTAAGCCGAAACCTGCCCGGGTAGATCGCATCGATCAGACAGGCGTCCTCGGCGACGCGTACCGGGTGATGCGTTGGCAAGACGGTGACGGACGTGCCGAACCGCAGTTTCTCCGTCTGCCCGAGTCCGACAAGGCTCGCGATGAACGGGTTCGTGGAGTAAGTCGTATCGCCGATGTGCTTTTCGCNNAGCTGGCGTTTGCCGTCGACGAGCTTCTGCATGGCTGGCCCGAAACTGAATTTCATGCGTAGTCTCCGCGTTGTATCAGGTGCCCGCCGTCTTCAGCCGGCACAGATGGGTGGGGTGCGTCTCGCCCACGGTCGGGCCTCTTCGAGCTGTGCTGCGAGCCGGAACAGCAGGTCGTCGCGCCCGTAGCCCGCCACGAAATGCGCGCCGAGTGGTATGCCTGACTCGTTCCAGAACAATGGCACGCTCATGCCCGGTATCCCCGCCTGGTTGGCAAGCGCCGTGAACGGGATGAACTCGAACACGGCTTTCACGTAGCCCTCGACGTCGGTCGAGTTCGTGTCGAGCGTTCCGAGGGTGGGCGGCGGTGTCGCGGTGACGGGCGACAGCAGCGCGTCGTACTCATCGAAGAAGGGGGCCACCTGGCGACCGACACGGTGCATCGTCCAGATGGCGCGGGCCATGTCTGCCGCGGTTTGCTGATGGCCGATCTCCGCGAGTATGCGGATCACGGGCTCGATGTCGTCGTCGCCGGGTTCGCGTCCCGTCTCCTGGATGTGCTGGTCGATGGTGCCCTGCACGTTAGCGGCGATCAGTAGCGTGAATGCGGGACCCATGGCCTCTACGTCGTAGCTCGGCACCGCCTCTTCGACGTGGTGGCCCAGGTCTTCGAGCAACGCAACCGCATCGTCGAGCGCCTCCAGGCAGTCCGCGCTGACCGCCGCACCGTTCAGCGCTTCGCGCTGCACGGCGATCCTGAGCTTGCCCGTCGGCGCACCGACTTCGTCGAGCATCGGGCGGCCGAACGTGGCACCGCGATAGGGGTCGCCAGGCTCCGGCCCCCGGCTGATATCGAGCATCGCTGCACTGTCACGCACGCTAACAGTGAGTACGTGCTCGGCGCTCAATCCATTCCAGGCTTCGCCATACTCGGGACCCGCCGGGAGGATGCCGCGCGAAGGTTTGAAGCCGAAAACGCCGCAGCAGGATGCCGGTATCCGGATCGAGCCGCCGCCATCCGAGCCATGGGCCGCCGGGACGATCCGGGCCGCTACGGCCGCGGAGGCGCCGCCGCTCGATCCGCCCGCGCTCAATGCCTTGTTCCAGGGATTGTGCGTCGGCCCGTTCATCGCACTCTCGGTGCTCGGACAACAGCCGTATTCAGGTGTGTTCGTTTTTCCGAAGATGACCAGGCCTGAACGCTTGTAACGCGCGACGAGCTCGGAGTCCTGCTCGGCGATCGCGTCCGCCAGGAACCGGCTGCCTGCTGTTGTCGGGACGCCGGCGTACGAAGCGCGCAGATCCTTCAGCAGAAACGGTACGCCACTGAACGGCCCGTCCGGCACGCCGGCCTCGATCGTGCCCCTTGCTTCGTCGTACATCTCACGCGTGACGGCATTGATCTCGCCATTGACGGCTTCGACGTTGGCGATGGCCTGGTCGAGCAGTTCTGTCGCGGTGACCTCGCCGGCAGCGACGAGTTCGCCGAGTCCCAGCGCATCGTGTTGTGCGAGTACGTTCACGTCAGTCTCCGGGCGCAAAAAATTATGCTACCAGATTAATTTTTTTCGAGGAGTTTCCCCATTAACCTGACTGATCCCATAGATTGCTACTTGCCGGTAGAAATCACGATTTTGCCAATGTGCCCGCCCTTTGCCATTCGCGCGTGGGCATCGGCTGTCCTGTCGAGCGCATATACGCTGTCGACGATCGGGTGTGGCAGTTCGGGTAACATCGGCCATACCTCGCCGATCATACGCCGGGCCTTTGCCGACTTGGTCTGCGAATCGAGAAAGAAGATGCTCGAGCCGTGGATCGTTATGTTCTTCGTCATCAGGGCCAGAACGTCGAGTTGCCCCAGCGCACCGCCCATGATGCCGAAAAGAACGAGGGAGCCTTTGGGGCGCAGCGCCTCGATGTTCCGCTCGATGTAAGGGCCGCCCACCATATCGAGGATCACGTCGGCGCCCGCGCCGTTGGTTGCTTCCTTCGTTGCGGCGACGAAATCCTCGGTGCGATAGTTGATGGACCGAGAGACGCCCAGAGAATCGAGTACTCGGCACTTCTCGTCGGAGCGCGCGGTCGAAATGACCTCGATGCCGAAAGCGCGGGCGAGGATGATGCCGACGACACTGATGCCACTCGTGCCGCCGTGGATCAGGAGTTTGTCTCCCGCATTGACGAGGGCGGGGTCGAAAAGAGCGCTCCAGATAGTCAAAGCGCCGTCGGCCAGTGCTGCGGCTTCGTCATCGGAGTACGAATCCGGTACCGGGAAACACAGGTGTTGCGGAACCAGCGCGTAGTCGGCGCAGCCGTTCCCGCCGGTCAATCCGCAGACGCGGTCGCCGACACGGAAATCCGCGACGCCTTCACCGACTGCCGCTACTTCGCCGCACAATTCCATCCCCGGACCGTCCGGCAATCTCGACAGCGGNNCAACGGCTCGCATGGTCTCCGTCGTTCGCTTACTCATGGATGGGCGCCTCGGATACTGACTTACCTGTTGACCGGTCGCGTGTTGCGGGCCTGGACTGCCGGTTTGGTTTCACTTGTTGCATCACTGCTACGATCATTCGGCTAACGGCCCCGGTCCCGTTGACCCTTTGATTTTATTCCCATACCATGCGAACTCGAGAATATTGTCTAGAGTCTGACGCTGGCAACCCTTCACAGAGGCTATACAGATGACCCCACTTACCCGAATTNNTGGTCGGTTGGACAGGCATCTCAATGCCCGTCGTCGCCCAAGAGCTCGAGGAAGTTGTTGTAACGGCGCAACGTCGCGAGCAGAACGTGCTCGACGTGCCCGTGTCCATCGATCTCCTGACCGAGGAGGAGGTCGCCGATCTCAACGACGTCCGGGATCTGTATCAGGTGTCGCCATCGGTGGTCTTCGTCAGTGGCGTGGCCTCGTCCACACAGGCCATCAACATACGCGGCGTCGGCGGTGGCGCGCATGTCAGCGCATTCGAGCCCAGCGTGGCGGTGGTCGTCGACCAGGTCTCGGCAGGACCAGGTGGTGCTGCTCTGACGGAATTCTGGGACGTCAATCGTATCGAGGTCCTCAACGGACCACAGGGGACCCTCTTCGGCAAAAACGTTTCNNGATGGGAGAACGAGTACGAGGAGTACCGCATCGAGGGCATGGTCAACGGTGCGCTCAGCGACAACTGGAACGGACGTTTTTCGTTCTACGGGCTCGAGCAGGACAGGGGGCTGCTGGAGAACGTGGTACGAGGTACCGAAGACAACAACAAGGGGCGCTGGGGCGCGCGCGGCAAGCTCGCCTACGACAACAATGACAATTTCACGTTCGATGCGTCGCTGTCGTTCGAGCGTCAGGACAATGAATGTTGCTCCCGTGCGATCACTGCGTTGGACCCGGAAGTCCTCGCTGCGCCCGGTCTGCTGAACCTTCTGGCCAATCTTTTCCTCGTGCCTTCCGTCGAGGCGTCCGGCATTGTCGTGAACGATGACAACCTGCAGACGATCAACGATAGCTATGCCTTCGAGGACACCGAGACTGTGCACGGCGTTTTCGAACTGGGTTGGGAACTCGACAACGGTCATACGTTCAAGTCGATCACCGGCTATCGAACCTGGGACCAGGCAGAGTGGAACGACGTCGATTCGTTTCCGGCTGATTTCATCCGCGGCGGGCTGACGCACGACATGACGCTCATTACGCAGGAGTTCCAGTACGTGTCGCCCAGCGACCAGGACCTCGAGTACCTGCTGGGCTTCTACTACTACAACATGGACCTCGACGAGCAGACGATCCTCGAAGGCTGTTCGACGGTCTGTACGGTCCTCTTCGGCAGCCCGGTACCACTGTTCTTCAGGACCACGTGGACCAGCAACGTCCAGACCGAGAACATCGCAGCGTTCGGCCACGCGACGTACAAGTTCAACGACAAGTTACAGGGCTTTGCCGGCGTGCGGATAATTCGGGAAGACCTGGATGTTACAGCCCAGCAGTCGGGCAATTTCATCTTCTGGGCCGTGGGTGATCTACCGACACATCTGGCAAGCACATCAGATACCGACTGGATGGGTACCTTCGGCCTGCAGTACTACTCGTCGGACGACACGATGTTCTACGGTTCGTATTCACGCGGCTACAAGGGTTCCGGCATCAACAACTCGATCAACAGTTCGCTCTTTCTGGGCGATACAGTAACGCCCGTTCTGAATCCCGAAACCGTCGACAACTTCGAGTTCGGTGTGAAGACGACGCTGCTCGACAATCGTGCTGCCTTGTCCGCGACGTTCTTCTTCGCGGAATACGAGGACTTCCAGGCCTCGGCCTTTGACGGCACATCGGGCTTCATCCTGAAGAACGCCGGCGTCGTTCAGAGCACGGGCCTCGAGGTGACCTTCGACGCCAACCTTTGGGACGGTGGTGGCCTGTCGATCAAAGCTGCGTACGTTGACGCCGAGTTCGACGAGTTTCTGGGCGCGCCGTGCTCGCTGAAGGGCATCGCCGCCGGTGACTGCGATGCCGCCGTGGGCCAGGATCTCTCCGGCAGCCAGGTCAACCGAAGCCCGAAACTGCGCTTCTCCGTGGCCGGATCACAGGACTTCAACCTTGGCGAGTATCCTGCCTATGTCCGCCTCGACTACATGTGGCGCGACAGCAATATCCTCGATGGTGACCTCGACCCGAATACGTTCCAGGACTCCTATGGCCTCCTGAATGCACGCTTCGCGNNACAACGTAGAGCTGGCGCTGTGGGGACGGAACCTGACGGACGAGACCTACTCGCTGACGAAGTTCGACGTCCCGCTGTTCTCGGGCGCCTACGGTCACTACCCGGGCAAGCAGCGGCAGATCGGCCTCGAACTGATCGCCACGTTCTGATCCCGACCCGGCGGATCTCAGCTGACATGGCGTCGCATCGGATTCCGGTGCGACGCCATTTTTTTGATGGCGTCTGAAACGATGAGGGTGCGCCTGCACACCGTCATCGCGACGCTTGCGCTCGTAGCAGCCTGCCAGGAGCCGCCCGGGCCCCGATCGCCGGAGCCCGTGACCGCCGAGCGCATCGTTGCCGCCGATCGAGAGCCGGGCAACTGGTTGTCGCATGGCCGCACGTATGCCGAGCAACGGTTCAGTCCGCTCGATCAGATCGATACGCGCAATATTGCCGATCTCGGACTGGCCTGGTCCTTCGACACAGGGACGACGCGTGGTCTCGAGGCCACGCCGCTGGTCGCCGACGGGCGCATGTATGTCACGACCACCTGGAGCCGCATCGTCGCGCTGGACGCCGCGACGGGCGACGTACTGTGGCAGTTCGACCCCGAAGTCCCCGGCGAGACGGCACGCGATGCCTGTTGCGATGTCGTCAATCGCGGTGTCGCGCTTTGGAACGACAAGGTCTACGTTGCCACGCTCGACGGGCGGCTCATCGCGCTCGATGCTAGCGACGGGCGAGTGATCTGGACGGTGGAGACGGTGGAGCAGGGCAGGCCCTACACCATCACCGGTGCACCGCGCGTCGTCAAAGGCAGGGTCATCATCGGTAATGGCGGCGCCGAGATGGGCGTCCGCGGCTACTTCACGGCCTACGATGCCGAAACCGGCGACGAGGCCTGGCGATTCTACACGGTACCCGGCGGGCCGGACGTGGCGCCGGAGCACCCTGAGATCGCGCTCGCGCGCGCAACCTGGTCGGACGATTCGCTATGGGAGTCGGGACTTGGCGGGACCGCCTGGGACTCGATGGCCTACGACCCCGAGCTCGATCTCCTCTACGTCGGCACCGGCAACGGCTCGCCGTGGAATCGGCACCTGCGCAGCCCGGGCGGCGGCGACAATCTTTTCCTCTCGAGCATCCTGGCGATCGATCCTGACGATGGCCGCCTCGCCTGGTACTACCAGACGACGCCCGGTGAGAGCTGGGACTACACGGCAACGCAACACATGATCCTCGCGGATCTCGTTATCGATGACGTCTCGCGCAAGGTCCTCATGCAGGCGCCGAAGAACGGGTTCTTCTACGTGATCGACCGGANNGAAGAACGGGTTCTTCTACGTGCTCGACCGTACGAGCGGCGAACTGCTGAGCGCCCAGAACTACGTGCCAGTGACGTGGGCGTCCGGCATAGATTCCGACACCGGTCGGCCGATCGAGACCGGCGCCGATTGGGCCGCGGGTCCGGCGGCTGTCCGGCCAGGCCCCCAGGGCNNTACCGGGCTCGTCTACGTGCCCGCGAGTCTTGAAGTCTTTACCTACGTTGCAGATCCGAACTTCGCGGTGAAGCGCGGGGCCTGGAACAACGGTCTCGACCTGCCAGGCACGCTGGAGGCGATGGGCGCTGAGCCTCCGCTGCCGATTGAGATTCCGTCGCAACTCGTGGCCTGGGATCCGGTCGAGCAAGCGGCCGCGTGGCGTGTCGATCAGTCGGCGTTCAAGACGGCCGGTGTTCTCTCCACAGCGGGCGGGCTGGTGTTCCAGGGTACCGGCGGCGAGTTCGTCGCCTACGATGCAGAAACCGGTGACCGGGTCTGGGTATCGACCGTCGGCGTCGGCATCATGGCGCCGCCGGTAACTTACGAAGTTGCAGGCGAGCAGTATGTCGCGGTGCTCGCCGGTCTCGGCGGCAATGCGCTCGGCGCGCAACCCGTCGTCGTCGAGAACCAGGGGCGATTGCTTGCCTGGAAACTCGGCGGCGATGCAAGGATGCCGACGTTCAGGCGAAAGAGCAGGGGCCAACCGTCAGCGATCATGGCGGCAGGCGATCCCGCGGCGATAGAGGCCGGCCGGCCCGCGTACCTGACTTATTGCGCAGTCTGTCACGGGGTCAACGCTGTCAGTGGCGGCGTGCTCCCCGATCTCCGATACTCGAGCGAAGACGTCCGGCGCGACTGGCTCGCGATCGTGCTCGGTGGGAAGCTGTCCGCCGGTGGCATGGCCGGTTTCGGCGATGTGCTGAGCGCGACGGATGCGAAAAATATCCAGGCCTACGTGTTACACGAGGCCGGCAAGCTGACACAATCGAAAAAATTCTGACGAGGCAGAAGACTATGCAGGCATCGACTCTTTTACTGACCACCACCCAGCGCGTTCACATGGGCAAGCGTGCGGAGGATGCACTCGTCGAGGAAGCCGACACACTCGGTGCCGAGCGCGTCTTTCTGCTGGTGAGCAGTACGCTGCGCAACGAGACGGACGAGATCGCACGTATCGAGCGCGCGCTCGGGCCCAGNNCGCACGTCCGTCCTGGCTGCCACCGAGGCTGCACGATCCGCTGACGCTGATCTGATCGTGACGATCGGCGGTGGGTCAGTTACTGATGCGGGCAAGATCGTCGCGCTGGCGATGAAGCACGACCTGCATGAGCACGACGATCTCGAGCCGTATCACGTGTACGTCGACGACGACGGCAATACCGTGAAGCCGGAGTTCGAGGGTCCCGACGTCCGGGTGATCTGTTGTCCGACGACGCTGTCCGGCGGCGAGTTCAATCCGCTGGCAGGCGCGACGGACGAGAAGATCGGTCACAAGCAGGGTTACGAGCAGGCTGATATGGCGCCGGTCTCTATCGTGCTCGATCCCGCGCTGACGCTGCACACGCCCGAGTGGCTATGGACCTCGACCGGCGTTCGATCGCTCGATCACTCGCTCGAGACGATGGGTTCGCTGCAGTCCGACCACTTCTCCGACGGTATTGCCCAGAGTGCCTGCCGCCTGCTCGTGCGGTCGTTGCCCGAGGTCCAGGCCGATTCGGACAACCTGGATGCGAGGCTTCGCTGCCAGGTCGGCGCATGGCAGTCGATGGTGCCCGTGATCGGCGGCGTGCCGATGGGGGCGAGCCATGCGATCGGCCACATCCTCGGCGGTACGGCCGATGTGCCACATGGTTATTGCTCATGCGTCATGGCGCCCGCGGTGCTCGATTTCAATCACGAGGTCAACGCACATCGTCAGGAGATGATCAGCGAATGCTTCGGTCAACCCGGCGAACGTGCCGGTGCGCTGGTCGACGCGTTCATCACAGGTCTGGGTATGCCGCGGTCGCTGCGCGCCGTCGGCATCGGCGAGGATCAGCTCGACCACATCGCCGAATACACCATGCTCGATTTCTGGGCACGCACGAATCCGCGGCCCGTCAACGAGCCTTCGGACGTCAGGCAGATCCTCGACATGGCGTTCTGAGGAATCGCCGACCCGTCCCGTCTACACGATGTCCGACCGCATCTGATCGCGGCAGGATGCCGCTCCAACCTCTCCAGACCCCTACGCAGGGTCGAGTCGTAGGAGCGCCTTCCAGGCGCGACAATTCGGGGCAGTTTGCTGCGCCTACCCTTCGAACACCTCGTGCGTCGCGACGTAGTCGGGGTCGATGGTCACGCCCATGCCCGGCGCGTTCGGTATGCCGATGACGCCGTCGACACTCTCGAGCGGTACGCCGTGGTTCTCGATCTCGAAGCGCGTGAGATTGGCATCGAACGTGTCGAACATCTTGAACTCGTGGAAGTCGTACGCCGCGGGACATACCGAGACCATGTGCATCATGTACAGGAAGCCCAGGCCGCCGATCGTGATGTGTGGCGTGACCTTCAGCCCGGCCGCCTCGACCATGCGCGCGACCTGCATCGTGCGGATCATGCCGCCGAAATAGAAGAGGTCCGGCTGCAGCACCTGGAACACCTCATTGCCGATCAGGTAGCGGAACGCGTGCATGCCGAATTCTTCCTCGCCGCCCGCCATCGGGATGTCGAGCGCTTCTTCGACGAGCTTCTGTTCCTCGTACCAGTCCCACGGGATCGGCTCCTCGTAGAACGCGTAGCCGTATTCCTCGAGGATCCGTCCGATCCGGATCGCCTCGTTGACCGAGTACGAGCCGTTGCCGTCGATCATGAGCGCCATGTCGTCGCCGAAGCGTTCGCGTGCCATGCGGATCAGCTTCTCGGTGCGACCCGGGGCGTTGTCGAGATCGGAGGCCAGGTTGTCGCCGAGGCCGGCCCTGAGCTTCACGGCCTTCGCGCCGGTTGATTCAACGTCGCGCTGCATCAGTTCGAGCGAGCGTTCTGGCGGCAGTCGCCGCAGCGCCTGGAAGAGATGCCCCAGGTAGATCGAGATCTCATCGTTCAGGACGGGGCCCAGCAGCTGGCCCGACGGAACGTCCGCGATCTTGCCCAGCATATCCAGGATGGCGAACTCGATGCCGGCTACGTGTACGCACAGTGGAATACCCTGCCGCTTGACGTTCACTTCGATGGCGTTGAAGACGAGACGGTCGAGATCCCGCGCATCCTCCCGGACAAAGTGCTGCTGAAGTAGATTCGGGACCATGGGGTAGCTCTCCTTGGCGATGAGCACGTGCCCTATGGAGAGACCCTCCGCGCCGTCGGTCGAGCGCACGCGGTACAGGCAGTTCTTCCGATCCCTGAGCAGCTCGACGGATTCGATGATGACCGGCGACGAAATGAGTTCGCGGCGCAGGACCGGCTGCTTCAGTGCCGCATCCAGTCGTGAATAGTCGGCCAGAGCCCGTCCGCTGCGTGCGACAGGGCCGCAGCCGGTCAGCGGCAGCAGTGCCGACCCTGCGGCTGCGATGGCCGCGGACGTCATGAATTGTCTTCTGCCCGTTTTCAATGCGTTCGATTGCCTCGCCTGTCGTCCATAGAGTGCCAGTGAATATCGTGCGCCGATTTTTCCGACATGTCACGGACGCCGTGGACCGGGGTCCGCGGTTGACACGCCGCCCGCGCTTGATCGCTCAGGCGCGTATGAGATGAAACGCGGCACATCGCGGGCGGGTCGCCCGGTTGTCACCGGCTGGTGGGCGTCATGTCTGTGGGCATTGGCAGCGGCGCATTACTTTTTTTAGAATCCCGAAAAACGCAGCCCAGCGATGCAATGGGCGCGAAGAAGGATTTTTGTTGCCAGAAGCATGACTGGGTGCCTCATCCGTTTGAAGACGAGGGCTCTCACCATGGTTCTGTTCATTCGCTACACACGCTGCATTCTGCTTCTTTTTCTGGCCACGCCCACGCTTGCCCTGGCGCAACCCTTTGTCCCGGGGACCTACCAGGGGTGGAGCTGGCTGGGTGACGACGAGCTATTCCGGCCGGAAAACCGCGTCTTCGAGACGCGCTGCGTCGACGAGTTGAATGTCACCGTCGACGGTGCGAACAACTGGAGTGCAGCATTCGATAACCTGGCATGCGGCGGCCGTATCACGGACGGCTTCGGGCATTCGGAATACATCGAAACCGAATTCGACAGTGGCAACGTTCCGGGCTCGCTGCCGCTGGTCAATCACGGCGGCTTACTCTTCGAGCTGTTTCTCGACTCCGAGGACAATCCGGGAACGAACCAGAGCGTTGGGCCATTCCTGGTGTCGCCCAATCGAAGTTTTGCGATGCGGGCGGATGCGAATTTCGAGGACGATGGCGATACCCAGTTGCTGACAACAGAATTCAATGTGTTTGCCCGGATGGGTACGATGCCGCTTGCCTCTGAAATCGTCGGTGAATACCAGTTCGCGAATCGCAATAACGAGCTCGACACTGTCAACGAGGTGCTTGCCACGCAAGTATTCTTGACGGTGACCTTCGACGGCGCCGGTGGATGCACGATAGAGAATGCGCCGATCACCGGATTCAGCGGCGATCCACAGGTCAATGTCACGTCATACCGCACATTGGCAGATTCAGGCGATGCAGCCAATCAGGTCGTCAATTTCGAGCGGGAGTCCCTCGGAAACTTGCCCTGCACCTACTCGATCCTGGGCGACGGCAGACTCGCCGTCAGCGCAGGGTCACCCGGTGATGTGTCCATCCTGTACTTCGTCGTTTCCGACGACCGGCGTTACCTGGTGCCCGCCCGGGATTCGGATCCGTCAGAGCAGTCCGATGAATTGCGGATGTTGATCCGCACGGGCGGCGGAGTCGGCGCCCGCTCCAACAGCACACTCGACGGCACTTTTCTTTTTTATCGGCAGAGTCAGGTTTTCCGTGCGGGCGGTACCGGTCTTCCCGGCGGCGGTCCTGCCGGCGGACACGATTCGAGCTATACGCCGGGTGCGCTGACGTTCGACAGTTCCATCGCCCGGGTCGGGCCGAATGGCGAGCCCGGTTGGGCCAATTGCGGCATGCAGTTTCAATCTCGAACCGCTGCGCACCGCTTCTTCGGCGATCCCGCGACGGGTTCGCTCACCAATCGGCTCTTTGACTCAAAGCGTGACGTCGCGGCTGACAGTTGTGCCTACAAGGTGAATAGCGACGGCGGTGTCCTGATCGAGTACAAGGGCAAATTGAACACCGGTTCCCAATTCACACGGGAGCTGCATGGTTACGTCAGTGACAACGGCGAAGTATTGCTGATGCAGGGGCAGTTCGGTGTCCCGATCGACGAGCCCGGTCACAGATTATTCCTGCTTCATGACCTGACCGCGGTGCGCTATGAGGGCGATCTGCGCGGTGACGCCAACCAGGACGGTACGAGCAATTTCGGCGAGTTCCTGTCTTTTGCCCAGGGACCGTCGGCCAATGTCTTCCCGCTGTCGCCATCGGCCAAGGATGCCGTGGTCCTCGACGATGCGACGGGCAACGGGGTACAGGAAATCAGTCTNNCGGGATTCCGCCGGCGCCGGTCTCCTGAGTACGGTGAGCTTCCTGGGTGCGAGCTTTGATCCTGTGCAGGTCGTGCGTATTCCGGACTTCGCCGATACGCGGGCCGACGAACTCGGGGTGTTGGGGGTCAACAAGAACAACGGCAGTTTTCTCGTCCAGGTCAGAGACGCGACGAGTGGGCTAAGGATCGAAAATGTGCCTTTCCTCGGACCCGGCTTCACGCCCATCTGTGTGGCTGTCGTGCCCGATATCAACGGCAATGGGCGCAGCGAACTGGCGGTGCTTGCGCTGCGCAAGTCGGACAATGCATTCATCGTGCAGGTTCGTGATGCCGGCGACAGCACACTGATCGACAACAACTACTACCTCGGGCCGGGGTTCGAACCCAAGGGCCTGGTGATTCTCCCGGATGCGGATGGCAACGGTCAGCTCGAAGCCGGTGTGCTCGCGGTCAGTCGCACGAACGGGTCGTTCCTCGTGCAGGTCCGGAACATCTCGGGCCCACCCATGCCCCGCAACATCTTCTATCTGGGCAGCACATTCACACCGGTTTCGGCAGCTTACGTGCCGGATGTCGATGACAACGACGTGGTGGAAATCGCCGTGCTGGCGGAAAAGAATTCGGACGGACGCTTTGCGGTTCAGACGCGAAATGCCTTCGGCGCGCCGATGCCGAATACGAGCTTTTTCACGGGGCTCGGGTTCGAGCCTCTGGGACTGACGATTCTGCGCGATGCCGACGACAACGGTACGCCTGAGGCGGCGGTATTCGCGCAGCGCAACAGCGACAGCCGCTTCCTGGCCGAAGTGCGAAACCTCAACGGCCCTCGTCTGCCGAACCCGGTCTTCTTCATGGACTCGGCCTGGTCGCCGCGGGCGCTGATCCAGGTGGACGACCGGGACAACAATGGCGTGCCGGATCTGGGCGCGGTCGGCGAACGGAACAGCGACGGTCGTATCAAGGTCCAGATGCGGAATGCGGCGGGTGCGAAAAATGCCCGCGATGTGTGGTTTTCGCCATAGGGTCGCTGAGGAGCGCAGGAACTACGAAATGACCGGGTACAGCATCCAGCTCGCGCTGGACGCCGATCCCCCGACCGTCGGAGCCGTCATGGGTGCGCCGATCGAGTGGCTCGGTCGCGAAACCATCACGGTACCCGCGGGCACGTTCGAAACCACGCGCGTCCGCGTCGCTGATGCTTTCGACGTCTGGCATTTCGGCCCGGATCGCACGCTCGCGCGCATGCTGCATCCGGGACTGGGTCGCGAGTATGTCCTGATCGAGTTCGGTGAGGAGCGCGTACCCCAATAGCCGGCGCTAGCTGTTGATCAGGACCCTCGGACGCCGCTGCCGCAGCTGTTGCCGACTTCCTCCCCGTCGATAAAGCGCTCGGCGTCGCGCGCCGTACGCGCAGGATCCTCCACGACGAGCGTGCGCCCGCGCCGGGTTTCGACAGGCACTGTGCGATCAGGCTAAATTGGAAGCACAGGGCCGTCAGGATGACGTAGCGGGCGGCGCTGTTGGCTGGGGGGACCGTTTTAAATGACACAGAATGCCAGATATCGGAAAGACGCCGGCGAATCGATTTCACGGCGGACTTTATTGCGCGGCGCTGCTGTCGGCACGTTGTTGTCGGCAATGCCGTGGCGCCTGCGGCGTGCGCTCGCTGACGAGTCATTCGACGTCGTCGTCATTGGTGCAGGCACGGCCGGTATACCGGCGGCCATTTTTGCGGCCGACCGTGGCGCCCGTGTGATGGTTATCGAGAAAGCACCGGTAGTCGGTGGCACGCTCTTCCTCTCGGGCGGGCTGATTGCAGCGGCGGGCACGGTTTTTCAGACGCGGTTAGGCATAGAAGACACGCCGGATGCGCATTACGCGGACATCATGCGCATCAGTCAGAATACGTCGGACCCGGTACTGGCCCGACTGTGGGTGGACCATGGCGGACCGACCGTAAACTGGCTCGCCGAGTATGGCTTCACGGTGCGCGACGGGCATCCGATCACGACCACGGGTTACGACCCGTATTCTGCTCGCCGCTATCAGTCCGGCCCCGACCGCGGTATCTCGATCCTGAACGTCATGAAACCCCTGCTGGACCAACACATCCAGGCGGGCCGCGTATCCGTACTGACAGAGACCGGAGCTGTTGACCTCATCCAGGATCAGCGCGGTGCGGTTGCCGGCGTGGTTGCCGAAGACGACCGCGGCAAGAGGTCGGACATTCATGCGCGCAACGTGCTCCTCGCCAGCGGCGGCTGCGCAGCCAATGCAACCCTGTTCCAGGATCTTCACGGGCTCCCGCTTTACAGGAAGGTGGCCTATCCTTACAGCCAGGGCACGGGGCTACTGCTGGGCCTGGGTGCAGGGGGATACCTGCATGGCGCGGACAACTACGTGGGGTACTACGGTTCCGTCCCGGCCGACGACGCAATTCCTTCTCAGCCGTCGGCGAATATGACGATCGATCCCAAGCGACGTGCGCCATGGGAAATCTTCGTCAATGCGCNNGCGCACGGCCGGCGTTTCGTGCGCGAGGATCACCCGAGCGTCAATGCGCGCGATCGCGCGATGGATCTCCAGCCGGGACACCGTTTCTGGGCGGTTTTCGACCAGCAGATACTCGATGCGGCACCGCCACTGATCCCGGGCTGGTCTCGAGAGGACTTCGTCGCAGCTTTCGACAGCCATCCGATGTTCACCCGTGCTGCATCGCTCGGCGAGCTCGGCGTGATCACCGGCATCGATCCGGCCGGCTTGCAGCGGAGCATCTCGGAATACAATCGCGCAATCGACACCAGGGCGCCCGACGCCTTCGAGCGATCCCATCGCCCCTTGCCGGTCACGAGGGCGCCGTTCTACGCGATTCGCTCGCAGGCCTGGACGCTCAAGTCCTACGCGGGTCTTGCTGTGAACGAAAATCTACAGGTCGTGTCGGAGGACGGGGAGCCCGTGCCGAATCTTTATGCAGCGGGTGAAGTGCTCGGCGCCGCAACCAGCGGCAAGTCGCACATGAGTGGTGGCAGTGTCACGCCGGCGCTCACATTCGGTCGTTTACTCGGCCTCCGGATGCTGCCGATCTGATCGTCAGGGGATCGCGTCAGGCATCCACTTGCCGGCCGTGTAGCCGCCGTCGACGGGCAGTGCGACACCTGTGATGAACGATGCCCGGTCAGAGACGAGGAACGCGATGGCTTCGGCGACTTCCTCGGGACGACCGTAGCGCCTGAGCGTGTGAGCATCGGTATTCTGCCGGAGAAATCCGGCCGCATCGTCTTCGAACAACGGCGCTGTCATGCCGGTCCTGATGAGGCCCGGGCAGACACAATTGACCCGCACGCCACTGTCCTTGAGATCGACCGCCATCGACCGCGTCAGCTGGATGACGGCGGCCTTGCTGAGGTTGTAGGGTATCGCCTCGCCGCGCGCGACGAGACCGAATGACGAACCGATATTGACGATGGCGCCGGCCCCCTTGTCGACCATGGCTGGCAGGACGAGTCTAGACATGACGATGGCCGCGCGCGTATTCACGTCCATAACCCGGTCGTATTCGGCGAGGTCGAGATCTTCGACGGTCGCCATGCCGCTGACGCCCGCGCAATTGACCAGGATGTCGACGCTGCCATGTCGGGCGACCAGATCCGCGTGCGCAGCCGCGACGCCATCGACGTCGGTGACGTCGATCGTCGTGATCGAGCGGGCCGGATCGCCATTGAGATCGAAGCCGCCGACAGTTGCGCCACGCGCCGACAGGAGCGCCGCGGTCGCGGCGCCGATTCCCGATGCTGCGCCCGTTACCAGTGCCAGCCGTCCGGTGAGTTCGCCCATCAGGCTTCCTCGCTCGATATCACCTCGATGATCTCCTGCAATGCGCCACTGCCCGGATTGGTCGTAAGCGCCGTCCTGACCGAACCGAGACCGGGCATCGCCAGCTCGACGGCTCCGGTCACGAGTTGCCCGCCAGCAGCCGCGGCCTTAACAAGGGCGGCGTCGAGGTCGGGCACGACGAAGGACTGCGCGATGTAGCCGATGTTCGGTGGTTTCGCGACCGGCACGAGGTCCACGCATTCGAAATTGAGCGGCTGGATGAGCGCGATCTTTCCGAACAGGTGGTACCCGCGGAGATAAGTGTCTTTAGCTTCGGCACCCGGCGGGAAGCGGGTGAACTTTTCCATGTCCTCGCCCTTGAGCACCGTGGCGATCCGGACATCCATGTCGAACACATCACGGTAGAAGCGCAGCGCGGCATCGAAATCGCGAACGTGATGCGCCGTGGTCACGACGGGCGTCAGGCCGCACCGGTTGTAGCCGAACGTGTTAGCCACGTAGTCGGCCGTCTGCATGGTCGTTGCCTCGGGGTTCTCGGCATTGAACTCGATCAGGNNGGCCCGTCGATCATGACCTCGATCGGCTCTCCGATGTCCCAGCCCATGTGGTGCTCGACCGGTTCGGTCCAGGGTCTGTATCCGGCTTCCTCGATACGTCGGGTATGAGCGTGGATGTCGTTTGAGTAGAAATTGAGATTGATGAAACCGTAGACGAGTTGAGCATCCGAATCGCGGATCAGCTGCCGATCTGGTGCGTCCCACTGCATGAGCACGATTCGACCGATCTCGCAACGGTCAGAGAGCACGGCGACGTCGGCGGCAGAGCCCGCGGGCATGCCCCAGTGCGCCTCGAAATCGAAGCCCGACATGCGCTCGCGTGAAACCAGGTCGAAACCGATCGTTTTCGTGTAGAGCGCGATCGAGCGATCGATATCCTCGGTGCCTATCGTGGCTGCGTAGACGGGTGAGCCCGCATTGCGCGAAGGATTTTGGGGCGACATGGTCTACGCGCTGCCGTNNACCGTCCCGAAATGACTTCCATTCGTCGATTTCGAAAATCTCCGGCGTCTGTTCTTCCAGCGAACGGCGTGCGCCTGCCGGCAGATCGTCGATCGATCGGAGCTTGGTACCAAAGGCACGACCATAGCTGCGCCCCTGCTTACCCCCCATGCCGATCCACGGGCCGAAGCTGACGAGATTCTGGAACTGGCAGAACGCCGGCACGTTCATGCGATTCGGGTCCGCCGCCTCTTCGGCACGCGCGGCATGGACGAACATGGAGTCCCAGTAGTGGGTTTCGCCGGGAGACTCCTTGGGCCAGGTTTCGGCGTCGAACGGGCTCGGGAACGAGAAGTGCGATGCGGGCGGCACGAACA
>JABAHO010003191.1_pt1 | contig 19340 bp, 18 predicted proteins | sample 7062071 | NCBI WGS metagenome assembly JABAHO01 (sample SAMN14534356, study PRJNA622989) | marine sediment metagenome | biome: marine biome [ENVO:00000428]; feature: marine pelagic biome [ENVO:01000023]; material: deep marine sediment [ENVO:00002113] | place: India: Gulf of Kutch | collected...
GCCTCGTCGCCGCCGGTGCCGGCGCGGATCTCGACGAAGATGTTGCTGTCATCGGCCGGGTCTTTCGGGATGAGCAGCGCCTCGAGCTGCTCCTCGAGCGCCTGGCGCCTGGTCTGCGCCTGATCGAGCTCCTCCTCGGCGAGCTGCTTCATGCCGGGATCGGCATCGGCGAGCAGCTCGTTCGCGGATGCGATGTCCTCGAGCACGCGGTTGTACTGCTGATAGCACTCGACCACCGGCGTGAGCTCGGCGTGCTCTTTGGCGAAGTTTCTGAAGCGCTGCTGATCGGCAATCACCTCGGCATCGGCGAGCAGCGAGCTGAGCTCCTCGAGGCGCTCGCTCAAGCCCTCGAGCTTCTCGAGCGTCGACGGGTTCATGGCGCGTTTCCGCCGCCGCTGCCATCGTCGACCGAATCGTCATCCAGCTCGAACAGCGTGCGCGCGGCGTCGATCAGCTCGTGGCGGGCGCCGGCGCCGGCGCGGCGGATCTGCACCGTTGGCGCGTGCAGCAATCGGTTGGTGAGCGTGTGGGCGAGGTATTGCAGCGCCTGCTCGGGCGGCATGCCCGCGGCCAGGCGTCGGTGGGCTTTTTCGAGCACCGCTTCCCGGGCCTGCCCGGCCTCGTCGCGAAACGCCCGAATGGTGCCGCGCACCTCGCGCGTGCCGAGCCAGCGCATGAAGCGGTGCACGTGCTGGTCGATGATCTCTTCCGCCTGTCGCGCGGCGTCCTCGCGCGAGCGCAGATTCTCCTCGATGACGTCGTGCAGATCGTCCACCGTGTACAGATACACGTCCTCGAGCGTGCCGACCTTCGGGTCGATGTCGAGCGGCACCGCGATGTCGACCATGAATACCGGGCGCCGCTTGCGCGAGCGCATGGCGCGGCGCGCGTCCTCGACGCCGAGGATAGTGTCCGGGCTGCCGGTGGAGGCGATGACGATATCCGCCTCGGCCAGATGCACGGGAATTTCGCCGAGCTCGATGGCGTAGCCGCCGAACTCGGTTGCGAGCCGGTGGGCGTTCTCCAGGGTGCGGTTGGCGATGATCATGCGCCCGAGGCCGTTGCCGGCGAGGTGTCGGGCCGCCAGCTCGATGGTTTCCCCCGCGCCGATGAGCAGGGCGGTATGCGAGGACAGACGTCCGAGTATCTGGCGTGCCAGCGCCACCGCGGCGAAGGCCACCGAGACCGGGCTCGATCCGATGGCGGTGTCGGTGCGCACGCGCTTGGCAACGAAGAACGCCTGCTGGAAGAGCTTGCCGAGAAGCGTGCCGACGGTGCCCGAGCTTCGCGCGGCGCCGTAGGCGGTCTTGAGCTGCCCGAGGATCTGCGGCTCGCCGAGCACCATCGAGTCGAGCCCGCTCGCGACCCGCATGACGTGGCGCACGGCGTGGTTGTCGTGGTGCGTGTACAGATGCCGATCGAGCTCGTGATGGCTGAGTCCGTGGTAGCCGCCGAACCAGTGCTTCACGGCGGCGTCGGCGCCGTGCTCGAGACCCACGTAGAGATCGGTGCGGTTGCAGGTCGAGAGGATCGCCGCCTCCTCGACCCCGGCGCAGTCGCGCAGCTCGCCGAGGGCCCGCGGCAGCTCCTCGGGGCCGAACACGACCCGCTCGCGCATGCTTACCGGCGCCGATCGATGGTTTACTCCGCAGGCGAACAGGGTCATATGGAGAATTGGACAAGCGATCGCAAAAAATACTGCGGCATGGCCGCGCCTAACACAAGCAGCGCCGGCCACAGCCCCCCGGCGGTTCCTCTCCCGGTTCCTGAATGAGTCAAAAAACCGAGCCGCAACGGTAGTTTACGCACGCCATGACCGCGTTTATAGTGCATATTTTCACAACCCCCGCGAGACCTCATAATCCACTCTGGTGACGCGCGGGTATGGCAGGGACGCGAACCGCGACACTGTTCCGGATGCCGCGACTGACTAAGCTACTGAGAACGGCAAATGAACGCCGTGCCGAGACACATCGACCATGACCAGCCGTGACAGAAGCCGGCCCGGTGCCGGCCCTGACCATCCCGAGCGTGGCCGCGCCCGCTCAGCGATTTCGAGCCGCGTTTCGCTGCTCGCGGCGGCCCTGCTGATCGCCGGCTGCGCCGAGCTGGCGCCGGTCGATGAAGGCCCACAGCCGGGTGCGCCCGCCGAGCCCATCGAGCAGGCTGCGCCGGCCGAGGCACCTGCCCGCGACACCGCCCGCTCGGGCGCGCCGAGCACGTCCGGGGACAATCTCTACAAGCTGCTGGTGGCCGAGATCGCGGGGCGCCGCGGCCGGCTCGACATGTCCCTCGAGAACTACCTGGAGGTTGCCCGCGAAACCCGCGACCCGGCGGTCGCCGAGCGCGCCGTGCGCATCGCGGTTTTCGCCCGCGACCAGGAGGGCGGGCTCGAGGCGGCCAATCTGTGGACCCAGATCGCCCCCGACAGCACCGATGCGCGCCAGGTGTACGCGGCGCTGCTGCTGCGCGCCGGCGAGGTCGATACCGCGGTGCGCCAGCTCGACGCCGCCGTGCCCCACTATGCCGGCGGATCCGCGGAGGCCTACGGGCGCATCGGCGACATGCTCGCCCGCGAGCGCGACAAGGCTGTCGCGGTCGCGGTGATGGCGCGCCTCGTGGGCGGTCGCCCCGACGATGCCCATGCCCAGGCGGCGTTCGCCCAGCTGCTCGCGCGGGCCGGCCAGGAGGAGCGGGCCATCGAGGTTTACGAGAAGGTGCTGGCGCTCGATCCCGACGACCAGCAGACGCTCATCATTTATGCGCGCCTGCTGCAGCGGCAGGGTAAATCGGATGTCGCGCTCGCCACCCTCAACGAGGCGCTCGGCCGGCGTCCCGATTCCGACCGCGTGCGCCTGACCTACGCGCGCCTGCTGGTCGATTCCAAACGCTACGAGGATGCCCTGGAGCAGTTCCGGCGTCTGTCGAAAAGAACGCCCGAAAATGCCGACGTGCGCTACGCCTACGGGCTGCTTCTGCTGCAGACCAACGCCGTCGACGAGGCCAAGGCGCAGTTCGAGGAGCTGATCGCACGACGCCAGCGCATGCAGGTGGCGCACTACTACCTCGGCCAGATCGCCGAGGCGCAGCAGGACATCGAGGGCGCGCTGGCCGCCTACCGCAAGGTCACCGAAGGCGAGCATCGTTTGAACGCGCAGATCCGGGCGGCGGTGCTGCTCGCCGAGAGCGGGCGTCTCGTTCAAGCGCGCGCGCATCTGCACGGGCTTCGCGGCGACAACAGTCAGCAGGCGATCCGCATCTACCGGGCCGAGGCGGAGATCCTCGCCAAGCGCAAGGACTACGAGGAGGCCATGCGCGTCTACAACGGTGCGCTCGCCAGCTACCCGGAGGATACCGATCTGCTCTACTCGCGCGCGATGCTCGCCGAGAAGATGGACAATCTCGAGCTGCTCGAGCGGGATCTGCGTTCCATTCTCTCTCGCGAGCCGAACAACGCCGATGCGCTGAACGCGCTCGGCTATACGCTCGCCGATCGGACCGATCGCTACGCCGAAGCCTACGAGCTGGTGAAACGGGCCTACGAGCTCAAGCCCGACGATCATTACGTCATCGACAGCATGGGCTGGACGCTCTATCGCATGGGTCGTCTCCAGGAAGCGGTCATGCACCTGCGCCGCGCCATGGAGCTCAACGGCGATCCGGAGATCGCCGCTCACCTCGGTGAGGTGCTGTGGATGATGGGCGACAAGAAGGCCGCCCACGAGATCTGGGACACGGCGCTGAAGAGCACGCCCGACGACCCGCGCCTGCTGGACGTGAAGAAACGCTTCGAGCAGTGACGATCGCGGTTCGGCTGGCGGCGCCCGGCATGGCCCGTTGCATCGATCCGCGCCGTTGAACGCCAAGCTCCCGACCATCCGATTCTGCGCGCGCGCCGCGCGGATCGTCGTGCTCGGCACCGCCGTGCTGCTCGGCGCCTGCGAGACCACGCCGGAGGTGGCGGCGGTGGACGACCCCGAGCGGGTCTTCGCCGAGCGCCTCGTTCGCCTCGCCGCCATCGAGCAGTGGTCAGCGATCGGCAAGCTCGGCATCCAGTCCGCCCGCGACTCCTGGAGCGCGGGTGTTCACTGGCGACAGAATCGCGACAGCTACAGCATTCGCCTCAGCGGTCCGCTCGGCCAGGGCCTCATGGAGCTCTACGGCTCGCCCGGCCTGGTGGAGATGCGCACCGCGCAGGACGGCGTCTACCGGGCGCAAACGGCCGAGGAGCTGATGCTGAGCCACGCCGGATGGCGGGTGCCGCTGACGGGGCTGCGCTACTGGATCCTCGGCATGCCCGACCCGCAAGCCCGTGTCGTCGCGCTCGAGCTCGATGCCGGCGGGCGGCTCGCGGAGCTGCGCCAGCTCGGCTGGCTGATTCGCTTCCAGGGCTATGAGGAGTTCGACGGCATCGCCCTGCCGACGCGGCTCACGCTCGAGAATCCGCGCATACGCGGCAAGTTGATAGTGCGAAGCTGGCACACGGGACCGGAGTCGACGTAGATTGTCGCCACGCGTCTGCGCGCGAACACGCTGCTTTCCATGAACGCCACGCCCTGGCCCGCGCCCGCAAAGCTCAATCTTTTCCTGCACGTCCTCGGGCGGCGGGAAGACGGATACCACGAGCTTCAGACCGTTTTCCAGTTCCTCGATCTGCACGACAGCGTCTCGCTCGCGCCGCGCAGCGACGGCCGCGTGCGCCGCATCTCCGCCCTCGAGGGTGTCGACGAGGAGGCCGATCTGGTGGTGCGCGCGGCGCGCAGACTGAAGGCGTACGCGGCCAGTGACGCCGGCGTCGACATCGCCGTCGAGAAGCGCATTCCACTCGGGGCGGGTCTGGGCGGCGGCAGCTCGGACGCCGCCACCACGCTGCGCGCCCTCGACCGGCTTTGGGATCTCGGCCTCGGCACCGAGCGGCTCGCCGCCATCGGTCTCGAGCTCGGCGCCGACGTGCCGGTGTTCGTGCGCGGTGAGGCCGCGTTTGCCGAGGGCGTCGGTGAGCGTCTCGAGCCGCTCGAGCTGGAAACACCCTGGTATCTCGTCGTCAATCCGGGTTGCCCGGTTTCCACCGCGCGCGTATTCGCCGACCCCGCGTTGACACGTAACAGCGCGCCAATGAGAATACGCGACTTTCTGCCGGCTGCCGGTGGCCAAGTCTCTGTGCACGCGTTGTTGCGCGCGACCAGGAACGACTGCGAGCCGGTCGTGCGCGCCCTCTATCCCGAGGTCGACGCCGCGCTGAGCTGGCTCGCCCGCTCGGCGCACGCGCGCATGACGGGGACCGGCGCCTGCGTGTTCGCGCCGTTTCGCGAGCGCGAGGAGGCGCAGCAGCGCCTCGCCGAGCTGCCCGGCGGCTGGCACGGCTTCGTCGCGCGCGGGATGAACCGGTCTTCGATGCTCGCATTGGTGTAAAATTCTCCAGCGGGGGCGCCAACGGCGCCGTCGAGCCTCACCCCATCATCGACGACGGCGGGGGCTGATTTCAGAGCGTCATGTTGGGGCGTAGCCAAGTGGTTAAGGCACGGGACTTTGACTCCCGCATCCCAGGTTCGAATCCTGGCGCCCCAGCCACCCACACGCGGAGGGAGCGGCTTTGAACGACCGGATTTTCAACAGCCAAGCCCACGAGGAGCGATTCATCACCGAAAGCCTGCAAACGGACAGCTCCATCATGGTCTTCTCCGGCAACGCCAATCGGCCGCTTGCCGAGGAAATTGTCGCGCGCCTCAACATTCCGCTCGGCAAGGCGACCGTAGGACGCTTCAGCGACGGCGAGGTCATGGTCGAGATCATCGACTCGGTGCGTGGCAAGGACGTGTTCATCGTCCAACCCACCTGCCGGCCCGTCGACCAGAACCTGATGGAGCTGCTCATCATGATCGACGCCGTCACGCGCGCATCGGCGCGCCGCGTGACCGCGGTCATCCCGTATTTCGGCTACGCGCGCCAGGATCGCCGGCCGCGCTCCGCGCGCGTCGCGATCTCGGCCAAGCTGGTGGCCAACATGATCTCCATGGCGGGCGCGCATCGGGTGCTCACCATGGACCTGCACGCCGATCAGATTCAGGGATTCTTCAGAATTCCCGTGGACAACGTGTATGCGTCCCCGGTGCTGCTCGGAGACGTGTGGAAGCACGAGTACGAGGAGCTTATCGTGGTTTCACCGGACGTCGGTGGCGTCGTGCGTGCCCGGGCGCTCGCCAAGCGGCTCGACGATGCCGACCTCGCCATCATCGACAAACGCCGTCCCCATGCCAACGAGGCCGAGGTCATGAACATCATCGGTGAGGTGGACGGGCGCACCTGCGTGCTGGTCGACGACATGGCCGATACCGCGGGCACCCTGTGCAGCGCAGCGGCGGCGCTGAAAAAGGAGGGCGCCTCGCGCGTCGTGGCCTACTGCACCCACCCGGTGCTCTCCGGCAAGGCCGTCGACAACATCCAAGGCTCGCAGCTCGACGAGCTGGTGGTCACCAACACCATCCCCCTCGACGATCGGGCCGCCGCCTGCGCGCGGATCCGCCAGCTCAGCATCGCCGAGCTCATCGCCGAGAGCATCCGCCGCATCAGCCAGGAGGAGTCCATCGGCGAGCTGTTCATGGACTGAGGCCCCTGCGCCGCCGCCTGGCGGGCAAAACGAGTGCGAAGCCCCGGCTCTTTGTATATTATCAGCGGTTTACGTGGCTACGGCCTCAGAGGGCCCCGTCGGGGATTTGGGAGACTCAGCAAATGAACCAATACGAACTGCGCGGCGAGCTGCGTGAGGGAGGCGGCAAGGGAGCCGCCCGCCGACTTCGCCGCGAGGGCATGATTCCCGCCGTGCTCTACGGCGCCGGCAAAGACGCCGTGGCCATCAAGCTCGACGCCAACTCGGTGCACAAGCAGGTCGAGAACGAGGCCTTCTTCTCCCACATCCTCGACGTCAAGGTGGACGGTGAGGATACCCAGGCGGTGCTCAAGGCCCTGCAGCGGGACCCGACCACCGATCAGATCGTGCACATGGACCTGCTGCGGGTCAGCAGCAGCAAGGAAATTACCATGCACGTGCCCCTTCACTTCATCAACGAGGAGACCTGCCCGGGCAAGAAGGCCGGGGGCGTCGTCAACCATCTGCTCGTGGATCTCGAGATCAGCTGCCTGCCGAAGGATCTGCCCGAGTTCATCGCGGTGGACATGGCGGCGATGGAGATCGGCGATTCCCTGCACCTGTCTCAGCTCACCATGCCCGCGGGCGTGACCCTGCTCGCGATCGCCCAGGACCCCGAGCACGATCAGCCGGTGGTATCCATCCAGCACTCGCAGAAGTTCGAGGAAGAAGAGGTGCTCGCCGAAGGCGAGGAGCTCGAGGAAGGTGTCGCGGCCGCTGGCGAAGCCGAGGCGCCTGCCGCCGAGGGCGCGCCGGGGGAAGGCGAAGAGAGCTAGGCGGGCCCGCCTTCAGGCAAGTCTTTGTCCACGCCGATTCGACTCCTCGTGGGCCTCGGCAATCCGGACCCGCGCGATGCGCGCACGCGCCACAACGCGGGCTTCTGGTTCGCCGACGCCGTGGCGGCGCGCTGGGGAGGCAGCTTCCGCTCGCAGTCGGGCTTCTTCGGTGAGGTCGCCGACTGCCAGGTCGGTGGACACCGACTGCGTCTTTTGAAACCCATGACCTACATGAACAACAGCGGCCGATCGGTGGCGGCCGTGGTGAACTTCTACAAGCTCGAAGCCGAAGACATTCTCATCGCCCACGACGAGATCGACCTGCCGCCGGGCACCGTGCGCCTCAAGCGCGGCGGCGGCCACGGCGGGCACAACGGCCTGCGCGACATCATTCCCCAGCTCGGCAGCTCCGACTTCGCGCGCCTTCGCATCGGCGTCGGTCATCCGGGCAACAAGAACGCCGTGGTCGGCTATGTCTTGAAGCCGGCACCGGCCGAGGAGCAGGCGGCCATCGACGAGGCGCTCGCGCTCGCCCTCGATCACCTGCCCGACATGATCGCCGGTCGATTTTCCGAGGTGATGAATTCCCTGCACCGAAAATCTCCAGCGGCGGAGAGCGGAGAGAGCCCGGACGCTTCATGATGCGAGCCATCGTTCCGCGCCAGCCCCATGGGATTTAGATGCGGCATTGTCGGCTTGCCCAACGTCGGCAAGTCGACGCTCTACAATGCTCTGACCAGCGCGCAGATCGCGGCGGAGAATTACCCTTTCTGCACCATCGATCCCAATGTCGGCGTGGTGCCGGTGCCCGACGAGCGCCTGGCGCGGATCGCCGCCATCGTCTCGCCCCAGCGCGTCGTGCCGACATCCATGGAGTTCGTCGACATCGCCGGTCTGGTGGCGGGCGCCTCGAAGGGCGAGGGTCTCGGCAACAAGTTCCTCGCCAACATTCGCGAGACGCACGCCATCGCGCACGTGGTGAGGTGCTTCGCGGATGACGACGTGACCCACGTGGCGGGCCACGTCTCACCCGCCGACGACATCGCCACCATCAACACCGAGCTCATGCTCGCCGACATGGAGCAGGTCGAGCGCGCCCGCGAGCGGGCGGCGAAGAACGCGAAGGCGGGTGACAAGGAGGCGCGCGCCAGGCAGGCGCTCATGGAGCGCGCGGTGGCGAAGCTCGACGCCGGCGAGCCTCTTCGAACCCTCGCCCTCGACGACGCCGAGCGCGAGTGGATGCGCCAGCTCCAGCCGCTGACCGCGAAGCCCGTGCTCTACGTCGCCAACGTCGCCGAAGGCGGATTCGAGGACAACCCGCTGCTCGAGGAGGTGCGGCGAATCGCGCGGGCAGAAGGCGCGCCGGTGGTGCCCATCTGTGCCGCCATCGAGGCGGAGCTCGCGCGTCTCGACGCCGAGGACAAGCTCGAGTTTCTCGCCGAGATGGGCCTCGATGAGCCGGGACTCAGCCGCCTGATTCGCGCCGGCTACGCGCTGCTCGAGCTTCTCACGTTCTTCACCGCGGGCCCCAAGGAGGTCCGTGCCTGGACGGTTCGCCGCGGTGCGACGGCTCCCCAGGCGGCCGGCGTCATTCACACGGATTTTCAAAAAGGATTCATCCGCGCCGAGGTAGTAAGCTACCAGGACTTCGTTGCGCTAAACGGGGAGCAGGGCGCGAAAGAGGCCGGCAAGTGGCGCCTCGAGGGCAAGGACTACGTCATGCAGGAGGGCGACGTCGTACACTTCCGGTTCAACGTCTGAGCATTCGAAGGAGATGACCCGATGGAGATGACCTACATCGACACGCCCGCCGATCTGACGATGCCGATCGGCGAGGCGATGTTCAGCCAGCGCGCGATTCGACGCATGCGGCACGACAGGCCCGTGAGCGACGAGGAGCTGAAGACCGTGCTCGACGCTGCGTCAAAGGCGCCGAACGGAGGCAACGCCCAGCCGGCGCGCTTTCTGGTCATCCGCGACCGCGAAAAGATTCGCGCGTTCGGCAAGCTCTACCACGAGGCCTGGTGGGCCAAGCGCCGCGACGAGTACGGCTGGACGGGCAAATCCGATATTCCCGAAGGCTCCGTTTACAAGATGCCGGCGCTGCTCGCCGACGAGATGGTCGACGCTCCGGTCGTGATACTCGCCTTCACCGTCGGTCGCGGCGGCGGCGCCTCGTCGATCTTCCCGGCGGTTCAGAATCTGCTGCTCGCAGCGCGCGCCATCGGTATCGGGTCGGTGCTGACGACGCTGCACGCCGACGTCATGGAACGGGTCTACGCGATGTTCAACATTCCCGATGACGCGGAGTTCCACTGCTGCATTCCTCTCGGTTACCCGCGCGGCAGATTCGGGCCGACGCGGCGTTTCCCGACCGCCGGGACCACCAGCTGGGATACCTGGGGGGCGCCGCCGCCCTGGAAGTAGCCGCGCGAGGGCGTACACCCGATACCGGATCGGCGCCGGCAGGTGTAGACTGGATCGGCGACAGGGCGAGAGCCCGTGTCCTCGGGTGCGCACGACCATGACCTTCTTCACCGATGACGAGCACACGGTCCCGCAGGATACCCGCGAGGTGCTTGCGGCATCTTCTTTGCTGCAGATCACCGAGTTCCAGCTGTTCGAAATCGCCTTCGAGCGATGGTTCGGAAGACCCCCCAGGGAAGGCGAGCTGGAAGCGTGCTTTGCGCGCTACATGTTCGCCTCCGACGCGCCTTTCTGGGTGCGACAGTACTGTCGCGAGGTGGACCTAAGCGATCGTAACGGCTCGCTCGACCCACGCGAGTTCGGCGTGCTGCCGCGGGAGGTCCCCGACACCTGGATGCGCCGCGGTCTGCGCCACGCCTCGGTGCTGCTGCTGCTGGTGGTCACTCTGCACCTCATCGCCATTCTCGTCTCCACCAAAGGCTGAGCCGCGCAGCGCAGCCTCGACCCGCTCAGGCCATCGCGACGAGCACCCGTCGATCGCCTTCGAAGGGCTTGCGCCCGTGCATGGCAAGCACGTTGTCGAGGATGAGCACGTCGCCCGCGTGCCAGGGAAACACGACCTCGGTCCGGCGGTACGCCGCGCGAACGGCCTCGAGATCGGAGATCGGGATCTCGGTGCCGTCTCCGAAACAGGCGTGCGAGCCGAGCGCCTGCTCGCCGGGTGCGCTATCCGCGCGGTCATGCTCCTGCGCCTTCACGGTGTCGAAGCGCGCGTGCCACAGGTCGGCCTGATTGAACCAGCAGCGCTCTGCGGTGATCGGGTGAGTGAGGACGGCGGGGTTGTCCAGCGTCGTGCTGAGGCCCCGATCGGTCCACCGCAAAGCCATGTCCTGTTCGTCGCAGATGCGCTCGACGCGTGCACGATCGGTGGTCTCGAAGCTCTCCTGCCACGACTTCCCGGGTCCGGTGACCGCGTCATCGCGAAGATGCTGGCGGTAGATGACGCCTTTGTTCTCGAAACGATCGCGCACTTCCGGGTCCATGCAGGCGAGCACCTGCCTGCCGTCGGCAATGTGCGTCTCACCGCCGTGCCGCGCGGGAAGCAGGCAGCAGAAGAACACGTGCTCGGGCCAAGCGTGCGTGTAAGAGAGCTCGTTGTGAAGACCGATCTCCATCTCCCGTGGAAACTCGGTGGACGTGTAAACGCGATCGCCGACGGCGCTGCGCGGCGAGTCGCCGCCCACGTAGCTCGCGAGCTCGGGTCGAAACGCGGCCGCGATCTCGCGGAACCGTTGCGGCGAGTCGACGCCGAACCCGCGCAGCAGCACCGCCGCGTGCCGGCACAGCCAGCGTTTCAATTCCGAGCGGTGCCCGGCAACCCAGTGCGCGAGCGCCTGCGGCGAAGCGGCCACCTCGCCGCCGGGCTCCATGAGCCGCGGCATCGTCGCGTTGTCGCCCGCATTCCGCCTGTGCATGGTTCAGCGACCCGTCCTTTCGAGCCCGTGAAACGAACCGCGTCGCCGCGGCCCGCTCACCAAGGGCGCTCGACGAATTGTCTTGCAAGCGCGCCGTGAATTGAAGCGGACTCGACCGGGTCGTCGCGGCTTCGGCGAACAGCGGCGACAGCATTTCGGAAGGATGGCACTATCATTGCTATTCGGTGCTCGACTTATCGGGAGGTGGTCTCATGACGCTCGAGCAGGGACTGATTGCGGCGTACGTGCTGGACGGCCGTGGCGGAGGAAAACAAATCGGATGGGAGGCGGTGCAAACGTGGCAACCCTCCGACGGACTCCTCTGGGTTCATCTGGACTACAGGCAGCCCGACGTCCAGGCGTGGCTGCGCGAGGAGAGCGGGATCGACCCCGTGGTGGCCGATTCCCTGCTGCTCGAGGAGGTGCGGCCCCGCAGCCTTTCCACCAAGCAGGGACTGATGGTGGTTCTGCGCGGCGTCAACCTCAACCCCGGGCAGCAGCCCGAGGATATGGTCGCCCTGCGCTTTTGGATCGAGGACCACCGCGTCATCACGCTGCGCCACCGTCACCTGCTTTCCGTCGACGATCTGCGCGAGCGGATCGACCGCGGCCTCGGCCCCGTCTCGCCCGGCAGCTTCCTCGTCGACCTGGCCGAACGTCTCGCCGATCGCATGGCGAAACCGATCGCCGATGTCGAAGACGCGGTCGATCGGCTCGGCGAGCAGGTAGCCACGGCGGAGAGCCGCCAGCTGCGCACGCAGCTCTCCCAGGTTCGACGCGAGGCGATCACGCTGCGGCGTTATCTCGCACCACAGCGCGATGCCATGTCGCGGCTCTACAGCGAGCCCGTCCCGTGGCTCGACGACACACACCGCATGCGTCTTCGCGAGCTGGCCGATCGCACCATGCGTTACGTGGAAGATCTGGACGCCGCGCGCGAGCGCGCCGGCGTCAGTCACGAGGAGCTCGCCAGCCTCATGGCGGATCAGATGAACAATCGCATGTATCTTCTGTCGATTGTCGCCGCTCTGTTCCTGCCGCTCGGTTTCGTGACGGGGCTGCTCGGAGTCAACGTCGCCGGAATCCCCGGCACCGAGTACGGCGCCGCGTTCGTGCTGGTGTGCGTGGCGCTGGTGGTGCTCGCCGTGCTGGAGCTGTGGTTTTTCAAACGCCGCGGCTGGGTGTAGGCAGGGTGCGCGCGCGGGCTGCTCGCGGGCGTCGGCCGTGGTCTTTATCCGCCGCCGCCGTCTCGGCAGGTCTTTTGCTGGCGTTTTTCCTCGCCTCGCCGGAGCAGGCCGCGGCCGCCGGCGACATCCGCGTCGTCACCGGCTCGACCATGGGCACCACCTATGCGGTGAAGCTGCTGCAAAGCGATGACACCCTCGACATGGGCGCACTCGAGTCCGCTATCGACGCGCGCCTCGAGCGCATCAACGCGCAGATGTCCACGTGGCGTCCCGACTCGGAGCTCTCGCGGTTCAACGCCAGCACGAGCCCGGACTGGTTTGCCGTGTCCACCGACACGGTGCGAGTCGTCGAGGCGGCGAGAGCCGTGAGCGTGCTTTCCGGTGGTGCTTTCGACGTGACCGTCGGAGGGGTCGTCAATCTCTGGGGGTTCGGCCCCGGGGGCGGTGATGCTCGGACGCCCTCGGCGCGGGAGATCGAAACCGCCATGACCGCGACGGGCTACCGCCAGCTCGAGTCCAGAGCGTCGCCTCCGGCGCTGCGAAAGGGGCGCCCGCAGATGTACGTGGATCTTTCCGCCATTGCCAAGGGCTTCGCGGTGGATGCGCTCGCCCGGCTGCTGGATGCGCGCCAGGTTCGATCGTATCTGGTCGAGATCGGCGGCGAGCTGCGCGCGCGCGGCGCCAAGCCCGACGGTTCGCCGTGGAAGGTGGGCATCGAACGGCCTTTGCCGGACGCGCAGTCGGTTCAAAGCGTCATCGCTCTGCGCGACGCCGCCATCGCCACGTCGGGAGACTACCGCAACTACCGCGAGCGCGACGGCAGACGTTACTCGCACACCATCGATCCCCGCACCGGTCGGCCGATCGCCCACGCTCTCGCGTCGGTCAGCATCATTGCCGGCTCTGCCATGCGCGCCGACGCGTTGGCGACCGCCGTCATGGTCATGGGACCGGAGCAGGGCTGGCGTCTGGTCGAGCGCGAGGGGCTCGCCGCGCAGCTGATCGTCCGCTCGGAGCGCGGTTTCCGGGTGCTGGCGACGCCCGCCTTCGAGACCTATCTGGTCCGCTGACGTCTCGGTCAGTCTTCCCGGGTGATCCTGAGCGTCAGATGACCATCGTTGTCGCGGTATCGGAACGAGGCATCGTTGGCGAAGCAGTAGAGCTCGCCGGCGGCGGCCGCCTTGCGGGTGCAACCCTGCCCGATGGGGAAATAGTTCCAGGCCGAGGTGCCGATGGCGCCGATGAGCTTGAGCCAGTGCCCTAACGGATAGCGGCGCGCGGGCACCAGCGGCAGCAGATGCAGCCGCTCGTAGCCGTTCGGGTCGGTCTCGATCCTGCCGTCCCGCCAGCCGGCCAAGTCGATGACCTCGTAGCGGTAGGTGACGCCGCACTCGAGCACCAGGCCGGTGCGGTTCCAGGGCTTGGACGCATCGATGCCGGCCACCTCGATGGATTGCCCGGGCAGAAGCCCCATGGTGATCAGACCAGCCATTGCGTTCGTCCTTTTGATTCCCGGCCCGGCGTGCCCGCGGGGTATTCCCGCGGGCGCCCTAGTTTAACCGCGGTTCGGTGCGCGACAAGTGATCCCAGGCAATTGTGCCGATGCAAAAAAAATCCGCGGCGCCTGCGTTCACAGACGCCGCGGCAGAGGGCAGGCCGAGTTCCGTCTCGATCCGTGTGCACCATCACCGTCCTGGAGTCCCTGTGCACGGGCTCATTCTCGGTGCCGAAGGCGTGGCTGCGCCATGGCTCGAAGCCGCAGCTAAAGTAGGCTGCGAGCCCGCAACAATATGGGAAATTTCCAGGGTTTCAGGCTGGAAGCACGGCCCCCGACTTGCCAGGCAGGCGCACGTCCGGTGATAATCCCGCCCCTTCCTGGCTACGTAGCTCAGCTGGTTAGAGCGCGGCACTCATAATGCTGAGGTCGGTGGTTCAAGTCCACCCATAGCCACCAGACAAACCAATCACTTGTAAGAGCTTTAGCCCTCCCAGTGGTGGCGCTGGGCATTCAGTCCAACGGCTCGTTGCGCCGGTCCTTGAGGGTCATCGCGAACAGAAAAGAAATGAGCGCGGCCCCACTGATGTACCAGGCGAAGGCGAGGTCGTCGCCCGAGCGCTGTATCAACCAGACCGCCACCATGGGACTGGTGCCGCCCAACAGGGCGAAGGTGATGTTGTAGCTGACGCTGACGGCGGTCACGCGGACGCGGCGCGGGAACAACTCGGTCATGGCCGCGGGAATGGACGCTCCGAACCCCGCCACCAGCACCGCGAACCCGGCCTGTCCCGCGAAGATCAGCCAGGCGTCGGGATGATGCATCAGGCGCACCAACGGGTAGGCCAGCACCGCCGTGGCGCCGATACTGAGGAGCAGCATCCTGCGTCGCCCCCAGGCGTCGGAAAGCCGTGCCGACACGGGTAGCAGCACGATCAGCAACAGCATGGCACCGGTGTTGATATCCAGGGCTTCCGAGCGGGTCTCGTGCACCTGCTTGACCAGCCAGGTCACGACGTAGACAAAGATCAGGTAGAAGGTCACCGAGTTGGCGACGTTGAGGCCGACAATGCGGAATATGTCGCGGCCGTAGTCGCGAAACGTCTCCACCAGGGGGGCCTTGCCCTCTGCCTCGAGCGGCCCCTCGACGAGTCCCCTGCGGATGAAATACCCCGCCCCCGAGACCGCGATGCCCGCGAGAAAAGCGACGCGCCAACCCCAGCTGTTCAACGCATCCGTGTCCAGGCTGTTGCTCAGTAAGGATCCCACCGCCGAGCCGAGCAGGATGCCGCCGGTGGCGCCCAACATGCTCCAGCAGGTGTAGAAGCCCCGTCTGCCGACGGGTGCGCGCTCCGCGAGGAACACGATCGAGCAGGTGTATTCGCCGCCTACTGCGGCCCCCTGGACCATGCGCATGAGCACCATAAGCACCGCGGCGGAAAAGCCGATCGTCTCGTAGGTCGGCAGCGTACCGATCAGGAAAGTGGGTATGGCCATGCACAAGACAGACAACTGCAGGGCGCGGATGCGGCCGATGCGGTCGCCGATGTGCCCGAAGATCGCCGCGCCCACCGGACGCATGAGAAAACCGGCGGCAAACGCGCCGAACGCGGCGATCAGCGAAACGGTGGGGTCGCGGGAGGGAAAAAACTGGTCGGCGATGATGTAGGCGAAGAAACCGTAGACGCCGAAGTCGTACCATTCCAGCACATTGCCGATGATTCCCGCGGCGATGGTGCGTCGAACGTGCGGGGTGGAAGCCGGCATTGTTCGATCTCCCACCGTAGTCAGCCCGGGAAAGGCAGGCCCGGCATGGAGACGTAGCCAGGCAGCGCTTCGACGCGCGCAATCGAGGCACGGATGGACGGAAATGCATCGAGGGAGACATGGTCTTCGTGGATCAGCGCGACGTACGGATAACACGCGATGTCGGCCGGGGTGAAGCGATCGAGCGCCAGCCGGTCGTGATCCTGCAGCGGGAATTCCAGGTGATCCAGCGTGGTGTCGGTGAAGGCGCGGGCCCGCTTCGCGTCGAAATCGCGATTGAAGATCACCATGGCGCGCGCCATGGCCGGCCCGTTGAACATCTCGTTCACGGAAAACGACAGCCACTGCTGAATCTCGGCCATCTCCCGCTTGCGCAGATCGAGGTTGACCCTGGTGTACTCGAGACCGAGGAAGGAGATCGCCATGCGGATCCTGTGGCAGTTGCCCGAAAGTTCGAAATCGGACAGGGTGTTCTTTGTTCTGATCCGATACCCGGAGATGGACACGACGAATCAAAATATCGATTAACGCGTCGCAATGCAACCGGTGCTCAGGAGCCGACGACCACGACCTCGAAACGGTAAAAGGAGATCTGAACCATGCCCAAGAAACGATACAACGCCGAAGAGATTATTCACAAGCTTCGTGAAGCGGACGTCCTGCTGAGTCAGGAGATAAGCGTTAGCCAGGTCTGCAAACGCCTCGGAATAGCTGAGCAGTTCGATTATCGATGGCGCAAGGCCTATGGCGGGTTCACTACAACACCATCAGACCACACAGCTTGCTGAACTATCGTCCACCAGCGCCGGAAACACTGATGCTCGTCGAGGAATTACCCAACCCGATGAAAGCTGCTTAACCTAACTCTAAATCTGGACCAGCCAATGCGGGCGCGTCACAGGGTGAGCGCCCCGAAGCGCGCCCTCACCAGGGCGTTCGGCGAGCACCCGCGCAGTCGGACCCCAAGCGCGCTTCGTGCGACCGCGAGCACGCGCCCGGCCCGTCCCGGCTCGCAGTGCAACAGCTACCGCACCCGTTGGGGTTCGTTTAAATCCTGTTACTGAAGCCAGCCCCAAGCCCGAGGCGAGCGAAGCGCGCAGCGTTTCCGCCTGATCCGAGCCCAACTCAGCACCTGTGACATGGTTCACAAAATTGGCCGAGGTTTTTGCCGACCTACTATTAGCCACGGAACCCAACACCAACAGATATACAGCCCATGTTCTTCTTCAAATCCGATTCGAATAAGTCAAAAACCATCGAAGCACTGATTCCGATGATCGATCTGTTCGCCGTGCTGGCGATCGTGTTCATGATTTACTCGAGTGATGAAATCATGGCCTCGCAAGAGAAAAGTCAGGAAACCATCGAGCAGATCGCCAGTGAGTACAAAAAACTGCAAGAAGAGGTTGCCGCAGCCGAAAAGGCCAGGCAGGAACGGCGCGAGATCCTGGCGCGAAATGCCGTCAAGTCGTTAGAGGAAATCGAGGCGGAACGAGAGCAGAAAGCGAAACAGTTGGTCGCTCAATTTACGCAAATGCTGGCCGAGCAACAAAGCCAGGCTGCGGTGGAATATGAACGGCTTGTCGCCAAGTTCGAGCTCGAGCACGAGCAAGAAGTGGAAAGACAAAAGGCCGAGCTCGAAGCAGAAAAGCAAAAGGAAGTGGAAACGAAATTTGCCGAGTTAGAGGAACAAAAGGAAACGGAAGTATCGTCGGCTAAAGAGGAATTCGAGAAAGAACTTACGGCCAAGGAAGCGGTGCTCGAAGCTACCACCGAGGGGATTCTCGCCGCCGAGATGGAGCGCGTGAAAGATCTGGCCAGCCAGAAAGCGGAATTCGAACAACAGCAACGCCTGGAAGTGGCCAAGCTGGAGACACAGAATCAGGCAGCGGTTCAGGCAGCCGAAGAGGCAGCCAGACAGCGGGCAGCAGCAGAGGCTGAACAGGTGCTCGCGAAAGAGCTGGCTGCTCAGCAAGCCATGCTAGAAGCACAAAAGGCACGAGAATTGGCGGCGGCGCAAGCGGCCGCAGAGGAGTCCAAACGGCAGGCGCTCGCGAAGGAGCTGGCTGCTCAGCAAGCCACGCTCGAGGCACAAAAGGCACAGGAATTGAGCGAAGCGCAAGCGGCGGCAGAGAAAGCGGCAGAGAAAGCGGCGAAAGCCGCTGCCGAGGCAGCCAAGAGGGAAGTGCGAAAAGCGGCTAAAGAGCAAGCAAAAGCAGAAGTCGAGGCGGAGCACGCGAAAGAGTTGGCTGAGCAGCTGGCCAAGCTCGAAGCGGAGAAGGAGGCGGAGCTGAAGCCGTTTATGGAGGCAGAGGAAGCCAAGAAAGAGGCACAGAAAGTCAGAAAACAGATCGTCGATAACCTGCTCAAGAACTTCAAGGACTCTGATGAAGGAGACGTCGACATCGACGGAAAGACCGGCAGGGTCAGGATCAACTTCCAGGAATCCTATTTCGTGCGGGGATCCGCCGAGCTTTCGGATAGCATGAAAGAGTTACTCCGGGTCATGATTCCGAAATATGCCAAGAGCATCTACGAAAACGAGGGCGCGGCCAAACAGGTCGAATCGCTCAAGATTTCCGGGCTGACCTCGCCCATTTTCCGAGGTCGCTATTTCGACATCAACGATACCTCTCCCGAAGGAGAAGAGGCGCGCGAATACAACTTGAAATTGAGTAACGATCGCGCGCTCGCGATGTACAACTTTATTTTCGATGTCAATGAAATGGGCGATTACGAGTATCGGGCTCAGTTGAAAGCCGATCTGGGTATTGAAGCGCTGGGATATCGGACTGCAACCCCTGTTCCCAGTCACTTGGTAGGAGAACGGGCAGCCTGTCTCGAGTACGACTGTAAAAAAGAGCAGGCGTCCATTCTGGAATTCCGACTCTATTCGGAAAAGTAAAAGCCGATCTTAATCCTGGTTATGGACTAGGGAGCAACAATGTTTAAGTACGTATTTTTGGCCATTCTCGCGGCGGCAGCGTATTTCGTTTTCGTTTTCGATATGCAGCTCAGCAATCAAATTATCGGAAACCTGTTCGTCGGCGGTATAGGGATCTGCTTCGTCGTATTCTTGTTTTTCAAGTTCGGCTTGCATTACAAAATCGCATCGCTAAACCGATTCGCGACGGCATTCTATTATGCGGTTTTCGAGTACAAGAAAGTGCAAACGACTCCTTCGGATCTGTCCTACGTAGACAGTGTACGACAGCAGGCCGAGGTGGCCTTGGCCGCCAACTTCGACCCGACGCTATCGGCTGGCCAGTTGGCGATTCCCGTCACGCTGTATTCGGGCAAGGACCCCTATCTCGAGGAATTGCGGGCCAAGATCAAGGAAGCGGAAAAGCTCAAGCTCCAATCACACCAACTCGATACCAAGGCGAACATTCTCCTGGAAAAAACCCAGGAAGATATGGTGGAAAAAAACCTGGTCACCGGCGAGCAGCCGAAGCTATTTGATCGGTGGTTCCACATGGTCGAAGGCACAGAGGCCATCATCGAGCTGACAACCAACGAAGTAAGGGAGCAGGGTTATGGCCAGGCGCCGGACTACGAGATGATCAG
>JABAHO010009192.1_pt1 | contig 19157 bp, 13 predicted proteins | sample 7062071 | NCBI WGS metagenome assembly JABAHO01 (sample SAMN14534356, study PRJNA622989) | marine sediment metagenome | biome: marine biome [ENVO:00000428]; feature: marine pelagic biome [ENVO:01000023]; material: deep marine sediment [ENVO:00002113] | place: India: Gulf of Kutch | collected...
AGGTAACGGCCGTACTGGAACATCAGTTCTTCAAGCCAGGTGTTTGCCTCGCCCGCCTGGTATTTCTCGAGAAGAACGTGCGTCGGGTCGGCCGAAGGGGTGGAGTTAAGGTTTACGGATACCCGGCCGAACAGGTTTTGGTAATCCTTGAGGTGTCGATCCCTGAGTGCGGGAAATCCCAAACCCTCGGCAGCCTTGATTCGGGCCGAAACGTCTGCATGCGGATATCGATTTGGATCCAGTTTTTTTTCAGGTGGATTGGTGAAAACACTTTCACTAAGGCGATAGTTGCTTCCGGTTGCTATCAGAAGCGTGACAGTGTCTGCCCCGCTGACTTTGACCGTGCCGTTTTGGGAATCGGCGCTCACGGACCCGCCTTCGTTTAATACCTTGATCTGCCCTTCAAAATTGCAGCTGAAATGGGAAATTGTTCCTTTTAGTGTCAGCAGGTTGCTTTCCGCCGTGATGGTGCCGGTGCGTTCTCCGGCCTCCAGGTAAGGAATTTCGGGCCTTACCGATAAGGTCAGCGCGCCTTTTTTGTCGGCGCTGAGCCGGATCACGATCACCTTGTCCGGGTAGGAGACGAAGTACTCACGCTTGTATCTGACTCCGTTCTGCTCGTACGAGACATGTGCAATGGCCTGGTTGAGGTTGAGGGCCCGCCGGTAGTTGCGTGCGTCATCGTGGTGAAGATCGAGATATACTTCGGCAAAGCTGGTCAGTCCGCCATTGCCGTAGCGCCCTCTGTTGTGGAGCGTTTTGTCGGTAACCTGAATCCGCTCGGTGTCCGTTCGGCCAAAGACACAGGCACCAATGTAGCCGTTGCCCAGGGGCGTGGACCACTTTTCCCAGTCGCTGTCGTACGACCTTGGCCTTTCGCTGGTTTGCGTGCGCTCCCAGATGTTTCCGCCGTTAGGGGCCGGTTCCGGTTCCCAGATTTCATAGGGTCTCGGAGCATTTCCAGCAGCTGCAGAAAATGTAAGTCCGGCTGTAAGCAGTGAGTAAATTGTTCGTCTCTTTCGCATGAAGTCGTGCCCCGTTAACAGGCATTGTCGTCTTGGCCCGGGTGCGCGCCTGCGGGGCAGAGGCCTGAAAAAGGTGTTTCAAAGAAAATTAAAGACGCTCTATCACTGCGTCAGTAAATTCTTCTGTCGACAGTTCTCCGCCAAGATCACGGGTTTTTCTTTGCTGTTAGAGATTGAATNNCAGCGAGAGCGCTGTTGTAAGCAGCGCGTATGCGTTCTGCGGTTTTTGCGCTGTTCTCATGATGCTCTTCGGTTGCGATATGGTTCAGCATCATAACTGCAGACATCATAAGCGCCAGCGGATTGGCAATACCCTTGCCTGCAATATCCGGCGCGGAACCGTGGACCGCTTCAAAAACCGCCTGGCTGTCGCCGATGTTGGCACCGGGAATTACGCCCAGGCCGCCCACTAGCCCGGCGCACAGGTCACTGACAACATCACCGTAAAGGTTTTCCATCAGCAACATGTCAAAGTGTGAGGGATCCTGCACAATACGCATGCAGCCGGCATCAATGATAATCTGTTCATGTTCGATGTTGGGATATTCATTTTTATGCACGTCTTCAGCGCATTTGATGAAAAGGCCATCAGTTAATTTCATGATGTTGGCTTTGTGCAGGACGGTGATTTTTTTGCGATCCCGTTTCGTTGCATACCGGAAAGCCCAGTGCGCAATTCGGTTGCAGCCTTTTTCGGTGGCGACTTTCATGCTCATGACCACGCCCGGGGTGACCTCGTTTTCAACACCGCTGTATAGGCCCTCGGTGTTTTCGCGAATGATGACCATGTCGACATCTTCGTAACGCGTGGTGACGCCGGGTAAAGACCGTACAGGGCGTACAGCTGCATACAGATCCAGTTTCTTTCGCAGTTGAACATTAACGGAGGTGAACCCTTTTCCGACCGGGGTGGTGCAGGGGCCCTTGAGTGCATACTTGTGGGCAATTACCGCTTCAATCGTGTCGTCTGGAAGCACATCGCTGCCATCGGCCAGTGCAGCGATTCCTGCGTTTTTTTCGACCCAGTTAATTTCAGCTCCTGCTGTCTCAAGGAGTCGAAGGGTGGCCTTGGTTACTTCCGGGCCTATTCCGTCACCGGGAATTACTACGGCGGTCAGGTTGCTCATGTATTCTCCACATAAAGATTTTTCACTGGTAAGTTGTGTAGTCGAAAAAAATAACGGGTCCAAGTAAAGCAAAAACAATGAACAGATGTTTAACAGTTTCAGCTGGTTTGCTCCGGTAAGCCGCTGGAATCACTTCGTGATTGATTAATGAGCCGCAGGTGATAAGTAGCTGGAATGGACATACTTGTTGTCAATTGGCGTGACATGGGGCATCCACAAGCCGGTGGGGCAGAGCAGTATCTGCATGAGCAGGCGCTGGTCTGGGTTGCCGGGGGGCACCGTGTGACCTGGATCTGCGGACGCGGGATCGGGCAGCAGCGCGAGGAAACCGTTTCGGGCATTACGTATCTGCGGGGAGGCGGGACATACTCTGTCTACCCCCTTGCCTGGTGGCGCTACCTTCGTCTGAAGCACAGGCCGGATGTCATCATTGATTCCGAAAACGGAATTCCATTTTTCATGAAGCTGATTTCACGGGCACCGGTCGTCCTGGTCATTCATCATGTGCACACGCATGTATGGCGCCAGGAATGCAGTCCTTTGGTGGCTCTCCTCGGGCGCTGGCTCGAAGGCTGGTTGATGCCGCGCGTGTATCGCAATTGCCAAATTGTTACCGTTTCTGAAAGTTCTGCCGAAATGATCCGCGCGTTGTTCAGCAGGCGTAATGCGAAAAACGTTTCGCCCTCAGCCGTTGAAAATTCTCCGCGGTTATCGATTATCTACAATGCGGTAAATTCAGAACTGTACCCCGGCGATAAAAGTGAGACACCGGAGTTGCTGTTCGTCGGGCGACTGAAACGCTACAAGTCTATCGATACCCTGCTGCACGTGATGAGCAGACTCAAGGATACGGCGTGCCGACTTAATATCGTCGGGCAGGGGGATGATGAACCGCGGCTTAAAGCGTTGGCCCGTGAGCTCAATCTCGAGAACGTAACGTTCCTTGGTTATGTCACGGCAGATGAAAAGCGCCGCTTGCTTCAACGCGCCTGGATTTTCATGAATCCCAGCAGCATGGAGGGCTGGGGCGTCACCAATATTGAGGCCAATGCATGCGGCACACCGGTGCTTGGTGCCGACGTCTTTGGAATCAGGGACTCCGTGCAGGAGGGAAAAAGCGGCTGGCTTGTGCCCCATGGTAATGTTGATGCTTTCGAGTCGAGAGTCAGGGCCGTGCTTGATGACCCGGAATCACTGCAACCCATAAGCAAAAGCTGCCTTGAGTGGGCAGAGAACTTCAGTTGGAAAGCCTCGGCGCAAGCATTTATGCGGTTGCTGCAAGCTGGTCCGGCCTCGGGTGGATGATTCTTTCGCAGATTCCTTGAATCATCGGTATCAGGTGATAAAATTCCACCAGTAAATGGCGGACGACCCGATAATCTTNNAGCGCGATAAGAGGACAGCCCCATGCAGGCATACATGATTCCCGTGATGCTCCTCGTGGCGGCCACCGCACTGGCGCTTACCGTTTATCACATGTTCCTGGCCCGGCGTCTGCGGTTTACCACGGCGAAGATGATCTCGCTATCGCAGGAACTGCGTGATGAAAAGGAGCGGCACAACGCCGATGCGCAAATCCTCGGCGAACAGCGTGCCTGGGCGCAGGAGGTGTTCGAATCCTCTCCCAGCATGCTGTTTGTATTTGAGCTGGATGATGACGGAATGCCACAGCTTTTCGTTGATGTGAACCGTCAGGCCTGCGAATTGCTCAAATTTTCCAAGGAGAGGCTTCTGCGTATGTCCCTGCAGGACATTGAGCCCGCAGAAATTGCCGCGCCTGAAACCACCTTCGCCAGGCTGCATTCGAATGAAAATACCGTAGAAGAAATGTCGAGCCTTTCGGCAACGGAGCTGCTTGAAAAAGTCAGGACACTGGATCTTCGCCGACGCATGCAGTCGACCCTCAAGGACGGGTACTACACGTATGCGTCTGTCTTTGCCCGCCGCCTGGGATCTACTTTTCCTGTCAGTATCGAAGCGCATCGAATTATGCGGGAGGGACGTCCCGCCGTCATGTTGTCGGCCATCGATATCTCGCTCCAGTTGCAGGCTGAGCGTAACCGTGCGGACAGTGATCGCCGGGCAAGAGATTACTTTTCCAAGTCGGCAATTGGCGTGGCCATCTACGATGCCGATCGCACCCTAAAAAATGCAAACGCGGTCTGCCTGCGTATGTTTGGCGTTCCGGATATACGCGTCTTTGAAACCGTTGACTTGTTTGAGGCTGATTTCGTTCCGCAAAAAGCGCGTGAAAGCCTGCGCTTGGGGCAAACGGTCCGGTACGAGGCTGAAATTGACTTTGAAAAAGCGCGGCATGAAGGGTGGTTTGTGAACACCAAAAAGGGGAAAGGGCATTTTGAAATACTGATGAATAACATGGGGATGGACCGTGAGTTTAATCCCAAGGGCTATTATGTCCAGGTCATGGACCTGACAGAGTTGAAGAATATCGAGAGGGCGCTGGCCGATAATGAACGGCAACTCGCCCAGGCCCAGAAAATGGAAGCGATTGGAACCCTGGCCGGCGGGATCGCCCACGATTTTAATAATATACTTACCCCGATTCTCGGCTACAGCGAGATGGCGCTGGACGACCTTGAAAGCGGAACACCTACGCACAATTACCTGCGGGAAATCGTAAACGCGAGCCTTCGGGCCAAGGAACTCGCAAGTCAAATTCTTACCTTCAGCAGGCAGTCAGAACCTGAGGGGCGTCCGCTACACCTTGTGCCTATTGTGAAGGAAGTCGCCAAGTTGCAGAAGGGGGCGTTGCCGCATTCCATTAAGGTGGGTGTTGCCATCTCCGCGCAGCATGATGTCGTGATGGGGCAGGCCTCGCAAATCCACCAGGTCCTTATGAACCTCTGTACCAATGCGGCCCATGCAATGCGGGAATCCGGCGGCGAGCTGTCCATAGAAGTTTCAAATGTCATGGTTGGTGAGCGCAGGGATGGAAAGCAGTCCACCTTGTCCCCGGGGCACCATCTGCTGCTTGCCATAAGCGATACCGGTTGCGGCATGGATGCCGACACCCGCGACCGAATTTTTGAGCCGTTTTTTACAACGAAAGGAAAAGGTGAGGGTACCGGCATGGGCCTTGCCGTAGTGCACGGCATTGTAAAAAGCCTCAAAGGATCCATCACCGTTGAATCTGCGCCCGGAAAAGGAACGACCTTTTTTATCTACATTCCGGTCCAGGCGCTGGACAGTGCATTGGAAGACCAGGTTTCTGACAGCCTGCCCACCGGTAAAGAGTCGGTCTTATTCGTTGATGACGAAAATGAGATTGTGCGCATGAACTGGATCCTGCTGAAATCGCTTGGGTATCGCCCTGTTTTAAGCACCAGTGCCGAGGATGCATTGCGCATGTTTGAGCGAGAACCCCATGCGTTCGATCTTCTTATCACCGATCAAATGATGCCCGGCTTGAGCGGTACAGATCTTGCCGCGAGGATTCATGAAATCAGGCCTGAAATTCCGGTTATTCTCTGCACCGGATTTTCGGAGGGAATCACGGAAGAGAATATCGCGGCTTATGGGATTGCTGAGCTCATCCATAAGCCCATTGGAAGGCGAAATCTTGCGCAGACTATTCGACGCGTGCTGGATGAACATGAAGCCGCGCGTGCTGCTGAACGAAAGAAGGCGCCCCTCGCCTCTGTGAAAATGGCGGACTCTGTGCCCGGCCCTGATGCCGAGGTGTAAGGCNNGCAGTGGGCGGTACACAGCTCCTTCCGGTCTCAGGCTGCTCATCATTAGATCCATTCGGGCCAGAGGCATTTCTCCAAATTCTACCGTGCTGACTGTAAGCATGGCTTTTGTCAGTGCTGCGCGCCCCCTGGCTGATTTGACTCGCCCCAGTGTTATATGCGGGTGGTACGGTCGTTTATCCGTCTCGAAGCCGATGGTCTGCAGGGCCGCAATTGTTTGGTTCTGCAGGGTGGTCAATTCGCCGGATTCCCGGCAACCGGCCCAGATGACACGCGGGTTTCCGTGCCGGCCAAAGCTACCGATACCTTCAACATTTAAAACCGCCTGCTGCGCGGCTTTTGCCGAGAGGTCCAGAACCTCCCCAATTTCGGCGATTCGATCGCGGGCAACATCACCCAGGAAACAAAGCGAAATATGCAGGTTTATAGCGGGTACCCAGCGCACATGTGCATCGGTTTTCTGGAGAATTGCCTGCACATTTGAAAGTTCCTTGCGAACAGGCTCGGGAATTGGAATTGCGATGAACAGGCGGGGGAAATCCGGAATGGGGAAAGAACCGTCAGTCACATCCGTCATGATGTGTCAGGTGGTCTGGACCCGCTTTTTATAGTGCTGCAGGAAGTTTCCTATAATTTCATCCGAAGAGATGTCAGACATCGAATAATCAGGTGCCCCGCTACGAACCATACTCTCGACGCGAATCAGTTTCAGCCCGTTTCGCTCGCGAAAACGAATTTCTGCAAACGGCAGAACGCCGTTCGGAAATGTTCTGCCCTGCAGGCGGTAGCTGATTTCTTCCTCGCCGTTGTTTGAAACTGTCAGGGTGGCCGAAGAGTCTGATGACCGGATCTGCGTGGTTCTGCCGTACTTGGAAAGCTCTGTGCAAAGCTCTTCGAATGCAGGCATAGCGGTTTGCGTCAGAAAGCGGTTGAGTTCGCCCGTCTCTTCCGTTACGCGCCGGCCCTGGGACTTTGTCATTGCCGCTCCGAGGTCCTGGCGCCAGTCGTTGTTGTCATTTGCTGCCATGTCGGGAATCTATCACGCCACCGCTTGGACGCGCAAGTGATGGGATACCGCTTTTTCGCCGATGAATTCTTTTGAAAAGCTGTCTTTGCGCGGATAGCCTTTCGATATGAAGCTATACAGAGTCAGGCAGCAGCTTGTGTCCAAGCCTCTACAGGATGTTTCGGCCGCCGTATCGGCTGCGCTAGACGCCGCAGGTCTGCGTCTTCCTTCCGGCGGAGAGATTGCAATTACTGCGGGCAGTCGGGGTATTGCCAATATCCCGGAAATCATTCGCGCGGCGGGAGACTGGCTCAAGGCCCGGAATTGCCGACCGTTTATTGTGCCGTGCATGGGTTCGCATAACGGGGGCACCGCGGAGGGGCAGCGGGAGATGATTGAATCCCTCGGGATTACGGAATCGGCCATGGATATGGAAATTCGGGCCGGTATGGAAGTTGTCAGGCTGGGGAGTGTATCAACCGGCGATGTTTTCATGGACCGCTTTTGCTACGAGTCTGACGGGGTATTGCTGATAAACCGAATCAAGCTGCATACCGCTTTCAGCGGAAGCCTGCAGAGCGGGTTGGTGAAAATGATGGTCGTGGGCATGGGCAAGACAAACTCAGCCAGGACCTTCCACAGTGCGCCTAATTCATCCATGTACCAGGCCCTCGTGGATATGGGAGATGTCATTCTCAAAACGGGCAAGGTCATCGGGGGTATTGCCATCCTTGAAGACGGTTTTGATCAAACGGCTGAAGTGCATGCCGTAACCCCCGGGTCCCTGATGGATGCCGAGCGCCGCCTGCTTGAGCGCCATCGTGACTACTTTCCCCGGTTGCCGGTCAAGGACCTCGACGTGCTGATTGTTGACCAGATCGGAAAAAACCTGAGCGGGACGGGGATGGATACAAACGTGATCGGGTATCGGGGACTCCGCGATGGCGATGAGCTTTCAGATCCGCGTATAGCCGTGATTGCCGCATTGCGCCTGCATCCGGGATCCTGCGGGAATGCTTTTGGTGTCGGGCTCGCCGATTTTATCACGCGCGACCTGCGGGATGCCATTGATGAGAGCAAAACGGCCCTGAATGCCGTAACCACCGGTGAAATGCTCCGCGCAAAGATTCCTGTCACTCTTGAAAGCGATGAAACCCTTGTTCAGGCGCTTGCCGGCCGCTTCGGGCAAAAACGCTGGATGTTTATTCCGAACACCCTTCACCTGGAGACGCTGTACGTCTCGGAGGCCCTTGCCGATGAGCTTCGTGAACATCCGCAGTGCGTAGTGGATCCTGTCCCCGTTGAGCTTGAGTTCTCAGCCGGGAGGCACCGGCTGGATTTCTCCTGAAGGTGCGTCAGGGGACCATGCCCGAAGGGGCTGATGCATGCTGAATATTCAGTGTAAATCCTTTGCCGTTTGTGAATGTTTCCACGATTCCTGTCACCGCGATCACCGCATGCCGTACGGTGGTCAGTCCACAGCGTCTGTACACTACACCCGTGCAAACATTTCCGCCTCAACGATACCGGTGTAATCTGCCAGGGTCAGAAACTTCATTTGTTCGCCACGGCGATGGTAAATGACACGTGATGCCACGATAAGTCCGCAGCAGGTGACCGATCTTCCCGGATGACGGTGCAGTTCACCGAGCGGGCAGTAGGTTTCCCAGCGAATGTCCGGAAACTGATCGAGGGGGTGGCCGGTAACGGTGTATCCAAGCATCGCATATTCCGTATTCAAACGCTCGATTCGGGTGGGTTCGGTACGGGGAATGCCGGGGGCCCGGGCGTAACCGGTCTGCCCGTCGAGCAGGCTGTTATGCAGTGGCGCCTGGCCGCTGTTGTCCGGGTTCTGTCGATGGAGGTTTTCAATTTCCCAGAAGAGCGTGCTGCGGGAGGGACCGGGCAGTCGAGAGTTTTGCCAGTTCCCGTCCAGCGCCCCGATGTTAATCAGGCGTTGGGTGTCCTGGCGATCAGGATGGATTCGGGAAAAGAAATCGTCCAGGGACGCAAACGACCGTTCCCGTGCGGCCTGCTCAATGCGCCTGACCGTGCGGCAGCGGAGTCCGTTAATGGCGCTGAGCGGGACGCGAACAGCGGCATTCCCTTCCGTACAGAACCCCGGTCCGGGATGAAGAACATGCGGCGGAAGAAGCGTGATTCCGAGAAGGTGGCATTCGAGGCTGTAAACGAGAGCGGGATAAAAGCCTTTGCCGTTGCTGAGTACGGCCGCCATGAATTCCGCCGGGTAATTCAGTTTCAGCCATGCGGCCTGGTAAGCTTCCACCGCATAGGCCGCGCTGTGTGCTTTGCAGAATGAAAACCCGTGAAACCCGCAAATGAGTTTCCATACGTTCTGAATAGAGCGGATGTCGCGGCCCTGCTCATGTGCACAGGCCGCAAAACGTTCGCCCAGCCTGGTAACCTCATGCCAGTTTTCTTTGTTCAGGGCGCGCCTGAGAGCGTCCGATTCACCGGGAGGCATGCCGGCAAAGTATTCGCATATTTGAAGTACCTGTTCTTCGTAGACAACCATCCCGAAAGTGGTTTTGAGGCAGGCTTCGAGCGAGGGGTGTGGATACGTGACCGGTTCAAGGCCCTGGTAGCGCTGTGTGAAATGAAACTTTTTTTTCTCATTGGCGGCCCCCGGCCGAATAACACTGACTACCGCGACAAGCGTATCGATATCGTGAATGTTACACATTTTGCAGAGGCTGAGCATGGCCGGGCTTTCGATGTGATGTACGGCGCGCGCATTTCCGCTGGAAATCATGTCCCAGACAGCCGGGTCCTGCCAGGGTTCCAGCGTGGTGAGGTTCAGTGTGATGCTGCGGCGCTTAAGGAGGTTCTCCGTGTCGCGCAAGGTTGCCAGCCCGCCCTGCGCCAGGATGTCGAGCTTTACGAGCCCGGCGGCTTCAACCGCATCCATGTCAAAATGCGTGGTCGGATATCCTTTTGCGGAACGAAAGCATGGCGTGATTTGGTGCAGCGGAACCTGCGAAACGACTATGCCGCAGGGATGCATTTTCGGATTGCGGGGCACGCCGTCGAGCCGCATGGCCAGCTCGAAGGCGCTTTTCATGGGCTCTTCCCATGTCGGGAAATCCCTGCATTGGACATGCTTGTTGAGGTCCCGGAGCTCCGAGGGTTCCATGACGGGGATTCGCTTTGTGATTTTCCGGATTCGGGACTCGGGGATGCCGAGTACTTTGGCAATATCGGCCAGTGCACTGCGGGCGCGGTAGGTGTTGAACCCGCCTACCGCGGCTGTGTGGGCGGTGCCGTATTTCTCAAATATCATCCTGACGACGGTGTCTTTCTCGTCATGTGCGAAGTCGATATCGATATCGGGAAGTTTTTTCATCTGCATCCGCTCCCGGTTCAGAAAACGCCGAAAGTAGAGATCGAATCGGACCGGGCAGATATCGCTGATTTCGAGGCAGTAGCAGACCAGTGAATCCGCGGCGCTGCCGCGCGTAATCCACCGTATGTTCCGTCGACGGCATTCCTGGAGTAAATCCCAGACAAGCAGGAAATACTCGGCATATCCGACTTCGGAGATAATCGAAAGTTCTTCACGAATTCCGGGCATTACACGCCCGGAGCGTGACCCGTATCGCCGCCGGGCTCCCTCGGTAACAAGCGAGAGCAGAAACGATTCGGGTGACTCGCCGCCCCGGGGGCGGTAACGGGGAAAATGGAGGGTGCCGAGCTCCAGCGGGTTCCGGCATCGTTCGGTAATAGTGCGAATATTGAAGAGTGCTTCCGGAAGTGCCCGGAATCGCTGCTGAAGCTCGCCTGGAGTGGGGGCATGCAGGTGCCCGCGATGCTTGCCGGGGTGGGGGTGTCCGGCGAGGGTCAGGGTTCGGATACTCTGCATCACCTCGAATGCCTGCCGGTCAGACGGTGCCGCGTAATGAACCCGCGGCGAGGCGACTACCGGGATGTCCTGCGGGCGATTCCTGTCAAGACGGCGCGGATCAGACACGCCCAGGTAAAAACTGCCTTCAAAAAAAGAGCGCGGGTCGGCTGTTGCGCCTATGGCAATAATTCCGCTGGTATCCAGGCCTGCGAGATGTTGGGCCGTAAGCTGTGTGCCGGGGCCGGCTCCGCGTTCAATGCGGTCGGCGTTGCCGAGCAGTTTGCAGAGGTTGGCATACCCGTTGCGGTTTTCGGCATACAGGAGAAGCGGCCGGCCGTTGAATGTCATTTCAACACCGAGAATGGGCTGAATCCCCGCCGCCTGCGCGGCCTGCACAAAAGCGACCGCGCCGTGAAGGTTGCCGGTATCGGTGAGTGCGACGGATGTCAGGCCCTGCCGGAGGGCGAGGTCAACAATGTCGGGAATAGACAGCAGGGAATCCAGGAACGAGTACGTGCTGTGGACATGCAGGAGGCTGCATACCGCGGGGCGGGCTGTTGGGGATCCTGCGCTGTGCCGGGAGCCGGCTTGCCGATATGACAGTTGTGCCGCCTGCTTCTTGCTGTTGCAGGGCGGGGGAGCCTGTGTGCGCAGCGGTTGAAGTGCGTGTCCGCGCCCGATGCAACTGCTGCCGAATGTTTCCTGCAGTTCCCGTACGGCATTTGCAAGCCTTCTCCGGGAATCGTAACGGGCTGTGGCGCCGCCGAGCCTGAGCTCATTGCGGGCGGAGGTTGCATAGACATTCGAAAAGGTGAGGGTGATCATGCGTATGCTTACGCGCCGCTGCCACGTTTCTTTCAGGAGAGCCTGCAGACGCGTGTAGAGTTCATCCGCGATGTCGGTGGGTTCATGAAGAGTAATGCTGCGGGCCTGTTCTTCTTCATCGTTGTATCGAATCCGCAGGGTAACGGTTCGGATCAGGCGCCTGTCCATGCGCAGCTCCGCCGTGAGTTCATCGGCAAGCCGATATAGTGCACTGCATATGTGCGGGAAGCTGGTGGTGTCGGACGCAAACGCCTCCCGCCGCCGGTAGGTGGCCGGGGTGTGCAGGCATTCGTTAAGCGGGCGGGGATCATCGCCAAGCGCAAATTGCCTCAGCCGAGAGGCATTTTCTCCGACGAGCATGGCCAGGAAATGCGGCGGAGTTCGGGCAATCTGGCCGATATGGGTCAATCCGCCCATGCGGAGCCGGTCCAGGACCGGGGAGGCGAGTCCCGGAAGCCAGTGCGCAGGAAGCGGAGCAAGAAAATCCGCTTCTGTCCCGGGTTTTACCTCGAGGAATGTTCCGGGCTTGTGAAGTCGCGAGGCGATCGAACTGACCAGCTTACTGGTCGCCAGTCCTTCACTGACGGATATTTTGAGACTGTTCCCGATGATTCGCCGCAGATCCGTGGCAATGTCCTGCGGGTTCCGCCGGGCGCCGCTGACATCGCAGTAGCCTGCACCCGGCGAAATAACTTCAACGGCTGGAGTGAAGTCGTGAACGTAGGCGAACATCCACTGCGAAAATTGTTCATATTTTTCAAAGTTCCCGGGCAGGACCACGAGGTTCGCGCAGCGGCGCTTCGCCTGCGAAACCGGCATGCGCAGCCTGATGCCTGACGCCTGTGCCTCGTAGGATGCCGACGTGATAACTCCCCTGTGGCGGGAGCCGATCGCGACGGGCTTGCCGCGTAGACGTGTGTCGGATGCCTGCTCAACAGAAGCAAAAAATGCATCGGCATCGAGGTGAATAATCGAGCGCATGGTCGTGATGGATGAAATCCCGGCAGGGCTGCGGCCGTGCTGACGAATGCCGTGCATGCGCAACCGGGGCTGTCGTTTGTTTGTGAATGAAAGGGGTTGGGTGCATCGGGGCTCAGTTTCGCAGTTTCCTGATGATGGATACGACCACGCCCTGGATGACCAGTTCCGCGGCGGGAATCAGTGCCGGATATTTCGGGTTTTCGGCTTTCAGGTAGGGCTTGTTCTTTTTTACGACGAAGGTTTTGAGCGTGCTCTCGTTGTCAATAAGCGCGGCGACCACATCTCCGGTTTTGGGCGTGATGCCGTGCTCGCAGATGACAAAATCCCCGTCGGTGATATGCCTGCCGATCATGGATTCTCCCCGCACCTGCAGTGCAAAGGTTCTTGCAGTGGGGCGTATTCCCAGTGTCCCGATATCGACCGTGATACAGCCCTCGGCATCCTGAACACGCCCATCGGGAAATCCTGCGGGAATTTCTCCGTAAAGCGGGATATCCCTAAGCATTTTCCGCATCGATTTCAGCGGAGAAATGACACGCAGGGCCCGGGCCTGGCCTGCGGTCTGCTTCAGGACCCCCTTGCGGCAGAGCGCCTGCACATGTTCTCGAGCAGTACTCATGCTGCTGTATTTAAAATGGTCCGCAATTTCACGTATTGTGGGGCATACGCCCTCCCGTTCCTGGGAGTCCTCGATAAACTCCAAAATCGCTTTTTGGCGTCTGGTCAGCGTTCGCATGAAAATGTTCCTTCCGTGTTAAAAGCCGCTGAATGGGTTTATAAAAACCCGTTTATTTGAATGGTAAAAGTGCAGGTCAATTCCTGCAAGCATTTTGGACGAGAAATCGGTGCCGGGTGGGAGCAGCAGAGCGGATTTGGATGAAGACAGCCTTTTTAGGGCCTACTCACTGCCAAGCAGGGCCGCACCGAGGACCCCGGCGGAATCTCCGAGTTGATGCTTCACGATGGGTGTATCGAGCCCGTCGCTGAATATGCGCCGTTCCACTTCTGCTATGCCCCGCGTATAGAGGGGGGCGAAATTTGAAACACCCCCGCCGATCCACAATGATGCCGGGGTCGAGGGTCGTGATGAGATTTGCAATCCCCTGGCCGAAAGCCCAGAAAAAGTCATCCATGAATTCTGTGACTTGTGTGCTACCCGCCTCGTAGGCAGAGCAGATTTCATGAAAAGTTTTGGTTTCGCCAAACTGGCTGGCAAACCGCTTTTGTACCCCTCCGCCGCTGATATAGGTTTCGACGCAGCCCCGGTTGCCGCAATAGCAATCATGCCCGTTGGGGTTGATGCTGCTGTGTCCCCATTCGCCGGCAATCGCCATCAGGCCCGGCCACAGTTTTCCGTGAATCGCGATCCCGCCGCCGCACCCGGTTCCGATGATCATGCCGAATACCATGTCCTTGCCTTTGCCGGCGCCGAAGTTCGCCTCGGCCAGCGTAAAGCAGTTTGCATCGTTTTCGATTTCGATGGAGTGGTTAATAGCGGATTCAATATCGGTTTTTAACGGTTTGCCAATCGTGCAGGTTGTATTCGAGTTTTTTACAAGGCCCGTGCGGGTGGACAGGGCGCCCGGTATGCCGATGCCAACCGTGTGCTCTGCATTTTCAATCTGCGCTGCGGTTTCGCGATAAAGACGGGTTATGTTGTTGAGTATATGGTCGTAGCCCTTTTCCCGTTCGGTTGGAATCCGCTTCCTGAACAGCTCTTCGCCGTTCGGGTTCAGGAGAATGCTTTCGATTTTTGTGCCGCCGAAATCTATGCCGATTCGAAACATGATGGTGTGCGTCTTTTCGTTTAAGGTTGCCGTTTGCTTAAAGTCTGCCCGTCCACTTCAGGCGAGCAGAGTTTTGAAAACCTTGATGGTAAAGTCAATCTCGTCGCTTGAGGTTTTTCGGCCGAGGCTGAAGCGAATGGCGCGTGCTGCCTCGTCGCGGGTGCGGCCCATGGCGGTAATGACATGTGAAGGGGTCATGGCCTCTGACGTGCATGCCGAGGCGGCGGACGCATAAATTCCATGGTCGCTCATCTGGTAAAGAAAGGAGTCAGCCTCGATATCGGGCAGTGTTATGTTTGTGGTGTTCGCCAGTCGCGGTGTGCCTCCGCCGTTGACAGTGGCTCCTTTCGCGGCCGTGATGATCGCATTTTCGAGCCGGTCCCGGAGAGGTGCGACAGTTTTTTCAAAAAAAGCAGGCATGTCGGCAGCTTCCCGGCAGGCCTCGCCGAGGCCGACAATACCTGCAACATTCAGTGTTCCCGCCCGAAGTCCGCGCTCCTGGTCTCCACCATGTATAATCGGTTTCAGCCGGGCATATGTGCGGCAGTACAGGGCCGCAACGCCTTTAGGTGCGTGCAATTTGTGCCCGCTGATGGACAGGTAGTCCACGGGTATATCCTGCACGTTCACAGCCAGCTTTCCGACAGCCTGGATCGCGTCCACGTGAATCAGGGCGCTATGCTCTTTCGCGCATTCCGCGATCCGGGAAACCGGGAAAATGACCCCGGTTTCATTGTTGGCCCACATGAGCGAGATCAGTGTTTTTCCCGGAAGGATGAAGGCGGAAAGTTGATCAAGGTCGATTTGTCCCGCTTTGTCTACACCCAGGATTTTAACGTCATATCCCTGCTGGGTCAGCCGTGAACAGGTCTTGAGTATGGAGGAATGTTCAACTGCGCAGGTTATGATTCGTGTGATGTCCGGGTTGGCCGAAAGTGTCCCTGTAAGCGCAAGGTTGTTGCTCTCCGATCCGCACCCTGTGAAAATAATTTCTGCAGGAGATGCATTCAGTAAGCCGGCAACCTGGCCGCGGGCAGTTTCGACGGCCTTGCGGGATTCGCGCCCGGGTAGGTGAAGGCTGGACGGGTTTCCGAACGATTCCCGGAAAAAGGGATGCATGCTGGCCATCACCGCATCCGAGACAGGCGTGGTTGCATTATGATCGAGGTAAACGGTACGCATTGACATAGCCTGAAATGCTAGAGAAACACCGCATGCGGTGCAAGTACGGGCCATGAGTATCTAAAGGCCTCAATCCGTCCGGTATAGCAGGAGAAAAGCATGAATCAGATGCATTTTGCGCCCTCTCTGTCATGCTTGCCCGAATGGGTGCGTTCTGCGAAACTGCGCACTTATGACAGGTACCACGTCAATCTTGTCTGAGAATCACATCGATAGCCTTTTGATGCGGGCAGGCTGAATACAGCCCGTTTTTGAAAATGCTGAAACCGTCATCCTATCTTTCAAATGTTTCGTTCCTCGTTACCGGTCGGGGCGTGAAAATGGTCATTAATTTTGTGACCATTGCGATTGTCGCCAGGTACCTGGGGACGGAACTGTTTGGCCAACTGGTCTATGCCGCCGGGTTCGCTTCGTTGTTTTGCGGATTGGCGGCTCTTGGCGTTGATAACATTCTCGCACAGGAACTGGCCGCTTATCCTGACGACAGGCCGCGGCGCCTTGGCGCCGCCTGGACGCTTAAAATGATCGGTGCGCTCGGCTGTATAGTTGTGACATCCGTTTGCGCCCTCCTCTTCGAACCGAATGTAGAGACGCAGTGCATGATCATATTGCTGTCAGCCTGCGCTGTTTTTCAAAGCTTTCGCGTTTTCCAGTTCTTTTTTGAGGCCAATGTCGCAGCGCGGTACGTGGTATGGGCTGAGCTGATTCAGTCTGTTGTTATTGCCCTGCTGCGCATTTCGCTGGTGTACTTCAAGGCGCCGCTTTTTCTCTTTGCTGTGTCCCTGCTGCTCGAACCGGCCCTGATTGCCCTGGGCCTCTGGCGGTTTTATGTGCGTACCGGGCACCGTGTGCGCGAATGGAGTATCGATCAAGAAATGGTGCGCGGGGTGCTGCGCCGCGCATTGCCGATGGCAATCGCCGGCATTGCGGTTGTGGTGTACATGCGTACAGATGTCATTATGCTCCGGTACCTTTGCGATGAATCACTGGTCGGTGTTTATGCCGCAGCGGCGCGGCTCTGTGAACTTGTGGGTGTCTCGGCTATGCTGCTCACCCGGGCCCTGACGCCCGCGCTGGTTGAAGGAGACCGAATGGGCGCGTCGGTTTTCGGGAAACGTTACCAGTTGTTCCTGGATCTTATTGTGTGGGTCAGCCTCGTTTCCGCCCTGGTTCTTTCGGTCGGTGCTGTGCTCTTTATACCGCTTTTTTTCGGTGAAGCGTACACTGACTCTGTCCAGGTCTTGAAAATTCTGGCCTGGAAGGGGGTGGGGGTCGCGATGGGATATGCAACCGCCCAGTGGATACTGATCCGCAGCCTGCACGATTACGCTCCCGTCAGAAACCTTGTTGGATGCTTTGCTAACATCAGCCTGAACTTTATCCTTATTCCGCGTTTTGGAGCTGTTGGCGCAGCGACTGCATCGGTAATCTCCCTGGTGCTGGCAACGATTCTGGTGAATGCGGTCATTCCGGCACTGCGGCCCGTCTTTCAGTTTCAGCTTCGTTCGTTCAGTAGCGGCCCAGTTCGATTGGCCCGGTTTCGCGGGCGATGTGAATAGCCTGTTTTTTCAGAGAATATTTTGATGCACGTAGAGGTTAATAAACCGGTTGTTCCCGTCTTTGGCGCCTATTTTAACGGTAATTTTGGCGACGATCTTATGGCGCACATGATTGCGGGCCGATTGGCAGGCGAGGGGTATAGCCCACGCCTTTGGCGCGGGCCCACCGATGCTTTCCGCGGGCATGCCTGGCCGGTTGCAAACGATGTGGATGGGTTTCTTGAGGGTGCCCGCTGCGTGGTTTGCGGGGGCGGCATGATACTCGGCGACTCCAATTACCGGGAATATTGGGACGATTTTCATGCGGTTGCTGATGCCTGCATTTCAAAAAGTATTCCGATGCTGGCAATATCTGTGGGGGGTGACGGGGCCAGCCGGCAATTAAATCCAGTGGTACAAAAACTAGTGGATGCCGGTGCACTTCGGGCCGTTAGCTGCCGTCTCGATACAGATGTGGGGTGGCTGACCTCTTTGGGGGTATCAGCCCGGTACATCCCGGATATTGTCCTGACAGCCGGCACACACCGGACCAGGCACGAAATTAAGAAGGTTCTTTTCGTTTTAGCCGTGCATCCACTTGAAAAAATCCTGCTTGAGAGGGCCTGCAGCCGTCTTAATGCGCAGGGAATCAAGGTTTACACCATGGGGCAGCGTATTGACGGAGCATCCGGCAGCAGGAGAGCATTTCACGGCAAAACAGAGCGAATTGAAAACAGGGGTCTCCATACGGTTATGCAAACACTGTCCGATGTAGACGCTGTCGTAGCTTCCGGTCTGCATATGGGTGTTGCGGCGTTGTCCTGCGGGGCGCAGTTTATTTCTTACCGGGGAGCCGGTAAAACCCGTGAGTTCCTGAGGGAATGCGGTTTGGAAGACGCCAGTATTCAGGGACGCGGATTACATGGAAAACTGCTTAGCGCTTATCGGTTGCCGGGAAAAATCAGTCGACTCAAACCCTTTGTACCGGGGGAACGCTTTTCCGAGCTTCGAAAAGGTGCAGATGAGCATTACGACTTCATGCTTCACCACCTGGCAAAGATTCTCAGTCAGGCGTAAAGTTTTATGTGCCTGCCCCTGCAATGGTTGCCGGTCAAATGCCTGCGCAATGAGGCCCCGTCCATCGCATACTCTCTGATTCCCGCGTGATTGTTGCCGCCAGCCTGATCCGGTTGGCTAACCCTATATGCTACTGAATGTAAGGATGAGCCCGGCTATCATCCAGATATTCCAACTGACAATCGTTATCGCCATCGTAATTCGTCGAGGGTGCAGGGCATAGGCCAAACAACAGGGGATCAAAATAACAACTGCAATCCAGAAAGAATTCACAGGCGGCGAGGCAAATGCGAACGGACCGGACATAATAGATGACGCAAGAAACAGAGAGTATGATGCCGTCCATTCCTGGATGACCGAATTAGGAGAAATTAAGGGAAGTAAAAGGACACCGGCGACAGGAAGAATTGCAGCGCATAAACAGCACATAAGGGTGAACCCGAATCGCGAGGTAATGAACGTGTGTTTGGTTGAGTCAATCATTGTTTTGTTTCATGATGTAACGCCGCACAGCGGGTATACTCAAGGTCGAAACCAAAACCGGGGCCGGGGCGTCCGCTGCGGCTCTGCTTCGGTCGGCGGAGTTGGCTCTGCCTTTTCTCGCTTATCCACAAGGTGCGCGTCAATCGGGTAAAGAATCGTGTCGGTAACTACTGAAGTGCAAAACTCACCGCATAGGAGCCCCCAGAAGCCGACATAGAGCGCAACCACAACAATGAAACCCACGCCATCAGCTGAAGTGTTATCAGCAAGATTTCTACTAAACCACTTGTGAACGTCATAGAACGCGATGCGGTCCACCTCGCAGGCGGGGTAAATGCCACCTTTGCGGGCGTAGCCGAATACCGTGTCGTTTTTGATGAATGGAGTTCTGACATACGCCGTTGCACAGCCGGTTTGGGTTACAATCAGTACAGCGGTCGCAAGTGTCAGCACTCGTCGCCAGCATTTCTTCACATCGCGTCCCTTCTTTAAAAATTGAGCACAGGGCGCAATTAGGAGCAATGCCCGAAAAACGAAGGCCTTAAACGTGCCCA
>JABAHO010001692.1_pt1 | contig 19139 bp, 19 predicted proteins | sample 7062071 | NCBI WGS metagenome assembly JABAHO01 (sample SAMN14534356, study PRJNA622989) | marine sediment metagenome | biome: marine biome [ENVO:00000428]; feature: marine pelagic biome [ENVO:01000023]; material: deep marine sediment [ENVO:00002113] | place: India: Gulf of Kutch | collected...
CGACGTCGAACAGGTGGATCTTGCGGTAGATCCCCGCGACGGCACCGTCCGGCGCCACGGCCAGGCTCGTGTTGTGGACTCTCGGATCTCCGTCGATCGCTTCCGGGAAACTCCCGCCGAGAATCCAGACGCCGTGGTGGGCAGCGGCTTCGCGGAGGGCACTCGGAATCGGGCCGTCGAGATCCTGGGGGCACGCGATCGAATCGCCTTCGCGTCGCATGTACGCAAAATTTTCCGGCAACGCGATCCACTCGGCGCCGTTCGCGACGGCTTCGTCGATGAAGCCGCGCGCAGTCTTGAGGTTGGTCTCGACTTCATCGGTCGATGTCATCTGGACGAGCGCGATCCGCACGCGCGAAGCATACCGGGGCGGTATGTTGGTCGCTCGCCGGCGGGTGTCCGATGTTCACGCATTCGGCACGCCGGACGAGGGGGGGAGATGACGGCACGTCGAAAGAGACCCGCTCGCAGGGTGCCGGGTTCCAAGCGACGCTTTGGAGCGGCGTGGGACGTCGATCTCGAGATCGGCGGCGCGCTTGCCCCGCCGCTACCGCCGGGGCGCGGTGTCGGCGAGCGCGAACTCGAACGCGCCGCGTCGGTCGGAGACGACGTGATCCGAGGCCTTGCGGGGACGGGGGCGCCCTCGGGGTTTCTCAAGCTTCCGCACCGGAGCCGGGGCCTCGACGCGCTGCTCCGCAGCGCGAGACGCTGGCGCCGCCGGGGCGTCCGAGACCTGATTCAGATCGGGATCGGCGGGTCGGCGCTGGGCGCAGAGTGCATCTTTCGCGCCCTCGCCCATCCCGAACACAACCTGTTGCCCGACCGCGCGCGCCCCGGCCCGCGACTCCATTTTCTGGACAACGTCGACCCCGAACGATTGTCGGGGTTGCTCGAGGTGGTCGACCTTCGCCACACGCTCATCCACCTCGTGTCGAAATCGGGTGGCACCGTCGAAACCGCCGCCGGATTTCAGATCGTCCGCGAAGCGCTGCGCGAGGCGCTTCCCAGGACCCGACGTGAGCGCGCGTTCGAGCAACACGTCATCGCGACCACCGGGCGCAGCGCGCTCCTCGATTTCTGTTCCGAAAACAAGATCGAAACGCTCGAATTTCCCGAGGATATTGGAGGTCGGTTTTCGGCGCTCAGCGCCAGCGGTTTGTTCGCTCCCGCGATGACGGGAATCGATGTGGGGGTCTTGGTCCAGGGCGCGCGACGCATGTCCAATCGTTTGGTGCGGGCGCAGGGGAGTTCCAACCCCGCCAGCGTCGCGGCGGCCGTGGCGTTCCTGCTCGACGAGCACCGCGGCGTGACCCAGCAGGTGTTCTTCCCGTATGCAGATTCGCTCGAGCCGCTCGCGCGCTGGATGGTTCAGCTCACCGCCGAGAGTCTGGGCAAGCCCGATCCGCACGGTACGGGGCGTCGCAGTGCCGCCGGGGTGGGGTCGACGCCCATCCCGGCCCGGGGGACGACCGATCAGCACTCCCAGGTCCAGCTCTTTGTCGAAGGCCCCGCCGACAAGCTCGTCGTATTCGTGTCGGGGGGCCGCCACCCGAGCGACCTCTCGATGCCCGAGGACCTCCCCGAAGACGACCCGGCGGCCTATCTGGCGGGCGTTTCGATGGGCGCTCTTCTCGATGCGGAGCGTGAGGGAACGGCTCTCGCGCTGGCGGCGGCCGAGCGGCCGTCGATTTGCTGGGAGCTCCCGGAGGTCCACCCCTACACACTCGGTCAACTCCTGCTGGCGTGGGAAGTGCAGACCGCGGTCCACGCCGAGCTCCTGGGCGTCGATGCCTACGACCAACCCGGCGTCGAGGCGGGCAAGGTCGCGGCCTTCGCGCTGATCGGTCGGGAAGGGTACGACGACGAGCGCGGGCGCATCGAACGCCAGCGGCCGCCCAGGCGCCGCGTCGGGGATGCGCCCTGAGGCGCCCGCTGCCCGGCGGAGGGCGCTGGCCCTAGCGGCGGTAGACGCTCGGANNACGGATCACGTCGTAGAAGTCCTTGCGGTCCTTCTTGGCGAGGCGCGCGGCGCGGCTGATGTTGCCGCCGCAGCGGCGCAGCAGGCCTTCCACGTAGCGCGTCTCGAAGGCGCGTTTGGCTTCACGGAAGGAAGGGACTTGTTCGGGTACAGCGGCGACACCGAGTGCCTCGGCGCTGATGGCACCGCTCCCGGCGAGCTGCACCGCCTGGCGGATGCGCTCCCGAAGCTCGCCCACATTCCCGTCCCAGCTCTCCTGCAGAAGCGCTTCTCGCGCCTCGTTACTGAAGCCGACCGGTGTGACGCCGATCTCGTCGGCAAAATGGGAGAGGAAATGAGACGCGAGCGGCAGGATGTCTTCCGGACGCTCACCCAGCGGAGCCAGTGACACGGCGCGAGCGGATCCGCCAAAGAGGCCTTCGTAGCGCCGCTCGGGTGCCGTCACGATGACACGCGTGGTGAGCGTGTGGTCGCGATCGCCACCTTCTTGCCGAAAGCTTCCCGCTTTGAGGGCGCCGGTGAGCGCGGCGCGCGCGCTCGGCTCGAGTGCGTCGATCGACTCGAGGACCAGCGTGCCACCACTCGCCCCGAGTAGCGCCCCTTCGAACGCGTCGGGAAGTGCCGGGTAGGTGCCCTGGACGCAACCAAAAATTTCCCGACCCTGGATCGGACCGGGGACCGAGTCGCAGTGCAGTACGACGAGAGAACTCGCAGCGCGCGGGCTCCATTCGTGGACGGCCCGCGCGAGCATTGATTTCCCCGTGCCCGAGGGCCCGAAGAGCAGCAGCGGGAAGTCGTTGCGAGCCGCCTGGGCGGAGAGCTCCACCGCTTTTTGCATCGCGGGACTCGCCGCGACGATTCGATCACTGCGGCGTCGCCCGACGCTCCGACTCGCGGATCGCGGGTCGGTAGCCGTGGCGGAAGTCGTTCGGGTGATGTTGGTATTTTCACCCGATGTCTGTTCGCGCATTCGGTGGGGCCCCCCGAAGAAACGGCTGCGCAAAGCTATGAGTTGGAGTGGTGCTTTGTCAATGGAAAGAGGGGCTTGGAGTGTAGAAATGCTGGCTCGAGAGGGGTCCTTGCATGTGCCCAGGGGGGCTGCGAGATTGCCGGCATGACGATTCCCGAACCCCCGTCGGCGGATACGCCGCATTCCCTGCGGGGATCACAGGTCCACCGGGATTCGTCGAAGCCTCGCGCGGGGAGTGATTCGCGACCGATCCAGCGGCTGGCTGGCGCGGTCATCGATCAGATCGCCGCGGGCGAGGTGGTCGAGCGTCCCGCTTCGGTGGTCAAGGAGCTCGTCGAAAACGCCCTCGATGCCGGGGCCGAGCGGATCCGCGTCGAGATTCTCGGCGGCGGGCTCGACCGCATCACGGTTCGCGACGACGGAACGGGGATGACCCCGGAGCAGGCGCACCTTGCCCTCGAGCGCCACGCGACGAGCAAGCTCGTTACACCCGAAGACCTCGAATCGATCGCAACCTTTGGATTCCGCGGCGAGGCGCTTCCCGCGATCGCTTCGGTTTCGGAGTTCACCCTCCTGACCCGCGCGCGCGGCGCCCGGGAGGGTGTCGCCCTGACGGTCCGGGACGGACGCAGCGAAATGCGCGATGCGCCCGCGATCGCAGAGGGGACACGGGTCGATGTCGCCAACCTCTTCGGGGCGATCCCCGCGCGCCGCAAGTTCCTGAAGCAGCCGGCGACGGAATGGCGACACATCATCGATTGGCTGACACGCGCCGCGCTCGCGCGGCCCGACGTTCACTTCGATATCACCCGCGACGGTCGGGCCGCCGCCACCTGGCCCGCGGTTGCACAGCGTCGGGATCGCGTGGCCGCTGTATTGTCGAGCCGCGACAGTGAGGCGATGGTGGAAGTGGCGGCCGCCTCGGCACCGGGTGACCCGGAGCACGGCTACGCGATCGAGGGTTTTTGCTCGCGACCGGACGCGCACCGCGCGGGGGCTCAGGGGCTCTATCTCTTCGTGAATGGCCGCCCCGTTCGCGATCGTCTGCTGCGCCACGCCCTCCTCGAGGTGTACCGCGACGTCTTGCCCAAGGGGCGTTTTCCGAGCGCCGTGTTGTTTCTCTCGGTGCCACACGGCGACGTCGACGTGAACGTGCACCCGGCGAAATGGGAGGTGCGATTTCGCGATCCGCGCGCCGTCCACCGATTCATCGCCTTCGCCGTGCGACGTGCCCTCGAGCACCGCGCGTGGCTGGGGGGGCGCGGGCAACCTCGTCCCGACGCACCGCCGGCGGCGCGAAGCGCGGAAGCGTGGACGCCGCTGGCGAAGGACGCCCGAGCGGACGCGATGGCCCCGGGGCCGCCCGCGCAATCCACGGATTGGGTGTTGGCCGACGCCCCGCTCGAACCCCGCGCCGTCCCGCTCCCCGCGGAGGAGCGCGAGCGTTCGCAGGGGCTGCATTTCGCGGATCTCATCCTGCACGGACAACTCCACGCGACCTATCTCCTGGTCGAGGGGCCCGACGGGCTGCTGCTCGTGGATCAGCACGCGGCCCACGAGCGCGTCCTCTACGAGCGCCTGCGCGCGCAGTGGCGCGAAGGGCACATTCCGCGGCAGCAGCTGCTGCTCCCCGTGACGGTTTCACTGACCCCGGCCGACCACTCGCGCCTGGCGGAGCACGCCGGCGACGTGGATGAACTCGGCTTCGAGCTCGAACCCTTCGACGAGTCCGCCTGGGTAGTGCGCGCCGTTCCGGCGTTGCTCGCCGACCGCGACCCCGAAGAGCTGCTGGTCGAACTCGCCGATGCGGTGGGCCGGGAAGCGGGCGGTGGAAGCGGGCCGCCGGTGCCCCGGGGTCTCGATCCCGCCGAGGCGTTGTTCGCGACGCTTGCGTGTCACAGCGCGCGTCGCGCGGGCGACCGCCTGGAGCCCGCGGAGCAACGCGCGCTCTTGCGGGAGGTCGACTCGATCCCCTGGTCGCCGACCTGTCCACATGGTCGTCCCGTCGCCGTTCCGATTCCCCTCGCGGAAATCGAACGCCGCTTCCGCCGTACATANNGCCGTCGCGATTGCACTGGCGGAGCGCTTCGGGGGCGAGATCCTGAACGCCGACTCGATGCAGGTGTTTCGCTTCCTCGATATCGGTACCGCCAAGCCATCGGTCGAAGAACGGGGGCGGGTGCCACACCACCTCTTCGACGTCGTGGCGCCCAACGAGCGCTACAGCGCGGGCCGATTCGGTCGCGAGGCCCGCACCGTCGCCGCGGCGATTCACGCCCGCGACAAGATCCCGGTGGCCACCGGTGGCTCGGGGCTCTATCTGCGCGCCTTCCTCGAGGGTGTGGTGGAGACGCCCGACATCGATCCCGAACGCCGCGCGGCGCTCGAGGCGGAGGCCCAGCGGGCCGAGGACGAAGGCGACCCCCATCGCCTGCACCGCCGTCTCGCCGAATCCGACCCGGCGAGCGCCAAGCGCATCCACCCCAACGACCGGCGCCGCACGCTGCGCGCCCTCGAGATCCTCGAAACCAGCGGCCAGGTGGCGTCCGAGCTGCGTGCGGCGCACGGCTTCTCGGAAGGCCGCTACCGGGTGCTCTACTTGGTGCTCGATCCGGGTCGGGAGGAACTCGACCGGCGAATCGACGCGCGCGCGCGAACGATGGTGGAACGGGGGCTCCTCCGCGAGGTACGCGATCTGCTCGGGCGCGGCTACGGGCCCGAGCTCCCCGCGATGCAGGCGATCGGCTATCGCCACCTGCTTCCCGTCGCAGAGGGTGTCGAGACGCTGGCCTACGCAGAGCAGCAGATCGCGGCCGACACGCGACGGTTTGCGCGTCGCCAACGGACCTGGTTTCGCGCCGTCCCGGACGCGATCTGGTTCCACCCGGACGATCGCGCGGCGATCGAGGGGCGCGTTGCCGCATTCCTCGAAGGAGCCAGGTCACGATGAGTGGTGCGCTGCCTGTGGTTGCGATCGTCGGCCGACCGAACGTCGGCAAGTCGACGCTGTTCAACCGCTACTCGGGCACGCGCCGGGCGATCGTCGAGGATCGACCGGGTATCACCCGCGACCGGATACACAGTGTGGTGGAGGTGGGGGACCGCCCGGTGTTGCTGATCGATACCGCCGGGCTCGACGCCGACGCCACCGGAGAACTGGAAGGAGCCGTGCAAGAGCAGGCGCGCGTCGCGGTCGATCAGGCCGACGCGGTGCTCTTTCTCGTCGATGCGAAGGCGGGGCTCCTCCCGGAGGACGAAGAGATCGCGCGCGAACTCCGCCGCGCGCGGGCGCCCGTCGCGTTGCTCGTGAACAAGGTCGACCGCGCCTCGCACGAAGACCGCGTCCACGAGTTCTATCGGCTGGGCTTCGAACGCACCTGGCCCGTGTCGGCGGAGCACGGGTCCGGCGCCTGGCAGGCGCTCGAAACCCTCGTGGAAGAGCTGCCGGAAGGGGAGGGCGAGCCGCCGCCCCCTGCCGACTACCGGGTCGCGCTCGTCGGCCGACCGAACGTCGGCAAGAGTTCGCTCTTCAACCGCCTGATCGGTGCCGAGCGGTCGGTGGTGTCGGCCGAAGGGGGGACGACCCGAGACGCCATCGACACCCGCATCGAAGTCGACGGCGAAGTCTTCGAATTCGTCGACACCGCGGGTTTGCGGCGCGGGGCGCGCCGGGATCGCGTGGGAGAGCGGGTGAGTGCGCTCCTCGCACTGCGGGCGATGGAACGCGCCGAAATCGTGTTGGTGTTGGCAGACGCGGAGCAGGGCATCACGGATCGCGACGTTCACATCGTGGGCCAGGCGCGAGAGCGGGGCCGCGCGACCGGCCTCGTACTCAACAAATGGGACACGATCCACGGCGAAGAGGCGTCGGCGCGGGTACGTGACGAGGCGACCCGCGCCCTCCGCTTCGCGGCAGACACGCCGATCGTGCGGCTCTCGGCCCTCACCGGCTCCCGTTCCGATCGTGTGTTCGGCCTGGTCCGCGGCCTCGCGGCGGCCGGGCGCACGCGGGTCCCGACCGCCGAGCTCAACCGCTGGCTCGCCGACGCCGCCGAGGCCCACGAGCCCGCCATGGCGCAGCGCGGAACCCGGCGCCGACCGATGCGCTTTTTCTACGCAACCCAGGTGGGTACCTGCCCGCCCTCGTTCGTGTTGTTCTGTAGCGACCCCCGAGCGGTGCGCGCGNNACCGCTTCCGCGATCGCTTCGGAGTGGCCGGGACCCCGATCCGGATCGTGTTTCGCTCGAGACGCCGCGAGGCCGACTGAGCGCGTGCGCGACCCGGGGCGAGGGATATGATCCGCCGGAAGGAGTGAGGCGTGGCGCGTCGCAAGAAAGAACCCCAGGACACACTCGAAGAGCTCGAATCTCTCGGAGTCGATATCGCCGGCTGGGTGCAAGAGCGCTTCCTGATCCTGGCGCTGATCGCGGGGGGGATCCTGGTGGTTGCCGCGGCCGTGGGCGCGGCCACGTCGTGGCGCGCGTCGCAGAGCGACGAGGCCTCGGCGGCGCTCGCGGATCTGCGCCGAGAATTCGTCGTGGCAATGGGCGGCTCGCCGAACCAGGTCGAGATCCCCGAACCGGCCAACCCCGAGCGCGCTCGCGAGATCCGCGAGGAATTCGCCGGGCGTTTTGCAGAAGTGGCCCGCGCCTACGCCGGACACGGCGCAGCCGCGCTCGCCGCACTCGAAGCCGGCGGCCTCTACCTGACCCTGGAATTTCCCGACCGCGCCCTCGACCTCTGGCAGGAGGCCGCGCGCGCCACCGATGACGATTCGGCCTTGCGCGCGCTTCTCGAAGTCCGGGTGGGCCGCCTCCTGGAAGACGCGGGCCGCTTCGACGAAGCCGCCCGAGNNAGCTACCCGCTCCGGGCCCACTCCCTGGGCGACGCGGCGCGCTGCTGGCTCGCCGCAAATCAACCGGACGAGGCGCTGCGGGTATACGACCAGCTCGAGAACGAATTTCCGAATGCGCAGATCCCGGACTATGTGCGCGGGAGGCTGCGGCGCCTCAAGGTCGAGAGACGGGGGAGCGGGGCAGGGGCCACGGGCTGAACCCGGCCGGGTTGCCAACTACGATTTTTCGCCTTATTTTCGCCTTTCATTCGAGGAGGGGAAAATGAGCCCGAACACACAACTCCAGAAGCTTCGCTGTGCAGCCGTGTGGCTCGAGATCGCGCGAACCCCGGTCGCAGTGAGCTTCGCGCCGGTGCGGTGGCCACGCCGAAAAACACGGGCTCCCGAAGCCTGATCAAGGCGAGAGCGCTCATCGACGATGCGTTCCAAAGGGCCACCCAGGTAAGGGCCGAGGCCCGGAGGCGCATCGCCGATGGCTCACTCTCGAGACGTTCGAGGCTCGGACGATTCGCGGAAGTTCCGCGATTTCCGCGATCTCCGCGGGATGGTCGGGTCGCTGGCTACGGCCCTCGGCATCGGCCCGGGTCGAGAAATCGCCCGCGAGGAGCTCGGGGAGGCGGGGTGGTTTCATATCGGTCTCCACAGCCGAGGCCGATGGGGCCGCACGCGACTGCATATCGCGCTCGAGGCGAGCGGCGAATTCACCTTGGCCCAGCTGGGGCTCGAGGGGCTCTTCTTGCACCCCTTCTCCCTCGAGTTGTCCATGCAAGGCGAGCCCGTTGGCGAGTGGAGCGACACACTCTCACGCTACTGGGCTCCACAGCTTCGGACGAAAGAGGGCGGGCCGACGCTTCGCTACCGATTCGGGGGACGTTTCCCGCTCCTCGACCTCGAGCTTCCCGCTCGGACCGATTTCGAGCTCCACTTCCGGTGTCCGCGAAGCGACCGTGAAAAACGCGACGGATTCGAGGCCACGAGCCGTCTCGAACACGCGGTGGTGCGGGTGTACAGCCAGAGCGCGCTCCGACGTCTGGTCGCAGAACCGGGCTACGACTCAGCGGTGCTGCGCTGAGTCCACAATCTCACGGATCTGCAGGGCGCCCGCTGACTCGCGCGGGGTCGAGACGTAGATTCTTCCCACAGCTGTCCAAACGCGCCTCCTCCCGTTTTCGCCACGGAGAAGACCACCACGTGAGTTCAGCCTTTCGCCCGGACGACATTGCGCGCGGGTTTCTCGCCGAACCCCCGCCCGCAGAGCGCTACGGGCGACAAAAGCCGCGTCCCTACGAGGCGCCGGGTCTGATCCTCGAGTCGATCCCCGAGGGTGCGCGGGTCCTCGATGTCGGTTGCGGAACCGGCTCGATGCTCAAATTGATGAGGGAGGTTCGGAACGTCGAGTCGCTCGGGCTCGAACCCGATCCCGAGCGCGCGGCACTTGCGCGATCGGGCGGGTTCGACGTCCTCGAGACGACGCTCGCCGATGCGTCGCCCGCCGAGTTGGGTGTGTTCGATGTCGTCCTCTTCGCCGATGTCCTCGAGCACCTCGACAACCCGGTCGCGGACCTCGAGGTGGCGCAGCGCTTTCTGCGAGCGGGGGGATGCATCGTCGCCTCCATACCCAATGTGGCGCATTGGAGTGTCCGCACGGCGCTGCTCGCCGGGCGCTTCGACTACCAACCGTATGGGATCATGGATGCCACTCATTTGCGGTGGTTCACCGAAGAGACGGTCCGGAAGGTGTTCCGGCATGCCGGTCTCGCGGTGGAGCGTGTCGCCGTGTCCGCGGGAACGGTTCTTCCGGTGTACCAGGAGACGCGGCCCTGGAAATGGGCACCCCGTAAGCTCCGTCGCCGCTTTGTGTGCTGGGCAACGCGGCGAGCGCCGCGGCTCTTTGGGTGTCAATTCGTGATTCGGGCGCGACCGGCCGCGGACGGTTGAGGCCGGGGGCCGCGGGCGCAGAGGCGCGCGTGCCTAGCTGCGGCGAGCGAACCACCAGGCGCGTCTTTTCGCGCCCGGGGCCGGGGGCGCGAACTCACTGATCAGCGCGGGATTGGCCACCGATCGGACCGCGCGCACCGCGTCCTCGGAAGAGACCCCCTGCGAGGCCAGGAAGGGCCCGAGTGCCCGCGCGAAGTATTCGGGGTCACGCGCGAAACGCGGAAACTCGAGGAAGTAGGTGGTGACCTCGTAGCGAACCAGGGTGTGGAGAAAACGGAAGAACTCGACCGCCAGTTTTTCTTCCTGCTTGTGGGGCTTCGACGTCTTCCACAAGCTCCCCGGGTGTCCGAGCGCGTTGCCCCCTCGTCGGCCCGCTTCGCGAAACACGGAACGTCTGCTCTCCGCAGCCGAAAAGAGGTCACGGACCGGAATGATCGCCGCGTCGATCGTGACGCGTCCGGCGTCGAGTGCTTCGCCCAGTTCGTCCGAGAGTCGCGGGTTCTTGATGATGTAGGGGCGGTCTTCGTCTGCCAACCACCGCTCGAGTCCCGCGTGGGAGTGGGGGTCGACTTCGCGTTTGGCCTCCGCCGCACTGAAGCCGGTGTCCAGACCGAGCGCCGAGAACAACTGCACCAACAGCGTCGTTCCGGCCCGCCCGGTTCCGCCGATCAACACATGTCTGCTCGGAACTGAGGACGCGGGTTCCAATGGACTCGTGCTCACCCCTTGGCCGCACGCGGTGCGGTGGCGGCAGTCTAGGGTCGAGTGAATGCGACGCAACGCTGCCGGCGCTGCACCGGCACTAGCTTTCTTTCGCCTCGGCACCCCGCAGTACACCCGACACGGCGAGGGCCGCGCGCCGCTCGGCGTCGTACCCGAGTTCTTCGAGCACTTCGTCGTTGTGTTCGCCGAGTGTCGGTGCAAGTCGATGGATCGCGGCGGGGGTGCGCTCGAAGCGCGCCGCCGGGCGGGGCTGTCGGACGGTTCCGAGGGTGGGGTGCTCGCGGGTTTCGAGGAGGGCGTTGGCCGTCACCTGGGGATGCTCGGGAAGCTCCTCGCGGCGCAGGATGGGTGCTGCGGGTACGGCGTGCTCGTCGAGGCGGGGCACGATCTCGTCCGTCGTCCATTTGGCAAACTCGCGGGCCGTCATCTCGATGCGGCGTTCGCGGTGCTCGAAGCGGCCGTGAAGCGTCTTGAAATCGGGGAGGTCGAGCCAATCGTCGCGGTCGAGTGCGCGGCACAACCCTTCCCATTCCGAGTCCGAGATCGCCGCCGCCGTGACGTATCCGTCGCGGGTCTCGTAGATCATGTCGTGGCTGACCTGCCCAGCGGTCGGGTCTCGCTCGTGCCCCACGAAGTTGAGCGAACTCATCCCCTCGGGCCACAGGAACGTCACCATCGCGTCCAGCATCGCCAGCCGCACATGCTGACCGCGACCACTTCGCTCTCGTTCGAGGAGGGCCGCGGTAATTGCCTGCGCGGCCGTGATGGCCGTGGTTTTGTCCGGGATGATGGTCCGCACCATGCGCGGTCGTCGGGTGCCGACGTCGGATTGGATATCCGCCAGCCCGGAGAGGGCCTGGATCACCGGGTCATAGACCCGTTGGTGTGCGTAGGGGCCTTGCTCGCCAAAGCCACTGATCGAGACGTACACGAGCTCGGGGTGCTCGCCTCGCAGAATGTCTTCCCCGAGCCCCATGCGCTCGATCGCGCCGGGGCGGAAGTTCTGGATGAAGACATCCGCGGTTGCGGCGAGCTCCTTCACGATGGCGACGCCGTCTCCGGTCTTGAGATCGAGACACACAGAGCGTTTGCTCCGGTTGGTCGACAGAAACGCGCCGGTCATCGCGCGCTGGCTGATTCCGCGCATGCGATCGCCAGCAGGGGGCTCGATCTTGATCACGTCGGCGCCCTGGTCGGCCAGCATCATCGTGGCCATCGGCCCCGAGATCATGCTGGTGAGATCGAGGACGCGAAATCCGCTCAGAGGTCCTGTCACGCGCCATGTCCTCAACTGGGGGTTCGGGCTCACGATATCGAACGCCGGGTCCTGGCCGATCGAGCCCACTCGGGGCCGCGGGAGGAGGTAGGTGGGTCGCAGCCCACAAGGTCGTGAGGCGAGCCCGCCTTGAAGCGGTCGGGCGCGGCCGGTCCGTTCGGGGTGGGCAGGAGGCCATGACGAGCCAAAGCCAGCCCCCTCGGAAACCCGGATTCATTACTTATGAAAATATCTATTTTCGACGGTTGTGGGTGNNAAATCAGGCCGCTCTTTGGGGCCCCGCGGTTGCGCCGCTGGGCGGCTCATGGCCGAGCTTCACCCTGGGCCGCGAGGCTCATGCCCGGGCTTCACCCTGGGCCGCAAAGCCGCCCCGCGTCCGATTGGCAAAGGCCACCAGCGAGAGCATCACGGGGACTTCGACCAGGACGCCCACGACGGTGGCCAGCGCTGCGCCGCTGTGGAGACCGAAAAGACCGATGGCGACGGCCACCGCGAGTTCGAAGAAGTTCGAAGTGCCGATCAGCGCCGCGGGAGCTGCGATGCCAAAGGGAACCCGCCACACCCAGGCCCATCCGTAGGCCAGAAAGAAGATCCCATAGCTCTGGATCAGGAGCGGGATGGCGATCAAGACGATCACGCCCGGCTGCTCGAGGATGCGGGGAGCCTGAAAGCCGAAGAGCAGCACGACCGTCGCGAGCAGTCCGACCACGGTGTAGGGCTTGAGGCGGGCGCTGANNGAGCACCCGTCGGGTCAACAACCCGGCGGTCAGCGGGACCACTACGTAAAGCAAGACCGACAACAACAAGGTCGACCACGGCACCGCCACCTCGGCGACCCCCAGCAGGAGCGCCACGATCGGGGCGAACGCGAACACCATGATGAGATCGTTGAGAGAGACCTGGACCAGGGTGTAGGTGGCGTCGCCCCGCACGAGTTGGCTCCACACGAACACCATGGCGGTACACGGCGCCGCGCCGAGCAGGATCATTCCCGCGATGTATTCGCGGGCGTCTGCCGGATCCACCCAGGCTCGAAACACACCCTCGAAGAAGAGGAATCCCAGCGCCGCCATCGAAACCGGCTTCACCAGCCAGTTCACGACCAAGGTCACGCACAAGCCCTTCGGGCGATCGCCGACGCGGCGAAGCGACGAGACGTCGACGTTCACCATCATCGGGTAGATCATGATCCAGATGAGAACCGCGACGACGAGGTTCACGCCGGCCGCCTCGAGACGTGCGAGGGCTGCGAACCCCCCCGGAAACAACGCGCCGGAGGCGGTGCCCGCCGCGATCGCCAGGGCTACCCAAAGGCTCAGGTATCGCTCGAAGATCCCCATTCCAGATCCCTGGTTGTATTGCGCTACGAGCAGGCCGGGAGGTCGCGACCGGTGGGTTGGCCACAATCGGCGAATCCCTCGCCTTCGCAACAGTTCTCGGTCAGGTAGTCGACGAGTGCGGCCATCGCCTCGAAGCGCGGGCTGTAGATCAGCGAGCGGCCCTCGCGCTGGCACCGGATGACGCCCGCGTTCTTCAGCTCCTTCAGGTGGAAGGAGAGCGTGGCGGCCGGGACCCCGAGAGACACCGCAACCGCGCCGGCCGCGAGGCCCTCCCGGCCCGCGCGGACCAGGGTCCGGTAGATGTCGAGACGGGTTTCGTGGGCCAACGCAGCGAGTGCGCCGACTGCATCTTGTTTTTCCATATTTCGAATATTGTCTAAATATCGAAATCTGACAAGAGGCGATCCCACAGGCGCGACGCCCCCTCGTGGTGTCCCCCGAAAATCCGTGGCGGCAGGTCGCCTTCTTGCGGCGCTGTGGCGCCGGAGGGCGTCGAGAGCCCGGCACGCGCCTTGCTCTTTCCTGGAACGCAGCCTCTCGAATCCAGAAAGAACACCCATGGCCCCGGCCCCGATCCGCGACCGACTCGCCGCCATCCGCAAGGTCCTCCGCGGCCGTCTCGTCCCCGCTCTCGCGATTGTCGCGGGCCTCGTCGCGGGTCCGGCGTTCGCGATCTCCGTGTTCCCCGAAGCGCCCCTGGTGAAGCAGGTCGTGGGCGGATGGATCGCAGGAGTGTATTTCGCCCTGTGCGCAATCCCGGAGTATTTCCTGGACCTCTGAGGTCTCTCCGAGAGGCCTGGGGATCCACCAGGCATCGCCGGAGCGCAGGCGGACGTTCGGCCGATGTGCCGCCCCCGCCAAAACCCCTAGGTTTTCGGCCTGGGGGGACTGTGGCTTCGAACGCCGCGAAGCGCGCACAGCGAGAGGCGATATTTGCCCGCACCTGGGACTACGAGTCCGGGATGGATCCCGTGCGCGCCTATCTCATCGGTCTCGGTGAGGATTCGCAGCGGACGACACGCGCGGCTCTCGACTCGGTCGCCGACGTGCTCTCGGAAGGTCGGGTGGATGCAGGGGCGCTGGCTTGGCACGAACTCCGCCACGGCGAGGTCAATGCGCTCCGAGGTCGCATTCAAAAGCTCTACGCGCCGTCCACCGCGAACCGCTACCTCTCGGCGCTCAAAGCCGTGTTGCGCGAGGCGTGGCGTCTCGGATGGCTCGATCGCGAAACCCTCGAACGCACCCTCGATGTGAAGCCGATCAAGGGGAGCCGCGGGCTGCGCGGCCGCGCGGTCTCCCGCGAGGAGTTGAGCGCCCTCTTCCGGGTGTGCGCGGACGATTCCAACGAGGCGCTCGGCGTGCGGGATGCGGCGCTGCTCGCGGTGATCTACGGCGCGGGTCTGCGGCGCTCGGAGGTCGCGGGCCTCACGGTCGGCGACTTCAAGGCGGGCGACGCATCGCTCCGGGTGCGCGGCAAAGGCAACAAGCAGCGCATCAGCTATCTGCCCGACGGCAGTGTGGCCGCCCTCGAGGTGTGGCTCGGGATTCGCGGAAGCGAGGAAGGCGCCCTCTTCTGCTCGGTCACAAAGGGAGGTCGCCTCACCTATCGCGATCTCTCGCCCCAGACCGTCTACGACGTCGTTCGCAAGCGGCACCTGGGTGCGGGAATCGCCGAGTTCACCCCGCACGATCTGCGGCGCTCGCATATTTCCGACCTGCTCGACGAGGGCGCCGACATCGCCGTGATCGCGCGCCAGGTGGGTCATTCCAACGTCCAGACCACGGCGCGCTACGACCGCCGCGACCGCCGCGCGCAACGCGACGCGGCACGGCGTCTCGACGTCCCCACCAAATAGCCACACGGTTCGCAGTTCCTGCACGGCTTGCGCGCTCCCGCGCGGCGATCCGGGCACTTCCCGCTCAGTTCCCGCTTTTGGGCCTCCGTTAAGTGCGGAAGACCCCGCCCCATGGAGTCGACGCAGCACCGCACGATGTGGTGAATCGCGGCCGCCTCCGATGCGTCGAGGGAACGATGGAACTGGAAGCTCTGATCGAGACGATCTGTGACCGCTATCTCGAGGAACTCGTCGAAGCCCAGCGCACGCAACACCGTCGGGCCGGCCGCGAGAACGAGGTGCGCGAGCCCCTGTCACTGGGGGAATTTATTTCCGCCGAAGAACGTCGGATGGAGACGGGAGACCGCTCCATGGTGGAGGCGGATGCCCGCAAGCTTCTGGGCGATACCGGCGTCGAACTCCCCGAGGCGGAATTCGACCAGCTCTGCCGGGAAATCCAGGCGACCCTGATCCGCGGCTTCCAGATCGGACATTTCTAGAGCGGAGATCTCGCGGGCGGATGCCCCTACCGTGCCCGGCCGGTTTCGCGCTCCCCTTCGCTGACCTCCGCGCGCGCGGCGCGCGCGCGCTCCACCTCGTCCCGAATCACCTCGAGGTACGCGCGCCCGTACTCCTGGTCGGGCTCTACGTAGTTGCCCTCGGCCCATTCGTTCCACGATTTCAGAAAGACGATCTGATTGGATGCGGGCCGCGACCGGGCCCGGGTCAGCGCATCGCGTAGGTGCGTGCGAAAGAGTTCCGGCGTGCCNNAGGTGCGTGCGAAAGAGTTCCGGCGTGCCGCCGGTGAGGACATAACCGCGCGCGCCACTGCGCGGGGTGTTGTCCCAGTTGGACATCACGACGGGATAGTCGAGGGGCGACACCACTTCGCCATAGGCGCTGGCGATGTAATCGGCGTAACGCTCCACCAGCGGGCGTCGTCCAAGACGGCGGAGGGACGCGCTCCACCAGCTCGCGTGGCGCTTGCGCTTGGCGATCTGCGGCGTCTGCTGCACCGAGGCGTCGAAGCCCGCTTCGATGGGGTCCCATTTCGCGGTGCCGAAGCCCACGAGGTGGAGCCCGGGCAGACCGGCCGCGGCGGCGAGCTCGCGCCAGAGCGCGCAGAAATCCTTCGCGTCCGGAAGCTCCTTCGGTTTGAACACGGCGAAGAGCGGTTTGCCCGAAACCCGCAGATAGCGCGGGTCCCGAAACGCCGGGAGCAGTGCGTCGAAGTGCCGGCGGAGGTCGTCCTCGCCGGGGTAGGTCTGTTCGATCAGGGTGCGGTGGGGCATCCCGTACCAGACACCGGTCCAGCTGGTGTTCGCCCACCCGAGACAGAAGGGGAAGTCGGGTTCGCCAGACGCGAGCACCTCTTCGAAGGGGCGTTCCAGGACTCGCCGACCCGCGAACCAGTAGTGCCAGTAGAGAAATCCGGCGATGCCGTGGGTTCGGGCCAATTCCGCCTGAGCGCTCCGCGTCTCCGNNCCCGAGCTCGCCGGGGACCTTGGGTTGACGGTGTCCGCGGAAGAGCGGGCGCGCCGTGGCGGTGTGGGTCCACTCGGTGAACCCCGGGCCCCAAAAGGCATCGTTCTCCGCAATCGGATGGAATTGCGGCAGATAGAACGCGACGACCCGCGGGCCCTCCTCCCCCATGCCGAATCACTATAGCGGTGGGAATGCGGCTCGCTTCGCCCGCGAATGTGTTCCGGGGGCGCCTGGCGTAGTGTTTCGCGATGGACCGACAACAACTCCAGGACAAACTCGAGCAACTCGTTGGGCCCGAACACGTCCAGTCCGACGCCGACGAACGCTCCTTCTACTCCACCGATCTCAGCATGGAACCCGGCGAAGTCGCGGACCTCGTCGTTGCACCCGGCTCGGCCGGAGACGTCGAGGCGATCGTGCGGATCGCTCTCGACGCCGGAGTTCCCGTCGCACCGCGCGGTGGCGGCATGTCGTACACGCACACCTTCGTGCCCGGTCGCCCCGGCGCCGTCCTCCTGGACATGCGGCGGATGAAGGGCATCGAGGTGAACCCCGACGACCGCATCGTCGTCGTGGAGCCGGGCGCCACCTGGGAAGAGATCTATCTCGCGACGAGCGAGCACGGCCTGCGCACCCCGTACTGGGGCCCGCTCTCCGGTCGCTTCGCCACCGCGGGCGGGACCCTGTCCAACAACAGTGCCTTCTTTGGCTCCTCCCAGTACGGGCTTCTCGCGGAATCGGTGCTGGGTCTCGAGGTGGTGCTGGGTAGCGGACGCACACTGCGCACCGGCGCCTGGGCGCACACGCGGGGTACGCCCTTCACCCGCTACTTTGGGCCCGATCTCTCCGGGCTCTTCCTCGGAGACACCGGTGCCCTGGGCGTCAAGACCCGGGCGGCGCTCCGTCTCGTCGACCTCCCGGCGGCCTCGGTGGGCCTCGCCTTCTCCGTCCCCGACCTCGACGCCTCGAACGCCGCCCTGCTCGAAATGGGCCGCACCGGGCTGGGTGCCGAGGTGTACGGTTTCGATCCCCTGTACAACGGGGTCTTCGCGGACCTGGGCTTCGATTTCCTCGCCGGTGTGCCCTGGACGCTCTTTGCAGTAGTCGACGCTGCGGACGAGGCCCTGGCCAATGCCGCGGCGGATCACCTGCGCGAGATCGGGCTGCGCTACGGAACCGAGATCGATCCGAGCGTGCCGAACGCGGTACGGGCAGACCCCTTTGGCGCGGTCCCCCAGGTGTTGATGGGACCCGAAGGTCAGATCTGGACACCGCTCCACGGCATCTTCCCGGCGTCCAAGGCGAAGGCTGCGAGCGACGCCACGCTGCGTTTCTTCGACGAGCACGCGGCCGACATCGAAGCGCACCGCATCAAGACCTCGTTTCTGACCGTGGCGGTGGGCAATGACTATCTGATCGAGCCGAGCTTCTACTGGCACGACCGGGTGGATCGCTTCCGCCTCGAAAAACTCGATCCCGAACACGCGGAAAAGCTGCGCGACATTCCCGAGGACACCGAGGCCCGCGCGGCGGCGCTGAGCTTGCGGCGCGGCCTTGCCACCGTCTTCGATGAACTCGGCTGCATGCATCTCCAGATCGGCAAGTGGTACGACTACGAGCGCTGGCTCGACCCCGCTCTGCGCGAGACGCTCCGCGAGCTCAAGACGAGCCTCGACCCCACCCACGGCATCAATCCGGGCTCGCTTGGGCTCGCGCGCTAGCGCCCGAGGTGCTGCTCGACGACATCGCCGATTCCGCGGCCCTTGCCCGCGACGAACACCGCTTCCTGGCCTGCCCGCAGCCCAAGGTGTTTGCTGCGATCCAGCAGGTGTGCCCCCGCGAGATCGCCGGGTTCGATGCGGTGAGACGCGCCACGCCCTTCGTGGCCGATCGCCCGCTCTACGCCCAGATGCTCGGCGCGGGGTACAGCGTGCTCGGTACCGTGCCGCTGCGCGAAGTCGTGATCGGGCGCGTCGGCCCCCTGACCCGCCCGTTTGCCGCGGAGCCTCGCGTGCGCGACCGGAGGGCCTTTGCCGAATACGACGCGACCGGCGAGGTGAAGGTGTGTCTCGGCTTCGCGCTTCGCGCGGGGTCCAGACACGGCGCCACCGGTACCGAGGTCCTCGCCGCCTTCCGGATGTGGCCGGCCGATGGGCGCGGCGGATGGCTCCGGCTCATCGCGCCCGCGATTCGTCCGATCGCGGGCGCCGTCTCTGCGCGCTTTCTCGCGGCGCNNGGCGTAGCGCGCCGGATTCCTACACGGAGGCCTCGGGCATCTTCAGGAGTTCGGCTTCGTTGGCGCCCTCGTGAAAACGGGCCAGGAGCGCGTCCGGGTCGTAGGTCACCCCGACCGGATTCTTCTCGAAGGCGAGGCCGGTCATGTACGCGTGGGCGTCGCTCATGTCTTCGAAGCAATCGACCTGGAACTCCATCTGGTTCCCGTCCGGATCTCGGTAGTACATCGACAGGGTCAAACCGTGATGGATGCACCAGTACGGCCGCACGCCCGCGTCCCGCAGTCGCTCGTAGGATTCCAGAAGGGTCTTGGCGTCGGGGTAGGTGTACGCGACATGGTCTACCCCCACAGCATTCGGGGGTGGCGCGTCGGTGCCATTCTCGCGCCCCTTGGGATCGAAGACGTCGAGGTTGGCGAGCGCAAAGCGGTGGTGTTCGTCGTCGTAGGTGAGAAACGCCAATCCGGCGTTCTGCATCTGGACCTTTGCGTCGAACACGTTCTGG
>JABAHO010002706.1_pt2 | contig 19135 bp, 29 predicted proteins | sample 7062071 | NCBI WGS metagenome assembly JABAHO01 (sample SAMN14534356, study PRJNA622989) | marine sediment metagenome | biome: marine biome [ENVO:00000428]; feature: marine pelagic biome [ENVO:01000023]; material: deep marine sediment [ENVO:00002113] | place: India: Gulf of Kutch | collected...
GCGGGCGACGGCATTGGCGGAATTAGACCGGCGTCACGTTTACCATGCCATTCGAGATCGCTGGTGTAGAATGCGCCCCCATTTTTGACCACGCGCCCCTCGCACGGCGCGGCGGCAGGGCAGCGAATCATGAGCGACACAAGCGGCGAGGACGGAGAGGAGAGCGGCTACGCCCGGTGGTTCAGGGCGTCCACCCCGTACATCAGCGCGCACCGCGACAGAACGTTCGTCATCCTGCTTGGCGGGGACGCGCTCGCCGATGGAAACCTGCCGAACATCGTTCACGACCTCGCGCTGCTGCACGTCCTGGGCGCGCGGGTGGTCGTGGTGCACGGCGCACGGCCGCAGATCGACGCAGCGCTGGGGGACTCGTCCTATCACGAGCATCGCCGCATTACCCAGGCGAGTGCCATGGAGACGATCCTTGGCGTTCTGGGTCAGCAGCGCGGGCGCCTGGAAGCGCTGTTCTCTACCGGGCTGCCCACGAGCCCGTTGCGCAACACGGACATCTCGGTGGTGGGCGGCAACTTCGTCACGGCGCGACCCGTCGGCGTACATGGCGGCGTGGATCATCTGTTGACCGGCCAGACCCGAAGAATCCATGCCGGTCGAATCCGAAAGGCCCTGGACTCCGGCGCGCTCGTTCTGCTGTCCCCGGTGGGCNNCCACGCGTTCACCGGCCAGCCGCGAAGAATCCATGGCGGACGAATCCAGAAAGCCCTGGATTCCGGCGCCCTGGTGCTCGTGTCTCCCCTTGGCTACTCACCTTCCGGGCAGGCGTTCAACCTGGCCGCGGACGAGCTCGCGGCAGACGTGGCCATGGCGCTGGAGGCCGACAAGCTCATCGCGTTCGGTCGCGATCGTTACGTCCGCGACGAAAACGGCGAGCCGCAACCCAACCTGACGCCGAGCCGGCTGGACTCCCTGATCGACGTTCCTGGGCTCGACGACGCAACGACGCGCGGTCACCTGCGGGCGCTGTTACGCGCCTGCCGCGGCGGCGTGCCGCGCTGCCACCTGGTGAGCTACGCTCACGACGGCGCCCTGCTGGAGGAGCTGTTCACGGCCGCCGGCGGCGGCACCCAGATCAGCGAGGACCACTCGAACCTGGTGCGGCCGGCGCGCCAGGAGGACGTGGCCGGCATCGTCGAGCTGATCCGGCCCATGGAGGAGGCGGGCGCGCTGGTGCGGCGACCGCGCGACAGGCTGGAGCAGGAAATCGATCGGTTCTTCGTCGCGGAGGTGGACGGTATCGTCATGGGCTGCTGCGCGCTCTATCCCTTCGACGGCTGCGCCGAGCTGGCCTGCGTGGCCGTGCACGAGGCGCACCGCAGGAAGCCGGGCGAGCCAGGCCTCGGGGTCGCGATGCTGCGAGCCGCCGAGGCGGCTGCGAAAGCGCTGGGCCTGAGCCAGATCTTCGTGCTGACCACCCAGACTCGGGACTGGTTCATGGAGAACGGCTTCGAGGACTCAACGCTCGACGCGCTTCCCGCTCCAAAGCAGGCTATGTATAACTACCAGCGCAACGCGAAGGTGATGACCAAGCGACTGAGCTGAACGGCCGGGAGGCGCAAACCTGAGGGAACGCCATGACTGACGAGAAAAGACCTTACTCATCGATCGTCGTGGACGGCGTGCAGCAGGCCCCGAGCCGCGCGATGCTGTATCCCGTCGGCTTCACCGAAGCGGATTTTGCGAAGCCACAGATCGGGATCGCCTCCACTTGGAGCATGGTGACGCCATGCAACATGCACATCAATGCTCTGGCAGACGCAGCTGCCCTCGGTGCCGACGAGGCGGGCGGGAAGAGCGTGCTGTTCAACACCATCACCGTGTCCGACGGCATCAGCATGGGCACGCCGGGCATGCGCTACTCGCTGGTCTCGCGGGAGGTGATCGCCGACTCCATCGAGACGGTCGTCGGCGCCCAGGGGTTCGATGGGTTCGTCGCCATCGGCGGCTGCGACAAGAACATGCCCGCCTGCGCCATGGCCATGGCCCGGCTCGACCGTCCCAGCGTCTTCGTCTACGGAGGGACCATCCAGCCGGGCGAGGAGCGGCGCGACATCGTCTCGGTGTTCGAGGCCGTCGGCGCCCATGCCGCAGGTCGGATCTCCGACATCGAGCTCAAAGAGGTCGAATCCACGGCCATCCCCGGGCCGGGTTCCTGCGGTGGGATGTACACGGCAAACACCATGGCGTCCGCCATCGAAGCGCTTGGCCTTTCTTTAGCAAACAGCTCTGCCCAGGAGGCGGTCTCGAGCGAAAAACGCCAGGACAGCTACCAGGCAGGCGCCGCCGTGTTCAATCTGATCGAGCGCGGGATCAAGCCCAGCGACATTCTCTGCCGAGAGGCGTTCGAGAACGCCATCACCGTCACCATCGCTTTGGAAGGGTCCACCAACGCGGTGCTGCACCTGCTGGCCATCGCCCACGCCGCTGGAGTGCCGCTGGAGCTGGACGACTTCTCACGGATCGGGGCGCGGGTGCCCGTGCTGGCCGACATGCGCCCGGCCGGCCAGTACGCCATGAGCGAGCTCATCGCCATCGGCGGCATCCAGCCGCTGATGAAAACGCTGCTCGAAGAGGGCCTGCTGCACGGCGACTGCCTCACGGTAACCGGCAGGACACTGGCCGAGAACCTGGCCGACGTGCCCCACTACCCCGATGGCCAGAAGGTCATCCGCCCGATGAGCGACCCGATCAAGAAGGATTCGCACCTGGTCGTTCTCTACGGCAACCTCGCGCCCACCGGAGCGGTGGCGAAAATCACCGGGCACGAGGGGCTGTCCTTCACGGGCACGGCCAAGTGCTTTCACGGCGAGGAAGCCGCGATGGCGGCCATCATGGACGGGGTCATCGACCGCGGCGACGTGGTCGTGGTGCGCTACGAGAGGGACCCCGGGGTGGTCCTGGCATGCGCGAGATGCTCTCGCCCACCAGCGCCATCAACGGCCGCGGCCTGAGCCAGGACGTGGCGCTGATCACCGACGGGCGGTTCTCCGGCGGCTCCCACGGCTTCGTCATCGGTCACATCACGCCGGAGGCCTACGAGGGGGGACCCATCGCGCTGATCGAAGACGGCGATGAGATCACCGTCGATGCCGAGAAACGCGAGATCACTCTGAACGTCGGCGACGCAGAGCTAGCCGCACGCCGCGCCCGCTGGCAGAAGCCCGCCCCGTACGCAACGAAAGGCATTCTGGCCAAGTTCGCGCGGCTGGTCAGCTCGGCAAGCGAAGGCGCGGTAACGGACAAAGACCTGGATTGAGCACACCGGCAGAATGCCGCGAGAAGGGGGAAGCACTCGTGCCGCAGCAACCACAGGAACCCGACATCGCCTCATGGCACCGCTACTTCGCCATCGAGTGCAACAATGCGGCCTGGGACCTGGCCGGCCAGGCACGCACGGCCGATGAGGACGAGCAGATGCTGCAAGCCGCCCACGCGTCGGCCTTTCACTGGGATCGGGTCGGCGAAGAGCTGAACCGGATGCGCGCGAAGATGCTGCTTGCCGAGGTGCACGCGCTGCTGGGCATGAACCCTTCGGCGCTCCGGTACGCCGAGGAGATGCAGGCCTATTTTCTGGACAGGGACACGCCCGACTGGGAGATCGCCCTTGCACACGCGATCTATGCCCACGCCGCGCACGTGGCGGGGGATCTCACCGCCCACGCCCGTGCCTATCGGGATGCGCTGCAAACGCTCGAGGCCATTGCCGACCCCGAAAATCAGATGCTGGTGCAGATCACCTTCGATCAGGTGCCGCCACCGGAGCCGTAAGCGGGCTACAAACTCGCCATTGCAGGTGGTGGTTCACATGCTATCTTCGGGCATGAGAGGTCACGCAGTCACGGTGGGGCATGAGGACGACTCCCTCAATACCAATCGACATCCTTTCTATACGGGGTGCAACCCGCATGGCGCTGCTCGCGCTGGGCCCGCTGATCGTAGCGGCGCCAGCGGCGCTCGCCGATCTCAAGATAGACCGGCTGGTGATCGAAAAATCTCAGCGAGTGCTGATCCTCGAGCACGACGGGTCACCCGTCCGGTCCTACGCCATCGCCCTGGGCGGCGCCCCGCGCGGGCACAAGCAACGCGAAGGCGACCTGCGCACGCCGGAAGGGCAATACACCATCGATGCGCGCAACGAGGACAGCGCCTTCCATCTCTCTCTTCGGATCTCCTACCCAAATGAGGCAGACCGCGAGCGGGCAGCCCGGGATGGGGTCGACCCCGGTGGGCAGATCATGATCCACGGCATTGGGGAGGCCGACCCGGAAATGCGCAAACTGCATCCCTACATCGATTGGACCGCGGGCTGCGTCGCGGTGACCGACAGCGAGATAGAGGAGATCTGGTCGCTGGTCGAGATCGGCACCCCTATCCTCATCCGGCCCTGACCTCCGAACGCCGCCGGAACTAATCGCTCCAGATGAACCGCGCCTTGAGACCACCCGGCACGCTGAACGCCGCATTCCCTGGACATCTGATCCCAAGCCCGCAGGACCCGCCATCTTGAACCTGGATCTCACGCTGAAAGCTGCGGCCATACTCGTCCTGCTGATCTCCGGCACCGAGTACATGCTCTCCTCGGTCATACACCTCGGGCCCGTGCTCTTTGCCAACGTGATGTTCGTCACCAGCATCTTCAGCCGCACCCAGCCCCAGCGAATCGCCGTGATCGCTCTGGCCTTTGCCGTGGTGATTCCCATTGGGGCTTTCCGGGCCTACATCCGTGACGATTCGGCGCTGTGGGTCGCCCTGCTCAATCTGGGAATTTTCTGTTACGTTGCCTTCGTTGCCGTGCGTACGCTCAAGGCACACTCGGGGGAGACCGTGGAGGACGGCCAGGATCCGTAGAGGTCCGGCCGGCGGAGTCTTTCGCAAAGCTGAGACAGGAGACGGGGCGTGATCGACGCGTTCAACTACTTCGTTTTCGTTCTGGTGCCCATCTTTCTGCTGGGGTTCCAGGCGGTGCTGCTCGCCATCATCTTTTTCTTGAGGGCGAGGAGGTGGCTCTCGATTTACGCGTTCGCCGGCGGCGGCTTTCTCGCGGGGCTGGGCTTCGGCTACCTCTACGCCACGCTGAGCGGATCCACGGAAGCGCTGCTGGCCGTCTGCCTGTCCGTGGGAGTGTTTGGAGTCTTGTCAGGCGCCTTCTGGTGGTTGCTTCTGGTCAAGAAGGCTACCAACGGAGATGAACAGGCGTGACGAAACCCCGCCGCAACCTCCTGATCGGCGTGGCCGCGCTGGGGCTCGGCGCGTGCGCATCGGAACCCCGCGTCGTGGAGCTCAGCGACGCGCGTTTCTCGGTGGATTGCTCGGGCGGTACCCCGTCGTGGGCACGCTGCCACGAGCTGGCCGCACAGGCTTGCGCCGACCGCAGCTTCGACGTGGTTTCCCAGGTGAGCAATGAGGGCAGTGCGAACGTGGGCCGCAACGATTGGTCGACGACGGGTTCTGAGGTGACCCGCCGTATGGTAGTCGAGTGCCGGTGACGAGCCCCCGAGCTCGCTCTCTGACGCCCGCCCATACGAAGCCGTGACGGCCCTTACCGGGCCATCGGCTGAATCACTGACAGGCTGACGTGTTCCGGTGCGACTACCGGCGCCCGCGGTCGCGGGCTTCGTTGACCGTGAGCTTGCGGCCCGATACCTCGGACTCGTTCAGATCTGCAATGGCATTGCGAGCCGAATCGTCACTCATCTCGACGAAGCCGAAGCCGCGCGAGCGGCCGGTGTCGCGATCGGTGATCACCTTCGCAGAGCCGACCGCGCCGAACGGCGCAAACATATCTTCGAGATCCTGGTCCGTTACGCTCCAGGGCAGATTTCCAACAAATAGCTTCATATATACCTTAGTGGGCAAGCGGTACGTTAAATTTCCCCAGACCGGCGGTCGCAATCTGCACTATCAGGCACCCGCACCGCTTGCCGAATTAGACTTATCGAAGGCAGCTCAGAGAGGCGTTAAACTCGAGACCCAACCGGTGACGAGAAACTACCGCGTTTTTCCCGCATATACAACAGGGCGCCCGTGGGCCTGGACACCCGCCAGGCGGCCGTTTGCGGGGAATCCGCGGAGCCAGAGATGGTTCAGCAACCCGCCTTGGCAGAGGGAAGGCGCGGGTGGGCAGCGGCACCTTGAACGACCCCGAATGTCCGTTGGGCCGGAGAGCACTATGCGCATACAACTGAAACTTCCGATCGTCTTCCTGGCCGCCATGCTCGCGGGGTGCTCGCCCGAGGAGGGCAGCGATGCGTGGTGCGAAGACATGGCCGAGAAGGACAAGGGCGACTGGACGGCCAACGAAGCCACGGAGTTCGCCCGCAGCTGTATATTCAAATCCTACGACGACGAGTAGAACACGGGCACCCAGCCGTGGACGGCGAAGCCGCACGTGCCTATCTACTTGCAAGGCCCGAAGCATGGGAGGATTTCCCTTTCGGACCCAACGTCTACGTCTACAAGATCGGCCGCAAAATGTTCGCGACCTTGAGCTACGCGACCGGGGTGGCGCAGATGAACCTCAAATGTGAACCCAACGAGGCCATGGTGCTGCGCGACATCTTCGACGCCGTTCGGCCCGGCTATCACATGAACAAGGCGCACTGGAACACCGTGACGCTGGACGGCTCCGTTCCTGGCGGCGAGCTGGAGCGCATGATGGACCGGTCATACGCGCTGGTCGTCGGGGGTCTCACCAAAGCCGAGCGAACGGGCCTGGAAGTGCGCCACGGCCGCGACGCCATCTACCGTTAGGATCCGGTGGCTGCCGGACGCCTGCAAAGGTCTTCGTCACGCTGCTATAGTCCGGCCGCGAGGCATCCTCAAGGAAGGGATGAACGAAACTCAACTTATGCTGGGGCTCCTGCTCAGCGCCGTCGGCATCGGCTATCTGGTATACGGCCGCCGCCAACAGGTACCGATGTTTTTCATTGCCGGTCTGGGACTCCTTTTGCTGCCGTTTTTCGTCGGTTCCCCCTTGACGCTCCTCCTCGCCGGAGCCGCCGTCGGGGCCGTGCCGTTTCTGATCAGACTATGAGCCCGACTTGAGAGCCATCGCCATCATCACCGCCCTTGCGCTTCTCGCGGCGTCGCCCACGGCCACAGGTGACGGCTCGGCAACCGGCGTTCGCATCATGGAGTCTCAGCGTTACTGCCAGTCAGCGCGGCAGTGCACCAGGGTCGAGACCCGTTGTGGCGGCTGCGACTGCGGGACCGCAATCAACGAGGCGTTTGCAACCGAACATCAGGCCAACCTGGCAGCCCAGTGCGGCACCAGCGAGCAGGCAGAGTGCGAGCGGCCGTGCCCGGAAACCCGACCCATCTGCGTGGTCGGGCTGTGCACCCTCGAGCCTTTGCGAGGCCCTTAAGCTCATGAGCTTTCTTCCGCCGGACTTTCGCGTTCCAGAGCTGTTGAACACGCCCTCCTTTCACGCCAGACCGTTGACCGTGGACGACGTGGTTCGAGACTACGATGCCGTGATGACCAGCCGAGAGCGACTGGTCGGCGTATTCGGGCCCCAGTCGCAGTGGCCGGCCGCCGATCTCTCGCTCCGACAGAACCTCATCGACCTCGGCTGGCACCAGAAGGAGTTTCAGAAGCGCAGCTCCTTCGCATACACGATCGTGGACCCGAACGACTCAATGACCATCGGCTGCTTCTACGTCTATCCCGAGGCGCCCGACGGTTTCGACGCCTCTCTGTACCTGTGGGTCCGCACCAGCCACGCGCACATGGACGAGTCGGTCTTCTTGACGGTGAAGCAATGGCTGGAAGAGACCTGGCCATTGGATCGGCTAGCCTGTCCAGGCCGTAGGTGATCGCCCGGGACGCTTACCCCGGCCGCGGCCCTACCCGCCAGTAGCGCAGGGACGCGCCCGAGCCCAGGTTTGCCACGTCGTACTTTCCGGCGTACGCGTTCCGCACGGCTTCGATTTCCCCCGCGTCCGCAAGCTGCACGAGCGTCGCGGCGTAGACGGTATCTGCAATCTTCAGCCTGACGTCCGGATCATCGGCTACCCAATCCGGCCAGTTCTTCTCCTCCGGGGCGGCCGCGGCAACGTACAGCGTGCCTTCTACCTGGGCACACCAGATCGTCACCGAGTGCGGAATCAGATAAGGGGTCGCCACTTCCAGCGAAACTTCCCCGTACTCGTCCGAGAACGACCAGTCGCTGGGGAGCACTTCTGCCTCCTCGCCGGTAAGCCACAGCCCCGGCCGACGGTCCCGCGGGTCACAGGCACCGAGAATCAACACGGCGGTCAGCAGCACCCAAGCACGTCCAAGGGTCATCATCTTCGCTCCCCCGCAGCAGGTTACGCGCCGATACTAAGAGTGCAGGGGCCGCTTGTCACCAGAACGCGAACGGCAAGACGGGCGAAGCGCGTTTGCATTGCAGGGCGATCTCTTGGCAGATTCACCCTCGGGATTAAGGCGGGCCGACCAGCCCGCCTCCCCCAGGCCCCAGAAGCGGGGTCTGCAGCCGTGTGGGCAACCGCACGCCGAACGCGACGCGNNACATCCGCCGAGCGCTACAGGCGCTTCACACCGAGCTCGAGAACGCAGACCCCATCGATCCCGAGCTCGTTTCGCTGCTCAAGGAAGTGGACTCGGACATCCATAGAGCACTGCAGGCGTCGACGCCCACCCTCGACGGGCTGGGAGACCGGCTGGAGTGGCTGGCCGCAAAGCTGGCCGTCTCCCACCCGCGGGTAGAAGGTTTCCTGCGGGAGCTGGTGGATGCTCTGGGCAAGCTTGGAATATAGGAGGCCGAGATGATCGAAGGCGGATGTTTCTGCGGCGAGGTTCGCTACCGCATCGAGGCAGGCGAGTACCCGGCGGCTCACTGCCACTGCACCATGTGCCGTCGGACCAGCGGCGCGCCTTTCGTCACCTGGCTCGTGGTGCCCAAGGAGAAGTTCGCGTTCACCGCGGGCAGGCCGAAGAGGCTGCAATCCTCCGATCGCGGTCAGCGGTTCTTCTGCTCAAGCTGTGGCACGCCCGTGACCTGCATCGTCGATGACCATCCCGACAACGTTGACGTAACGCTCGGCAGCCTGGACGAGCCGAACGACATCGTGCCAAAGTTCGAGATCCATACCGACACCCGGCTCGACTGGGTTCAGACCAACCTCCAGCAGGGCTGAGCGCCGAGTTGTCCACGCTGTACGCAGTGTTGGCTGACTTGTTAGTAGTTCTGCACCTGCTGTTCATCGTGTTCGTCGTTGTCGGTGGCTTCCTGACCATTCGCTGGCATCGAGTCGCCTGGGCGCACCTGCCCGCCGTGGCATGGGCCGTGGTGGTCGAGTGGGCTGGCTGGATGTGTCCGCTCACCCCCTGGGAGCTGCGGCTGCGCTACCTGGCAGGCGAAGCCGGCTACCATGGCGACTTCGTCGCCCACTATCTGCTGCCGCTGCTCTACCCCGAAGCCCTGACCCGCAGCACCCAGATTCTGCTGGGCGTCCTGGCGCTGGCCGTGAACGTCGCCATCTACGGGGGCTGGTGGTACCTCCGCCGGCGGCAATAACGGATAATCCGCGGGCAGGGGTGAGGAACATGGATCTGCAGAGCTGGCGTGAGGACATCGACGGCGAGCTCAACGCCGACAACCTGCGGGCAAAGCTCGCTGTGGGAGGCTACGCGGTGGCCATGTATACCTATCCACCCGGAACGCACTTCGGCAATCACATACACGCCGGTGACAAGAAAGACGGAGTGCTTTCCGGGGAGTTTCTCATGGAGATCCAGGGGGAGAAGGTGCTCCTCCGGGCCGGCGACATCCTCCACGTGCCCGCGGGCGTGGTGCACTCGGCACGCGTCGTCGGAGAGGAGCCCGTGGTCAGTCTGGACGCCACCAAGCTTTGAGCCCGACGTCGGACAGCCCCTGCGCTGCCCTGCTCGGGGGCAAGGTGGCGTCGATTCGCGCGGTCGCGGATCCTGCCGGCCCATCCTCTCTGGGGGCTTTGGAGATCGAGCTAAAGAACGGGCGTATCATCCACGCCCGCCCTGCGGGGTCCGGCGGCTGCGCGATCCTGCCAGGGCCCGCCCGCTACGAACCCCGCCGCTGGCGTGATCTGACCCCCGATCTCCCCTTCGCCTTTGCTCGTGATGCAGTGGTGACGCTGGCCGAGGCGGTGGAACTGGACCACAAGGTTGTGGGTCTGAGGTTAAAATTCGCCAACGGCGCGCAGTTCGTGTACGACACGAGCGGCGGCGGCCCGCGGCTGACGACATCAATTGACGAAGTTTCCGGAGCAAGATCGTGATGCGACTGGTGTGCATCTTCCTCATCGCCGTGACCGCGGCGATGAGTCCCCAAGGCGGCCAAGCAGAGCCCGCCCCTGCGGCCGACGAGTTTCCCCTGCCCGTCGTCGAGGCAGCCCCGGATTTCAATGGCGTGCTGGCCCGCTCGGCCTGGATTTACATCGGCGGCCAGCCGGAGCGATCGGCCCTGGCTCGCATGAAAGCGCTCGGCGTCGAGACGGTCATCAACCTGAGAACTGGCGCGGAGATGAGTGATCGGCGCCAGGTTCCCTACGACGAGCAGGCGGAAGCGGAATCACTGGGCATGCGCTACGTGCACGTCCCGGCAGGCGGCACGAAATACCCTTACTCGCCCGCCGCCGTGGACCAGCTGGCCGGCGCCATCGCCGCAACCCAGGGCAAGGTTCTGCTGCATTGCGCGTCGGCGCGACGGGCAAGCCACCTTTGGGTCGCCTACCTGGTGAAGCACCAGGGCTTCACTCTGGACGAGGCCATTGGCCACGGACGGGCCGTGAACTTCGGCGAGCTGCCCTTAGAAGGGTTCCTCGGCCAGCCCGTCTCGTTCGAGCTGTCCGAATGATCAGACCCACCACAATCCCGGCGCGAGCGAAGACCACTCCCAGGGGCGCTTTCGCCACCCATTTGCCGCCGTGCACGTTGCTCGCGAGGTGTCCCAATGCTGCGCAAAGGTGACCAGGCTCCGGACTTCGAGCTTTCCGACCAGACCGGCCAGCCGGTCAAGCTCAGCGGGCTTCTGCGGAACGGTCCCGTGGTGCTCTACTTCTATCCCGCCGACTTCACTCCCGTATGCACGCGGGAAGCTTGCGCCTTTCGTGACCGCCACGAGGACCTGAGCAATCTGGACGTCGCCATCGTGGGGATCAGCCCTCAGAACCAGGCGAGTCACCGTCGCTTCGCGGAGACCTACGGGGTGCCCTTCCCTCTGCTCTGCGACACCGACAAGACGGTCATCCGCGCCTACGGGGTCGATGGGCCCCTGGGACTCGGGGTGCGCCGCGTCACGTACCTGATCGACCGGGAACGAACCATCACCAACCGCGCCGTGTCGGACATCTTTCTCGGCAGCCACTTGGCACTCATCGAGGAGGTGCTCAGTCAACCGTAGCCGGCCGCCCCGGCTCCTGCGGCAACCCCAGAGCCCGTTCGGCCGTCAGGGGCTTCCCCTCGACGTGCCCGCGCCCATCACCACGGCCACCAGGCGCCTGGCAAGCTCGCGAAAGAAAGCGCCCATCCATCCATGCAGGAGCAGCCCCAGGGCGATGCCCCCCAGGTCCACCAGCACATCGGCCAACTCAGCGGATCGAGCGGTCTCGAAGCTCTGCAGCAACTCGATGAGCAAGCCGTAGCCGAACATCCAGCACCCCGGCACGAGCCAGTGCCGATGGCGGTGCGCAAGGGCAAGAGCCAGCGTGAGGTAGGTAAACGCGAACCCGTGCAGGAGCACGTCGCTAAGGCGAAAAACGGCATCGGGCGGGCTCGGGTGCAAAGCCAGGTAGGTGCAGATCGCCAGCGGCAACCAGAAAGCGATCGTCAGCAGCGCGGCTGCGACTCGCTCAGACGCTGGCCGCCGATCGCTCATGCACGAAATCCACCAGGAACTTCACGTTATCCACAGGCGTCTCGGGAATGATCCCGTGCCCGAGGTTGAAGATGTGACCGGCCCGTCCCGCGGCCTGATCGAGGATTCCCTGAGCCTGCTCGGCAACCGTGGCCCGGTCGGCACAGAGGACGATGGGATCGAGGTTGCCCTGAACCGACCGGCACCCCAGCTCGTTCCAGGTTTCCCCAAGCGGCACCCGCCAGTCCAGAGCGAGCACGTCGGGCCCGGCTCTCACCACGTCCGCAAGCAGATGCGAGTTGCCGGTTCCGAAGTAAATGACCGGCACCCCGCCGCCCGGTGCCTCCTTGATTGCCTGAATCAGCCGCCGCGTGTGGGGCAGAACGTAGCGGCGAAAGTCGGCCACGGACAGACACCCAATCCAGGTGTCGAAGAGCTGCACCGCGTCCACGCCGGCGCGGATCTGCAGATGCAGGTAGCTCGCCACCTGCTCCGCCAATTTGTCCAGCAGGCGGTGCCACACCGCCTCGTGCTCGTACATGAGCTTCTTCACGAACACGTAGTTACGCGAACCACGGCCCTCGATGGCGTAAGAGGCGAGAGTGAACGGCGCTCCCGCAAAGCCGATGAGCGCGATTTCGGGCGGCAGCTCCTCGAGGCAGGATGTTCTTCACGGTCTCCGCGATGTACGGCGTGGCTTCCTGCGCCGGCAGGCTCCGCAGCCCGTCGACGTCCGCGGTGGAGCGAATCGGATTTTCGAACACCGGACCGACGCCCGGCTGGTAGTCTAGCCTCAAGCCCATGGGCTCCAGGATCGGCAGAAGATCGGCAAACAGGATGGCGGCATCGACGCCGAGTATCCGCTGAGCATCCAGCGTCGCCCGGGCGGCGCGTTCGGGGTTCTTGAAGAAATCCAGGCTCGGCATGTCGCCTTTGACCTGATGGTACTCGGGCATGTAGCGACCCGCCTGGCGGTTCAACCAGATGGGCGTATGGGGCGTCGCTTCTCCCCGACAGGCCTGAAGAAAGGTCTTGGTCATTGTGCTCACACGTCCGGCCGCGGCACCTTAGCAGACAGCAGCGGCGGGTCAACCAGCCGCCTGGTCGAGCGCCCTCGCCTTCACCGCACCTATGCCCTTGAGAACGAGCGCCCGCTCCGCGCCTAGGCGAAGATCCTGGCCGACGAGCGCGGCGGTGGACTCGCAGACCAGAACCCCACCATGGCCGGCATGGGCCTGGAGCCGGCTCGCGAGGTTGACGGGCGCGCCGATGACAGTGAAGTCCAACCGCTCCTCGCCCCAGTCTCCCACCGTGCAGTAACCGCTGGCCACGCCGCAGCGGGTCGTCAGCGTAGTGACGTAACCCTGTCGCTGCCAGCACTCGCTGAGCTCCAGCAGGAGCCGCGACACCTGCACGCAGGACTCCAAGCAATCCACGGCTGCGTGACCCCGGGCAGATGCGTTGGGGTTACCGAAGTAGGCGATCAGGCCATCTCCCTGCAGCCCGGCCAGGGTGCCCCCGGATGAGGCGAACAGCCGGCCGCTGGCCGCGAAGTAGTCGTTGACGACGACGGCCAGCTCTTCCGGCGCCAGCCGTCCGGCGAGCTCGGTGAAGCCGACGACGTCCACGTAGGCGATGGTGAGCCAGCGACGTTCGAGCCCGCAGCGCTCGTCCGGCCGGCGGCGCACTCTGGCACGCACCGGCGGCGGCAGGTAACGGCCAAGCCTGCTGTTGAGACGTTCGGTCACCAGCGCGCGCCGGGCCAGATCCTGCTGGGCGGCGTGCAGTCGCTGCGCCTTGGCGAAGCTGGTGAGACCCAACCCGACGGTGTAGCCCACCAGCAGAACGGACGCGGTCAGGTCGGCGGCGGGTGTGCTGGCTGGGACGGGGGCGATCGCCACGATGCGACCGATGCCGATGCCCGCGGCCAAGGCCACGCCCGCGCGCCAGGCGAGCCACCAGCCGGCCTGGGCAGCATTGCTCGCGAGCAGCACGGTGATCGTCACCACCAGTGGAAACCAGGGCAGCCAGAGCCAGCCTAACAGCACGCCCGCCAACAGCGCTTCTGCGAGGTGCAGGCCCAGGGCGAAGCGAACGGTGGAAGCGCCCCGGGATTCGATCAGCCGGCCGGCCACGTGGGCGAAGACGGCCCATATCAGGCAGCCAGCCGCAGAGGCCGCGAGGGCCCAGGGCGGCCTGGGCGTGCCCTGCAGAGCCACGATGGTCAGCGCGAGACCCGAATAGCCCGCGTAGCGGAAAGGAATGGCGCGCAGGTGCAGGTTTCGCAGAGCCATGGGCGAGACTCTGGCGCGCTCGCCCGCCCCGCGCCAACGACATCGGCTAGCGACGCTGTCAGCTTCCTAGCAGACCGAGGGATGCCGCCGGCAGGTCAGGTGGCGCGTCCTAAGGTGGGGTCGAGGTCGGCGTCGTAGTCGACACCGTCGATGCCGAACCCAAAAATCTTCAGAAACTCCTCACGAAACCCGTCCAGATCGCCCAGCTCGGCTAGGTTCTGCGTGGTGACCCGCTCCCAACGATTCCGCACGTCCTCCTGCACCGATTCGGCCATCTCGAGGTCGTCCATGCGGATGCGCCCGGACTTATCGAGGCGCATGGCCCCGTCGGTGCAGAGCTGCGTTGCGAACATGCGATGGATGTGCTGGATCGGATCTTCGTGGACGCCGCGCTCCTTCATCACCTTGAAGAGCAGGGATGCATACAGCGGCACCACGGGAATCGCGCTCATGGCCTGAGTCACCACGGCCTTGAGCACTGCGACCCTGGCGCTCCCGTCGAGATCCTCCAGGCGCTCGGAAATCGCGGCGGCCGCCCGGTCCAGATCCTCCTTGGCCTTGCCCAGGGTGCCTTCCCAGTAGATTGGCCAGGTCAGCTCCGTGCCAATGTAGGTGAAGGCCAGGGTGCGGAAGCCCGGAGCCAGGAGACCGGCGTCCCGCAGCGCGTCGATCCAGAACTCCCAGTCCTCGCCGCCCATCACGGCCACCGTTGCCGCCGTCTCGTCCGGGTCCGCCGGCTCCAGGTCCACCTCGACCACCTCGCCGCGGTCCACGTGAACGGATTTCATGTGCAACGCCTGGCCCAACGGCTTGATCACCGACCGGTGCAGCTCGCCGGTGCGCGGATGCTGGCGAACCGGGGACGCCAGGCTGTAAATCAGCAGATCGATGGGGCCAATGTCGGCCTGAAGGATGTCGATGACGCGGCTCTTCATCTCGTCCGAAAACGCATCGCCGTCCAGGGTCTTCGCGTACAGCCCCGCAGCGGCCGCAGCCTCCTCGAAGGCAAAGTTGTTGTACCAGCCGGCGCTGGCGGTGCGCTTCTCCGAGGGCGCCTTTTCCAAGGACACGCCAAGGGTCGCCGCGCCGCATCCGAAGGCGGCCACAATGCGGGACGCCAGGCCGTATCCGCCGGAGGCCCCGATGACGAGGGCGTTGCGAACCGGCGCCCCACCGACTAAAGACCCCTGGCCGGTGACGTAGTCAATCTGCTCGTTGACGTGCGCGGCACAGCCACTCGGGTGCGCAGTGGTGCAGATGAAGCCACGGATGCGGGGTTTGATGATCATGGTTCTAACCGCTGGGAGCGGGCGCCATGATACCGCGGGCCGCAGCGCGTCGCATTGCCGCAGGAATGTCCACCACCTTGGGACCATCCCTACGGATGCAGGCCGTCAGAGCCGTGCGCGCAGCAATCTTGTAGTCCCGGTCGCCGTCGAGGGCAACCACTCCGGGCCCCGCCAGCGGGACCGGCGTGTCCAGGGGTAGACGCGAGGCCGAGCGAACCGACACCGACTGAAAGGCGCCGGGCGAAAGCGGCGCCAAGAACTCCACGCCCGGACCCATCTCTACGAGCAGCCCTTCCTCGTCCTCGGCCTCGACCAAATCGAGGATCCCCCCGATCGGCGACATGCCCACGGCATCCGGCTCCGCCCGGGTCAACACGATTCGCGCAAGCTTCTGAGCCGCGAAAGGCAGGAGATTACCCACATGGTCGTCCCGGAGAAGCACGGCGTCCACCAGCGCAAGATCCCGCACGGCCCGTCCGTGGGCATCGGTACCTGACAGATGAATCACCTTGGCAGATCGGCGCAGATCACCATCCGGCAGGTGCCCGGCGGCGATGAGCCCGGCCGCCATGCCAGCCGCCGTCGGCTCCGCCAGCACCGGAAAGACGTTGTTGGTGCCGGTGGATAGCGGGATAAGGTCCACGGCCGCGCCCGCCGCGCCGGCGTCCCCGAGCGCGCGGGCGATGGCACGGTTGGTCCCATCGCCCCCCAGCGAGACGATCACCCGGCAGCCGGCGGCGAGAAACGCCGCCACCGCCGCCTCGGTGTCCGCGGGCCCGTTGGTCAGCGGCGTCTCAAGCACGTGAACGCTGGCCGTCAGGCCCATATGCTCNNATGCTCGAGCGCCAGGGACGCGATGCGAAACGGCTCCCGCGTCACGTAGATGTCGCTGGCTCCCATGGCCTGAGCCCCCGCGGCGACCCGAGCCACCATGTCGCGCTTGGCCTCGTGAGTCATGTTGCTCGCCCGCGCGGCGAGACGCCTGACGTCGCGGCCGGACATCGGGTTGACACAGATGGCCACCGCGGCGTTCGGCTCCGGCCTGTCAGCCATCGATCAGGTAGCGCTGGAGAAAGAGCGCCGTCACCGCTGCCGCGTAATCGCTATTGGCCTTCTTGCGAAACCCGTGCCCTTCGTCCATCGCGAGGACATACCATACCGGCGCGCCCACGGCGCTCAAGGCGTCGGCGATCTGCTCACTTTCTGATGCCGGGACCCGGGGGTCGTTGAAGCCGTGTATCAGAAGCAGAGGTCGCTCGATCTCGTCGGCCCGGCCCAGCGGCGAGATGCCTTCCAGGAACGTGCGCATCCGCGGATCCCGCTCGTCCCCGTACTCCTCACGCCTGAGGTCGCGACGGTACGCTCGCGTGTTCTCCAAGAACGTAACGAAGTTGCTGATGCCCACCCGGGAGACGCCGGCCACCAGCCGATCGCCGTATCGGATCAGCGAGGCCATGGCCATGTAGCCCCCGTAGGAGCCCCCGCTGACGGCCACACGGCCCGCATCCAGACGTGGCTGCGCGGCGATCCAGTCCAGCAGAGCCCCGACGTCGCGCACGGCGTCCTCGCGAAGGTAGCCGTCATCCAGCTTGAGGTAGTTCTTCCCGTAACCGGACGAGCCTCGGAAGTTGGGGGCAACGACCGCCAGGCCCAGCTCCTTGACGTAGTACTGGGCGGATGCGGAGAACTTGGGCCGGTACTGGCTGTGCGGCCCGCCATGAAGATGAACGACCACAGGGTGGGGTCCGGGGCCGTCCGGCATGTACACGAAGGCGGGAATCTCCCGGGGCGCGCCTCCCTCGTCGTCGAAGGTGGGATAGTGCACCAGGCGCGGCGCGGCGAACGCCGACGCATCCAGGCCACCCACCTCACTGCGGGTCCATCGCGTCAGCGTTCGCCCCACCAGGTCGAGGCTGTAGACGTCGCCTGGGGCGGTGGGGGCATTGACCGTGAACCCGAGCTGTCGGCCATCGGGGGAAGGTCGCAACCCGTAGATCGTTCCAACTGGCACCTCGGGCAGCGCCAGCGGTGCGTGGTCGGGTAATCGCAACACCCCCAGCCGCGATATCCCGCCCTCATTGGTCACCATGGCCAGGTGGGCCCCATTCGAGGTTACGGCGATTTCCGTAACGTCCCAGGGCACCTCGGCCGTGAGCACGTCGATGTGGCCCGTCTCCAGCTCCAGGAGATGCAGGCGCATGAACTCGGCACCAAGGTCGGCCGTGAAGTAGACGCCTTCGCCGTCCCCCGCGTACCTGGCCCCGCCAATGGCGACGGCGAGGCCTTCGTCCAGCAATGGCCTCAAGGCTCCCGTGGCGAGCTCGAGCTCGTAAAGGTATGCNNTATGCCTCGGTCGCCGAGACGTACTTGATCAGCAGCAGGCGGTCGTCGGCCGGCGAGAAGTCCACCGCGCGCCAGCCTCCGTCCGTGGTTTCCAGCGCCACCTCGATCCTTCCGGCTAGATCCTGCAGGTGGATGTCCCAGCGGCGACCGTCCCGCTCGGTGGTGGTATACGCAAATCTATCGCCCCTGTTGGACCAGAGCACGTTGGTGTAGCGCGCGCGGCCGTTGCTCACCATGCGTGACTGGCCCGTGGACCAGTCGAACACGAACAGCTGATAAAACTCCGAGCCGCCGGCATCGCGACTCAAGACAAATCCCGGCGCGCCTACGGCACCAGCACCGGTGGGGAGGAAGGCGGCCCTGACCGGTTCGGCGAAGAACGTGATCTGCTCGCGCGCGCCGAGCGGCGACTTCAGCCGATGCAGCTGAGTCGTTTCGCCGAATCGGGTACCGATGACCACACCGTCCTCGGCCCAGCCCATGAGGTATGCAGAGCGNNGCTGCGCCCGCAGGCAGTGCCGGCACCCCCGAGACCACGATGTTGCCGGGACGCGCGGCCTCGCGCTCCGGCACCGGGCCGGGAGCCCGCGCACACCCCCAGACGACGAGCACGAGCAGCATCCATCCGAAAGGTTTCCGGAAGCCCTCTACGCGACGCGACGTGAACCACCCCTTCAACGTTCTAAGACCGCTCGTAGACGACGATGGAAAACGGCAGCCGGTTGGCGTCGTCTGCGGGGAACGCCTCCCGGCTCACCTCCCGCCAGGCGTTGAGGTCGAGCTCCGGAAAAAACGTGTCGCCCTCGACGTCGACATCGATCAGCGTGACGTACAGCCGGGTGGCCCACGGCAATGCCGCCCGGTAGATCTCCGCCCCACCGATGACCATGGCCTCGTCGCCTTCATCCGCCCGACACTGCGCTTCCGCGAGTTCCAGCGCGGCTTCGAGGCTGGCGGCCACCAGCACGCCCTCGCGCCGATAGTCGGGGTCCCGGGTGACGACGATATTGGTGCGCCCGGCCAACGGCGCCTTCATGGACTCGAACGTCCGCCGACCCATGATCACTGGCTTGCCCATAGTCGTCGACACGAAGTACTGCATGTCCCTGGGCAGGCGCCACGGAAGCTGGTTGTCACGGCCGATCACGCGGTTGCGCGCCATGGCCCAGATCAGTGCGACGTGCACTTGGCGTCACACCGCAATCGGCGCTCTTATGGTGCCGTGGCAGCGGTAGTTGGAGAGGGTGAAGTCCTCGTAGCTAAAAGAGAAGATGTCGCGCACTGCAGGGTTCAATGTGACGGTAGGCAGTGGCAGCGGCACCCGCGACAGCTGCTCGTCTGCCTGCTCGAGGTGATT
>JABAHO010003314.1_pt2 | contig 19130 bp, 19 predicted proteins | sample 7062071 | NCBI WGS metagenome assembly JABAHO01 (sample SAMN14534356, study PRJNA622989) | marine sediment metagenome | biome: marine biome [ENVO:00000428]; feature: marine pelagic biome [ENVO:01000023]; material: deep marine sediment [ENVO:00002113] | place: India: Gulf of Kutch | collected...
CGCTTCGGCGGCCTTAATGCCCTCGAGCTCGGTGACGGCTTTCTGCAGATGCACCATTTTTTCCGTGAGAATATCCAGGGTCGGATGTTCAAGATCCATTCCAAGGCCCTTGAGCTCTGCCAGGGTGCTGGCCAGCTCGCCCTGGTAACGCACGGCGGCAGGGAAGACCATGGTACGTGACATCTCGATCACCAGCCTGGACTCCACGTTAACCGAAGACACATACTGTTCCGCATAAACCTCGTAACGGGATTCCGTCTCACGGGGCGAAAGGACATTCAGCTTCTCGAAGAGTCCTTTCGCCTCACTCGACTTGATGACCGGAAGGGCATCGGCCGCCGTACGCAGGTTCGGCAGTCCCCGTTTTTCAGCCTCGGCGTGCCACTCATCGGAGTAGCCGTCGCCGTTGAATACAACAGCGGAGCATTCTGCCCAGACCGAGCGGACAATCTCTTCGACCACGCGCCCGACGGCCTTGGCGCCACGCGGGGCTTCGGAATCCAGTTTGTCGGCAAACTCGCTGAGCGATTCCGCCATGATCGAGTTCAACACGACAAGCGGACCGGCCAATGAGGCACTGGATCCCACGGCGCGGAATTCGAAGCGGTTCCCGGTGAATGCCATCGGGCTGGTGCGGTTCCGGTCGCCGGAATGCTTCGGAATCGGCGGAATGACGTCTACCCCAACCGCCAGCACATCCTGCTTGGACTTGATCGGGGCGCCCGTTGCAATCGCTTCAATGGTCTCGGTCAGCTCCGCCCCCAGGAAGATTGACAGAATAGCCGGAGGCGCCTCGTTGGCTCCGAGACGGTGGTCGTTGGAGGCACTTGCAACAGAAGCACGCAACAGCTTCGACCAACGGTGCACGGACTGAATCATCGCCGCACAGAAAAGAAGAAACTGCGCATTTTCAGACGGCGTATCACCGGGATCAAACAGGTTGCCCGCATCGGACGACCCCATCGAGTAATTCAGGTGCTTACCGCTTCCGTTCACGCCTGCAAACGGTTTTTCATGCAGCAGGGCCTGCATTCCGTACTTGTTGGCCACGCTCTTCAGCGTGGTCATGATCAACTGCTGGTGATCCGTCGCCACGTTGCTGTATTCAAACACCGGCGCAACTTCATACTGCCCGGGAGCAACTTCGTTGTGACGTGTTTTCACGGGAATGCCCAGCTTGAACAGCTCACGCTCAACTTCAAACATGCAGGCCAGGGCACGCTCGGGAATCACACCGAAGTAGTGATCATCAAACTCCTGTCCTTTAGGAGGCGGCGCACCAAAGAGTGTGCGTCCGGCCGAGAGGAGGTCGGGCCGCGCGAACACGAAGTTCTTATCGATCAGGAAATATTCCTGTTCGGCCCCTGCGGTAGAACTGACGAAGGCTCCGGCCTTGCCGAAGTATTTCAGGATACGCTGGGCCTGATGATTCAGCGCCTGCATGGAGCGCAGCACGGGCGTTTTCTTATCAAGCGCTTCTCCCGTCCAGGATACAAATGCCGTGGGGATGCAGAGCGTAGCCCCGTTGGCATTTTTCATAATGTAGGCCGGGCTGGTTACGTCCCAAATCGTGTACCCGCGCGCCTCAAAGGTCTGGCGAATACCGCCGGAGGGGAAGGAAGATCCATCCGGCTCGCCCTGGACAAGTGTGTTGCCCTCAAAGTGCGCAAGCGTACCGCCAAGACCATCGGGCTCAAAGAAACTGTCATGCTTCTCCGCGGTGGCGCCGGTGAGCGGGTAGAAAACGTGAGCATAATGTGTTGCACCCTTGCTCAGCGCCCAGATTTTCATTGCCTCCGCAACGGCATCCGCCACAGCCAGGTCGAGCTTAGATCCCGTTTCGATTGTCTTTTTGAGTGATTTGTAAATTTCCTTGGGCAACAGCTTTGCCATTTCCCGCTGGCTGAATACATATTCACCCCATACACCGCTGGTGGGCTCGGTGATGTAGTTAAATGTGCAATCTACCGGATCCTGGTTGGCGATTGCCTCAATTGCCGAAAGACGCGCTGCATTACCACTCATTTTTTCACTCCTCTGTGAGTTAGTGCGGCAGTGCCTGCCCGCACATNNGTGTCACCGGCCTGTAAAACCGGATCCCCGCCGTGAAGAAGCACTCATGTTGAGCAAAATACGTGCCATTCAAGGGAAACAGCGGAAAACACCTACAAAATGAAAATTCAGTGGCAGATACAAGTATATTCTTAACGGGTTCATCAATTTTGGCCTCCACTCGAAATACAAAAATGTACCAAAAGGCAATTTGCTACATTTTTGTAACAAAATAAGCCGGAATTAGGTCAACAGGATGGAGTAAGAATGGAGTGGAGAAAATGCGGCCGGCATACTTCCGGCCTGAAAATGGTGGAGCCGAGGAGACTCGAACTCCCTACCTTCGCATTGCGAACGCGACGCTCTACCAGCTGAGCTACCGCCCCGGGACAAAAATTTGACGAACTATAGCCAAGGGGAATGTACAGGGCAAGCACGTAGAAGAGCGGGCTGATTTTTGCTCGGCCCCGGGATCAGCCATGAACCGTCACGTAATCAGGCAGGCTCAAAGCAGAGCGCAACGCCCAGGGGCTCTCCATCCGCCGACCAGTTGGCAGCAGCAACAATCCGCACATCCGGACTGCTGCCATCCGCACAGTGAAGCACTGACACCATTTCCACCGCCTCCTCGTTTTCAATGGCCGCAATGAGCACTTCTTCGGCATCAGTTTCGGCAATCAGCGACGCAAGGCTTCGTCCGTCTACACTCTCGGTTTCTTCGACCTTCAAGAGGCCCAGGAATGCAGGGTTCGCATAGGAAACCGCTCCTTCGAGGTCTGTAATGACAACCGCTGTGGATCCAATCTGCAGGGCCTGGTGCTCTAGCAGCACACGCGTCTCGGCCTCAACACGCAATGTCGTGTCGCGCATGAAAAATGCCAGGCACGGTTCGTCCAACCGAACCTTGCTGACCGCGATTTCCGCCGGAAAATAAGACTCATCCTTTCGCAGGAGGTAAGCCTGGATAACGGTATACCGTTCCTTGTTCAGGTTATCTCGTACACTGTCGATCAGTTCCGTATCCGCACCGGAAATAATTTTCGTCACCGACATGGAAACCAGCTGCGACTTTTCGTAGCCCAGATGCTGGGTGGCCCTGTTGTTTGCATCAACGATAATTCCGCTCAGGTTCGTGATCACCGTCGCGTCATACAGGCTGTTCAGCAGCTCCTGGTAGCGGGAGCGGGATACATACTCAGGCGCTTTCTTCGATCGGGACCAGTCCATACGCGTTACTGAGGAGGCCGACTTCCGGGATGCCTGAGCAGCCTCCGGCTTCACCGGGTCACTGGGCAGAAGATCTATCCGCACAGTCGTTGAAGATTCGCGTTCGTCAGTCATAATTCAGAGGGACTCCCTGTTCAAAACCGCATGCTGTAGCACCTTGGTAATGATAGGTAGAGCCGGATGGCCTGTCCACCGAAATTCATGGACCCGGTCTTACGTCCGGGGCCGGATCCCCTACATTTGCGGGGACGGCAAAATTGGCTTCAGGCGTCTGACAAAAGAGACTGAAAGTAGGCGATGGTCTGTTCGAGCCCTTCGCGAAGGCTGACCGTGGGCGTCCATCCCAGCAACTCCGTCGCCAGGCTGATGTCAGGACGCCGCCGCTTGGGGTCATCCGCAGGGAGTTGCGCATTCACTAGCTTGCTGCCGCTGTCCGGAATAAGCTCCAGGACCAGCTCCGCAAGCTGCCGGATTGTGAATTCCCCGGGGTTACCNNTGGCTGCGATCCTGGCTCATGATGCGCTCTATGGCCTCAACCAGATCAGAAACATACTGGAAGCTGCGCGTCTGGTCCCCTTCGCCGTAAAGCGTCAAGTCCTGCCCCAGCAGCGCCTGGTTTATGAAATTACTGACTACGCGCCCGTCCTGAGGATGCATGTTCGGACCGTAGGTATTAAAAATACGAATCACGCGCACATCCACATCGTATTCCCGCAGATAATCTGCACACAGGGTTTCCGCTGCGCGCTTACCCTCGTCGTAGCAACTGCGAATTCCAATGGTATTGACATTGCCCCAGTATGTTTCGCACTGGGGATGTTCGAGGGGATCCCCGTAAACCTCGGAGGTGGATGTATGCAAAACGCGGGCCTTGGTTTTCAGCGCCAGCTCGAGCACATTCATCATGCCCATCAGGGACGTTTTAATGGTTTCAACCGGATTCCGCTGGTAGTGCACCGGGGATGCAGGACAGGCCAGGTTGTAGATATCATCAAACTGCCCCCAGAACGGCTGGGTGACATCATGCAGGATAAAGGTAAATTTGTGATTATCCAGGAGGTCGTAGACATTGGCCTTCGTTCCGGTGAACAGGTTGTCCATCACCGTGACTTCATGTCCGCATTCCAGCAGACGGCGTGACAGGTGGGATCCGATAAAACCGGCTCCGCCCGTAATCAAACATTTTCGCGTCCGAGACATTCTGTTAATCCTTTCAGGCGTTAACGCAGGTCAACCCATGAACCCGCGGGCCATGCTTACATAATCAGAGGAAAGACGATCCAGCATCACGGCATCAATGCCCAGGGCCACCAGGGTGTAGCCTCCTGAAATGACCTCAGAAATCGCACGTTCCGACGGCTTCACCAGATGGATGCCCGCAGAAACCTTGTGACGCTCACATGATCCCAGAAATATCTTCAGGGCGGCCTGCATATCCGGATGATCCAGCTCACCGGGAATACCCATTGAGCCGCTTAAGTCATAAGGACCGATAATGACACCGTCCACACCGTCCACTTCGAGAATTGCATCAAGATTTTCAATCGCATCGGCATGTTCAATCTGCATGATCAGGGCAATGTCGGCGTTTGCCCTTTTAACGTAGGCATCAAATTCACGGCCATGAAGGTTGGCCCGGCAAAACCCGAACCCGCGGTTACCGCGGGGAGGATAACTGGCTGCCGAGACCGCCCTCTCTGCTTCTTCGGCCGTATTCACCATCGGAATAATGAGCCCCCCCGCCCCCGCATCCAGGGCCCGCCGTATCCAGACGGGATCGTTGGCAGGAAGCCGTGCAAGCGCTTCACAACCTGAACCGGAAACAGCCCGAAACACCGATGCCATCGACTCCAGGTCAATAATTCCGTGTTCCAGGTCGACGCAGATCCAGTCAAACCCTGCACCCGCAAACACCTCCGCCACTGCAGGGTGTCCGATCTGGACCCATGCACCGAAAACATGTTCGCGGGCTAATAGCTTTTGTCGAAACGAACCGCTCATGAGCTGTATCCTCTAGAACCGGTGGGGCAACTTCAAGCTCCAACTTCAGGCGTGCGGGCAGATACAGGCAACCGGCTCAGGAAAGTGTCGCCCTGATACGGCGCACGCCGGCGCTCGATGACTCTTCCTTGGTTATTTTAAAAATACCCAGTTCGGAGGTTGTGCCGACATGCGGACCGCCGCATACCTCCATGGAAAAATCACCGATGCTGAACACCTTAACCTGCTCCTCGTATTTGCCGGCAAACAAGGCCATGGCGCCACGGTTCCGCGCATCCTCGAGGGACATCACTTCCATGCAGACAGGAAGGTTACGCTGGATCTGTTCATTCACTATGCTCTCAACCTTTGAAATTTCCTCCGGGGTCATCTTGGCCGGATGCGAAAAATCGAATCGAAGCCTGTCCGCCGTGATGTTGGAGCCTTTCTGGGCAACATGCTCACCGAGCACGAGTTGAAGGCTTTTATGCAGCAGGTGGGTAGCTGTATGAAGGCGCGTGGTAGCTTCCGATGCATCAGCAAGCCCGCCCTTGAAGACTTTGTCTGCGCCCTGCTTGGACACGTTCTTGTGTTTATCCAGCGCCTTCTCGTATCCCTCCCGGTCAACCGTAAAGCCCTGCTCTGCGGCGATTTCCTCCGTGAATTCGAGCGGGAAGCCGCAGGTGTCATATAGCCGGAAAGCCACACGCCCGGGAAGAACGCTCTGGCCGTGCTCTTTCATCTTGCTGATCACCTTGTCCAGTTCCGCGGTTCCGCGGACGAGGGTTTTTTCGAAGCGTTCCTCCTCGCGCCCGAGCTCTTCAACAATCAGGTCGTGCCTCTGGCCCAGCTCCGGATAGACATGCTTGTAGCTTGATATAATACTTTCGACCACGGGACCGAAAAACCCGGGTTGCAGCCCCAGCTTTTGCGCATAGCGGATAGCCCTGCGGATAAGCCGCCGCAGCACATATCCCTGGCCCAGGTTGCCGGGCATGATGTCATGGCTGTCTGCCATCACAAAAACCGCACTGCGCAGGTGATCCGCAATGACCCTGTAGGCCTTAAGGGTTTCATCGTTTTCATCCATGCGGCGTGACGCTCCGTCGGCAATCGCCCCGATTATCGGGGCAAACAACTCGGTGTCATAAACGGTCGCCTTGCCCTGCAGCATGGTTACCGTCCGCTCCACGCCCATCCCCGTATCGACGTTACTCTGCTTCAGGGGGACATACGCCCCGTCAGCCTTTTTTTCATACTGCATAAAAACGTCATTCCAGATTTCAAAGAAGCGCGAATGGGTGCCGGGACGGGCGCCGTTCAGGGGTTCTCCCGGGGTGGTATCAATAAACATTTCGGTATCCGGCCCGCAGGGACCGGTTTTTCCTGCAGGTCCCCACCAGTTGTGCTCCATCGCCATGGGAAAAATCCGGCTCTCCGGAATTCCCATTTTTTGCCAGAGGCTGATGGACTCTTCATCGCAGGGGACGGTTTCATTGCCCTCGAAGACGGTGATATACAGGTGCTCAGGGTTAAGTCCGAGATAGGACGGCGAGGTCAGGAACTCGTAAGACCAGGCAATGGCCTCCTCCTTGAAGTAGTCCCCCAGGGACCAGTTCCCGAGCATTTCAAAAAATGTCAGGTGGGACGCATCCCCCACCTCGTCGATATCCCCGGTGCGAATGCACATCTGGCAATTGCACAAGCGCTTACCGGCCGGGTGCGGCTGGCCCAGGAGATAAGGAACCAGCGGATGCATGCCGGCGGTCGTAAAAAGCACGGTCGGATCATTTTCAGGGATCAGCGAACTCCCGGATACCACGGCATGCCCCTTCTCCTTGAAGAAGCTCAGGTACATCTCTCTTAATTCATCAGCCTTCATTGTACTCCAGTATGAATTTCTGCGGTTACACCCCGCCAGGCAAGGTGCCAAGGGGCATGCCCCTTCAGACCGGCCCGGCACGGGCCGCAGGTTCNNGAAACCTTGGCTTTTACAGCCTCGATGAGCCGATTCGTCAACTCGGGGTCCTTTTCAAGATTTTCACGCGCCGCTTCATGTCCCTGCCCCAACTGCTCACCGTCGTAGGACAGCCACGACCCGCGTTTACTTACGATCTCAAGCGCAATAGCGGAATCCAGCACGGAGCCTTCCCATGAGATTCCTTTTGCATAGAGAATATCAAATTCTGCCTCGCGAAAGGGCGGCGCGACTTTGTTTTTGACCACTTTCACCCGGGTACGGTTCCCGGTAACGCGTCCGGTTGAATCCTTGATCGCCCCGAGACGCCGGATATCCAGGCGNNCTTGATCGCGCCGATGCGCCGGATGTCGAGGCGCACCGAGGAGTAGAACTTCAGCGCGCGGCCGCCCGTCGTGGTCTCCGGACTGCCGAACATCACCCCGATTTTTTCGCGAATCTGGTTGGTAAAGATACACAAGGTGTCCGAAACGGCAATCGCCGCTGTCAGCTTACGCAATGCCTGTGACATCAGGCGGGCCTGGAGCCCCACATGCGAATCACCCATATTTCCATCCAGTTCCGCCTGCGGAGTCAGCGCCGCGACAGAGTCAACCACGACCACATCGAGGGCATTGCTGCGGACGAGGGTTTCCGTGATGGTCAGCGCTTCTTCACCGCTCGCAGGCTGGGAAACGAGGAGCTCGTCAATATTGACCCCTATTTTCTTTGCATACAGGGGGTCCATCGCATGCTCGGCATCCACAAAGGCCGCCATGCCGCCGTTGCGCTGCGCATTCGCAATCACATGCAGCGTGAGCGTCGTCTTCCCGGAGGATTCGGGCCCGAAAATTTCAATCACTCGCCCGCAGGGCAACCCGCCGATACCGAGAGCAAGATCAAGGGAAAAGGACCCTGTGGATACGGACCGTATCTCGCGGTTGATGTCATCATCGCCCATTCGCATGATAGCGCCGTCTCCGAATTCCTTACGGATCTGCGCTATGACGGCATCCAGCCCCATCGGGCGTTTATCAACGGGGTTTGCTGCCTTCTTTGCCATGATACTAAGCTCCTATTTCTTTTACTGACACTCTGCTGTCACGCGGTCTCAGGCACATGTGCCAGGATCATTTCCAGGGCTGCAGTACTGGCGGCCCACCTGATCTGCCCACGGTCCCCCTCAAACACAAAACGCTCTACTATGCAGCGGGTGCCGTCCGCAAGTCCAATGTAAACCAGTCCGACCGGCCGATCTGCGGATCCGCCCTCCGGACCCGCAATTCCCGTTACACTGACGGCAAGGTCAGCGGACAGGGCATCCCGGGCTCCCAAGGCCATCGCCTCAGCCGTCTCAGGGCTAACAGCCCCGACGGTCTCAAGCACCCCGGCCGAAACGCCCAGTAAATCCGTTTTGACATGATTCGCATAAGCAATCACACCGCCGACAAACACGCGCGAGCTTCCGCCGATACCCGTGATTCTCTGCCCGATAAGGCCGCCGGTGCAGGACTCCGCCACGGCCAGGGTCTTTCCGCATGATAGGAGATGCCTGAAAACGGCGATGGCAACATCATCTTCCGCGGCCGTCACGAGAAACACCTCCGCAGATATCTAGTCATCGTAGCCGTTGGGATTTCGCTGATGCCAATCCCACGCACTTTCAACAATGGAGCGAAGTGTTGTGTAGGCAGGTTGCCAACCAAGGCCTGTTCGCGCCTTGTCGGCTACCGCCACCAATCGCGCCGGATCGCCGGGGCGTCTTGCTGACACACGCTCAGGAATCTCGCATCCGGTCACATCCCGGGCCGCATCAATCACTTCACGCACAGAGTACCCGGTTCCCGTACCAAGATTAAACGCCGTACTTTCTTCCACGGAAAGAGCCTGTACATGTGCACGCGACAAGTCGGAAATATGAATGTAGTCCCGAATGCAGGTGCCGTCCGGCGTGTCATAATCATCACCGAAAATCTCGATCTGCGGACGCTGGCCCAGCGCCACCTGCAACGCGATCGGGATCAGGTGCGATTCAGGGTCGTGATCCTCCCCGTAGCGCCCGGTGGATCCGCAGGCATTGAAATACCGGAAAAAGGTGGTGTGCATACCATGACACCGATTGTACCAGGTGAGTGCCTTCTCAAGCGCCAGCTTGGATTCACCGTACGGGTTCTGCGGCCGTTGCGGCGTATCCTCGTCGATGGGCACGACCTCGGGCTGGCCATAGGTGGCGCAGGTCGATGAAAACACGATGCGGCCCACATCGGCGCGCAGCATGGCTTCGGCAAGGTTCAGGCCGCCGATCATGTTGTTCCGGTAGTAGGCGTCCACCCGTTCCATCGACTNNATAATGCCGAAGATCACCCTCTATGAAATGTGCCCGCGGGTCCACTGCAGCGCGATGCCCCGTCTCAAGACAGTCAAAAACAATGACCTCGTACCCATCGTTGAGCAGCATCTCGGAGGCCGCGCTGCCGATGTAGCCCGCACCGCCTGTCACAAAAACTTTCATAATCGATTTATGCTCCGGGTCTAAGAGGATATCAGGATTCACCGGGCTCGAGCGCTTTCAGACGCGCTTCGAGTTCATCCAGTTTCTTCTTCATTTCGGGCAACCGAGCCGTGTAGGCATGGAGCCTGCGGGTTTTGGCATGGGGCACCGCCGGAAATCCCGAGACAAACTGCCCGGGCGGCAAATCCTTTGTCACACCGGCCCTCGCTGCGGCAACCGTGTGGTGTCCAATATGCAGGTGCCCGGCGGCACCGCTTTGTCCACCCATCTGGACATGATCTCCCACGGACGCGCTGCCTGCGATACCCACCTGCGCTGCAAACGCACAATGGGCCCCGACCCGGACGTTGTGGGCAATTTGGCAGAGATTGTCTATTTTGCTGCCCTCTCCAATTACGGTTTTACCGAACCGGGCCCGGTCAATCGTAACATTCGCCCCGATTTCAACGTCATCCTCGACCTGCACGATGCCAACCTGGCGAATCTTGATCCATTTTCCATCTTCCTGCACATAGCCAAAGCCGTCACATCCAATCACGGCCCCGCAATGCACGATAACCCGGTTACCTATTTGGCAGCCTTCGCGAATGCTGACGTTGGGGTGAAGCGTGCATGAATCCCCGATGTTGACGTCCTGTCCCACAAAGCTTCCCGCCCAGATTTCGGTTCCCTCTCCAATCACCGCTCCGGCCTCGACCACGACATACGGCCCGATGCGGGCCCCGTCGGACACCTGGGCTGATTCGGAAATTACGGCGGTCTCGTGGATACCTTCCGGCAGCGTCGGTGGAGGCGGGGACAGCAGCGCCGCAGCCTGGGCAAACCCCGCATCAGGATCACTGACACGAATGAGCGCGCAGGGAGATTCACCCGCCCAGCCGTCGGGGACGATGACGGCCCCGGCTTTCGTCTCGGCCAGCAATGCAGCGTACCGGTCCTGCGTGAGGAAGGACAGATCCCCGGGGCCCGCATCCGCGAGCGCGGCTAATCCGGTCACCTCAAGATCCGGATCACCTTCAAGCACCCCGCCAATCTGCCCGGCCAATTCACTTAAAATCATTACATCTTTCCATTCTGCCGGCCACAGGGCCTGCAGCCCGGCGCTTACTCACGCAGTTTTTGAACCCGGCCCGCTATGGCCTCGGTAACATCAATCGCCTGGTCGTAGTATATAACCATATTCACTCCGCCCTGGGCAGCCGAATGTTTTTCAAGAATCAACAGGATATTCTCTTCCTTCGCGTAGGCCTTGATGACCTCCTCGATATCCTGCACGATCCGCTTCCGCATGCGCCGTCGCCGGTCGGTCAGTTCTTTCTGACGCTGGGCGGTGGTTTCCTTAACCTCTCTCTCAATGTCCCGTATGCGCAGCACAAGATCCTCGGCCGCACGCCGTTTCTGCAGCCGGCCGGCATCACTGAGGGCCAGGCTCTCTGCCTCTTCCATCAGCAGCTCCAACTCCGCCTGCACGCCCTGGGCCTCTTCCAGCATCGAGGTGCGCTCGGCCTCGTACTCATCCGCCTGCTTCTTAAGGATGCTCTCGGCCGTAGCCGTATCCGGGTGCTGCTGAATCACGGCGTCCATATCAACCACGGCATAGGGCACCGCCTGGCCGGCCGTAACGGAACAGGCCATGCCGCCAGCAGCAATAAATCCGGCCAGTAAAACCAATCGATTCATTTTTAGAGTCCTATCCACAATACCCATTTATCTGTATCCGTGAGGTCGTCATCCGGTTCAACGGACCAGGCGCGGTCAATGCGCACCGGGAAACCCGGCAGGTCAAACCGCAGCCCGACCCCCGCGCTTGAGGCCATGGACGACAGTTCCAGATCATAAGCATCCCGCCACACATTCCCTATGTCAAAAAACCCGGCAACCCGGATAGCCTCAAATACCGGCACCGTGTACTCCACACCGCCGACGGCCAGGGTCTTGCCTCCGGCGGGCCGGTGGCTTCCCACTTCGGCGGCCGCAGTATCCGGAAGCACCTTGGGCCCCACATCGCGAAACTCGTAGCCGCGCAGCGTCTTGCCGCCGCCGAGGAACAGGCGGTCACTGAGCGGAACGTCATCCGTATCGCCGAATTCCTCAATCACCTCGGCCCGGGCTCGAAAACTGAAAACATGGTTCCACCAGAGCGGCACGTAGGTCGTTGAGCGGATTCCCAGGTAAATTTCATCCGTATCGAAGCCAAATGGCCCCCCGGCCACTTCCGCAAACCCCACAACCTGGTTGCCTTTCGAGGGAATAAACGGGTTGTTGCGTGTATCGTGAATCACGGTCAGTCGCATGGAGCTGCGCGTACGGTCTTCTTCGGAGGTAAAGAAGAACTCCTCATCCGGAGAATCCGCATAGACGTAGCGGTTGGTATCCGCAATATCCTCGATTTTGGCATCTTCAATCCGGTACCGGAGGCTCGCCCGGTTGGGCCCCGGCAGCGATTTCCCAAGCGTCACGGCTCCACCCGTCCGAACTTCGTCATAATCGGTAAAGCTGAAATCCGTTTGAAAAAGATCGAGGCCAAAGGAGAGTTTTTTGTTCATGAACCAGGGTTCCACAAACGACACTTCGAAATCGTTACGCTTGGATCCGACTTCGGCCCGCACTTTTAGCTTTTGACCGCCGCCAGTGAAATTCGGCCAACCGAGCAGATCAAAGTTCGCCTGGGAGATTTCCATGAATCCCACGATTTTCTCTATGCTCGAGAATCCCGCGCCGACCATGAACTGCCCGGTTCTTTTTTCTTCCACGGTCAAGACGAGGTCGCGCTCGTCCGCAAGGGGCGTTCGAACGGGGTCTGAGCGAACCACGTCAAAAAAGCCCAGGTTCTGCACAATGCGCTCGCTGCGGCGGACCTTGACCTCATTGTAAACCTCACCCGGATACACGAGCAACTCGCGGCGGATAACCTTGTCCCGCGTACGCGTGTTTCCGCGGATGACAATATTCCGGATGGAGACAAGGTCTCCTTCCTGGATTTCATAGGTCAGGTTCAGGATATGTCCGTCAACCTGCGGGGAGAGGATGGTTTTCACGCGGGTATCAATGTAGCCCCGGCTTCCAAAGTAATCACGAAGCTGCCGGGCCCGGCCTTCTATCTCCGAAAGGCTGGCAACGGTGTCAGGTGCAGCCTCTGCAAGGGGCGAGAGTTCGGCGGACGGAAAAACATTGAGCCCGGAACCGGCCAGGTCAATCTTCCCAAGCCTGTACTGCGGTCCTTCCGAGACCCGGAAAATAAGCCGGACATGCCCATCGTCATCCCGCTCGATGCCCGGATACGGCACCACCGCATCCAGGTATCCCATCTCCCGGTAATATTTAAGAATTGCATGGCGGCGGGCCTCGAGCATTTCGGATTCGTAACGGGAGCGCCTGATCCACGAAAACGGATTGTACCACTTGGTCTGCCGGTAAATCCGGTGCAGTGTCCGGCTGGAAACTTTGTCATTGCCCACGTAGCCGACGGAAGAAACGCGCGCTTTTTTTCCTTCGTCAATCGAATAGGTCAACCGGCAAAGGGCGGCCTCCTTGTCGACAATATCCAGCGACCAGGACACCTCCGCATCCGGATAGAAGTCTTCGGCATATTCTTTTTCCAGCAGGTTGGCCCGCACAGCCGCAGTCTGCTCATCAACGAGGTCACCCTTATTCAACTCAAGAACACTGTGCACCTTCGAAGGCCGGTACCGGTCGATGCCCTTAAGAGCTGGCCGCTCGGCGAGTCGATACTTATTGGCCAGCCGATAGATCAGCTTCATGCCGGCGGGAACCGACTCCAGCTCAGCAGTAACCGAAGAAAACAAGCCGGTATCCAGCAGCGCCTTGACGTCACGGTTTACCTTGGGACGTTCAAACTCGTCACCGATTCGCACAGCCGTATGCGCCTCAACATATCCGTCATCTATGCGTCCCGGCCCGTCGTTCTGAATCACAATTTCCTGGATAATCAGTTCGGAGACGGCCTGAGCGAGGGTGTTATGAACCGGAAGGCACCCGGCCATCATGCATACGAGAAAGACAAAAATCCGCCTGCGGCTGCTCACTCCGGAATGCCTCCCAGGTCATCCACAAAGTGTTCAATCTCATCCAGGGCATCCACTCCGCCGCGCTGACGATCCGAGAAACGGGTAAACTCTTCCTCGAAATTAAGGTAGACCTCACCCACCGGGCCGTTACGGTGTTTCACGACATCGACAATGGAAAGCGTTGTATCTTCACGCTCGGGATCGTCGTCATACCGGCTGGGACGGCGCAGCATCCAGACAACATCCGCATCCTGTTCGATTGCGCCGGAGTCACGCAGGTCGGAAAGCTTGGGTTTACCGGTTTTGTCCCGCTGCTCAGGCGCTCTGCTTAACTGGCTGAGCACCAGCACCGGGATGTCCAATTCCTTGGCCATGGCCTTGAGATTGGCGGATACATTTGCCGTTTCAATCTGGCGTCCCTGGCGGGCATATTCGCGCGAGTTCAGCAACTGCAGGTAATCGATGACGATCATTTCGACATTATGCCGCTTTTTCATGCGCCGCGCGCGTGCCCGCACTTCCATCACATCAAGGCCGCCTGTATCATCCAGGAAAATGGGCGCCTTCATGAGCACCGAAGCCGCTTTTGCGAGGTCCCCGTGTGCCGGGCCGGATGCCACTGCGCCCCGCGCCAGGTCAAAGCTGCGCACGCGGCCGTGAGAACACAACATGCGCATCACGAGGGAATGCACCGACATTTCAAGGCTGAAGATGCCCACGGCATGCGGCTTGTGGTCAGGATCGTTTTTTCCCAGCGCGACGTTCTCTGCAATATTCATGGCAAGCGAGGTTTTGCCCATGGACGGGCGGGCGGCAAGAATGATCATTTCCCCGTTTCGCAGTCCCTGGATCTTATCGTCAAGGTTCAGGAATCCGGATGAGAGGCCGGTCAATCCCCGGTGAGAGTCGAGAATTTTTTCGATCTGCGCCATGGTCTGCTTGACGGACTCATTCCATGGCGCCATGGATCCGTGCCTGTGCTCGGCGATATCAAGAAAGGCCTGCTCGGTCCTGCTCAGCACGAGGTCGGCGCTGTCATCCGCAGCCAGGCAATCGGCCTCGGCATTGCGGGCACAGCCGATAATGCATCGCAGGAGGTATTTCTGCCGTACGATATCAATGTAGTACTCGGCATGTGCGGCGGTGGGCGTTGACTCGATCAACTCATCCAGGAAGGCAATTCCGCCGACCGAAGCCGATTTATCAATTGAGGCAAGTTTTTCGGCGACGGTCAGCGCATCGACGGCTCCGCCTTCCTGCCCCAGTGCGATGGCCGCCTCATAGACACGCTGATGCGCGGGGACGTAAAAAGATTCGGGGAGCAATTGGGCTTCGAGGCAGAGATCAAGCACCCGCTGAGAGTCAAGCAGCAGGCACCCCAGAACTCCCCGTTCTGCTTCCTGATTGCTGGGCGGCTGCCGCCCGGCATTCACCTGCGAAGCAGAACTGGCGGAGTGTGACGGCATAAGGGCCTAGTCCTCCACGACCCATACTTTAATGCCGACACCGACTTCCGGATGCAAACGCACGACGGCGTCATAAACGCCGAGTTCCTTGATTGCCGAGTCCAGTTCAATATCCTGGCGGGTCACGGCGTGTCCCTGCTGCGTCAGCGCTTCGGCGATCTCGGTTTCCCCCACAGAACCGTAAAGCTTTTCTTCTCCGCTGGTTTTGGCCTTGATCGTGATGGACAGGTTGTCCAGGGATTTGGCCCTGCCACGTGCTGCATCCAGGGCAACCCGGCGCTCTTCCTCACGCTGTTCCTGCAGCTTGGCCAGACGCCGGCGGGTTGCGGCCGTCGCGGGTGCGGCAATTTCACGCGGCACCAGGAAATTACGGGCATAGCCGTCAGAAACCGTGACAAGCTCACCCTCGGCACCCAGGTTTTCTACATCCTGCAGTAACAAAACTTCCGTGGTCATTTCTTATTGATCTCCTGTCCTGGAAAGGCCGGGGCCTTAACTGTTCGGCTGTGTTAGGGTACGAGCCCAATCACGCGCAGCTTACGCACTCCGCGTTTGACCATGCGCTGCTGTTTCGCAGTCGTTCCGGTCAGGCGCGAGGGAAGAATTTTCCCGTGCTCGGTAACGAATTCCCGTAGGAACTCGAAGTCGTTGGTGTCAATGTCGGTTACACCGTCCAATTGACGCGCACGCCGACGGGGGGCGCGCGGCGCCTTGGCGCGCCGGCGTGAATTTCTATCATTTTTGGGTCGTGGGGACATGTCTTCCTCCCTTGGGGTTTTCCTCGTTAAAACGGCAGATTGTCATCATCCTCGTGTAAATCGTCGTGCGGTTCTGCCGCAGCGTTATGCGCCGCCCCGGGCGCAGCGGCCTGCGTAGGTGCAGAAGCGCCATAACCACCGGAAGGATCGCCGCCTCCGTCCTCCATGGCCGCATCACGGCGAGGAGCGCCCAGGAACTGAACCCTTACCGCCCGAACTCTGAGCTTGCTGCGATTTTCCCCCTCCTTGTTCTGCCAGCGGTCAAGCTGCAGCTTGCCTTCAACCAGGACGGGTGAGCCCTTCCGCAAAAATTCAGCGCATGTCTCCGCCTGCCGGGACCAGACCACGATGTCCACGAAGCAGGTGGACTCGGTCATTTCGCCTGACCGGTTTTTATAGGATTCAGAAACAGCCAGGCCCATTTCAGCCACGGCGGTTCCGTCCGGCGTATAGCGGACTTCGGGGTCGCGGGTGAGGTTCCCCATCAGGATAACGCGGTTGAAACTAGCCATTCGAGCCTTCCTCAGCAGTCGCGGAGACGGCTTCCGCCTCAGCCTTTTCCTTTTTCTGCCCGGAGGCATTCAGCGGGCTGCTTCCGGCCACCAGGATCTGGGTTCGGAAGATCGAGGTGTTGAGCTTGAGCCTGCCGTTCAGCGCATCCATCTTTGTCGGATCGAGGTTGAACCGCATCATGACAAAGATACCTTCGTTCTGCTTGTTCATGGTGCGGGCAAAACTGCGCCGCCCAAGGGAGACGACCTGCTCGGCGGATCCGCCGAGTTTTTCAATCTCGGACCGTACGGCCCCGATGCCGTTGTCAATTTCCGGCTGATCCAACCCCGTCGAAAAAATAAAAGTTGCGTCGTATGTTTTCAATCTTCTCTCCTGCTTTACCTGAGTAAGGCCCTGTAGTGTTACAAAATTTCCCGGTTATGGCTATGCACTTATCACGCGGTGATTAAATGCATTCATTGCTTTTTCCACATTGTCCCGTAGGCATGCCAGCACGGCTTCCCCGGCTACCTCGGCAACTGCCTCCAGCTGCCTCAAATCATCACCTTTCAGGGGCTTGAGAACGTGGCGCACCAGATCACGCCCGCCACTTTCTTCATTTTCGCGCCCTACCCCAATCCGGATTCTTGCAAACTCCCCGGTACCCAGACACCCTATAATCGATTCGAGTCCGCGGTGCCCCCCGCTGCTTCCTCCGGCCCGAATCCGAAGCCGCCCCAGGGGCAGGTCCGCATCATCCACCACCACCAGCAAATCCTGCGCGGTTGCCTTGTGGTATTTCAGCAGGCCGCTCACCGCCGAACCGCTCAGATTCATATACGTTCGCGGCTTGGCCAGCAGAACCGGGCTGCCGTCAACGGTGACTCTCGCCGTTTCGGCTTTAAATCGCAAACTGTTCTTAAATTTTACCGTAAACTGTTCGGCCAGCCGGTCAACGACCGCAAAACCGACGTTGTGCGGCGTATGATCGTATTCACGCCCCGGATTCCCGAGACCGGCAACCACTTTCATGATAGTCCTGCCGCCCTGTATCAGTCTCCGCCACCCGAGTTATCTTCGCCGTCACCACTCTCAGCATCCTGGGCGGCCGATTCAGCGCCCTCTTCACCTTCGGCAGCGGCTTCCCCGCCTTCATCAGCCTCTTCCTCTTCGGAAACACGCGGAGCCGAGACAGATACCACCATGACATCTTCAGCCGTCACGATATGAATTTTTTCAGAANNAGTCGCCGATTTGCAGGCCGCTGACATCAACAGTGATGGAATCAATCAGATCCGTGGGCAGACACTCAATTTCAACATCACGAATCAGGATGTCCATAATGCCCCCGACCTCGACGCCGGCAGGAACGCCCTCCAGGATGAGCTGGGGATTTGAACGCATCTTGCGACCCATGGCGACCTGCACAAAATCCACATGCAGCGTTTCTCCGCTTACCGGGTGATACTGCACATCCTTAAGGACATATTTGCCGAGCGACTCACCGTCGACTTCCATGTCGAGCAGCCGCCCCTCCAGGCCGTGCCCCCTCAATGAAAGGTTGAAGCTGTGCCGGTCGAGCGCGATTTCACGGGCCGAGCCGTCGTTTAAACTCAGGACACCGGGCAGGTTACCCGCAGTGCGCTGTTTCCGCACTTGCTCCTTGCCCTTCCACTCGCGCTTCTGCGCAACAATTTTACTTGTGGTCACCACGATCTTACCTCTTCCTTGTTCATGTGCTGGCCATCGTGCGGAGCCTATACACCGCCCGATTGTCCGGGCCGGCCTCTGTACTGGTTGCCCGACTAGGACTCGAACCTAGACTCAGGCCTCCAAAGGGCCGTGTGCTACCATTACACCATCGGGCAGAGCACTCCAGCAGAATTGCCCCGCAAGCGCTTTGCGTCCCGCCGCCCGGGCAGCCTTACGCGGCCTGACTTCGGGCAGCTTGACCTGCAAGTCGCTCCTGCAGCTCAAAAACCGCAATAGATAGCGTTTCCGTGCTGCCGTGTCAAGCCGATGCCTTGGACGATGTTATGGCCCGGCATTCCCGTCGGCCGGCAATGGGAGCCCGCCGAGGTATTTTGACTTTAAGTCGTGCTGAAGGACGGCTACGGTGCGGCCTGTTTATCATGAAACCATTTGAACATATCGTGATTCACTACGACGAAATCGGCCTGAAATCCAGCAATCGCAGGCAGTTTGAGTCACTCCTGATGTCAAACATGTCCCGAAAACTGGGCGAGGCGGTCATGTCCGTCAGAAAGGAGTCCGGCCAGCAGGTTCTCACGCTAAATCCGGGCTGTGACCGGGAGGCCGTATGCACCACGCTGGCCCGCATACCCGGAATCGCCTATTTTTCCCCGGCCTGGTGTGCGGCATCCAAACCCGAGTCGATCATTGAAACCGGGGTGGCCCTGATGCGTGAGCAGACCTTCAGGACGTTCGGGGTCATTACCAAACGCCGCGAGAAAGACAACCCGCTTCGTTCCGATGCAGTGAACAAGGCGCTGGGGTCGGCGCTGCTTGAGGCCTTTCCGGATGCAAAGGTAAACCTCAACGATCCGGATATCTGGCTGAAGGTCGAAATCACCAATGCACGCACCTACCTGTCGGTCTCCCGGCACGACGGAGTGGGCGGTCTGCCCACATCCCCGC
>JABAHO010005838.1_pt2 | contig 19069 bp, 17 predicted proteins | sample 7062071 | NCBI WGS metagenome assembly JABAHO01 (sample SAMN14534356, study PRJNA622989) | marine sediment metagenome | biome: marine biome [ENVO:00000428]; feature: marine pelagic biome [ENVO:01000023]; material: deep marine sediment [ENVO:00002113] | place: India: Gulf of Kutch | collected...
ACGTTGTAGACGGGTGTGGCCGAATACCTGGGACCGTCAGTGTCAGCGGGGTCGATTAAACCACCGGCCGTGACGTGGCAGGCTTCGCAGTTCTGGATCGTGAAGTTCGGGAAGACGTGCTTGGTGTGCTGGTCGTACCGCTTCGCGAAGACCGGGTCGAAATCCGGAAGATAGCTTCCGTCCGGCTGGCGGGCGCCGAACACGTCGGCAGGGTCGAAGGCCTGGAACGTGTGGATCGCGTGCACGTAGTTGTCAAGCGAACGCGACGCCATCTCGAGATGACTGCCGGCAAACGTCGGGTTATGGCAGTTGACGCAGACGGGCCTGTCGCCGGTGGTGTTGCCGCCAACGCCCAGACCGAACGCGTCATGGAAACCAAACCTGTCATGGCAGACATTGCATTTCTCGACGTCGACGATGGCGTTTTCCGCCTTGAACCAGTTATCAACAACCGCGTTCGTAAAGAAATCGAATGTCGACGATACGGCGTTCAGCCCCTTGAAATCCCCGTCGATCGTGATGCCCGGTATCACGGAAACCTCGAGTCTCCTGATCGTGTTGTCTGCGATCAGGTTGGTGACGGAGTCGGGCTGACCGACCCATCCAGCCATGTCAACGACAACCTCCCAGTCGCCAGCAGTGCTATTGGCAGTCTCCTGGAACAACGGATTGGCTCTACCCGGGATATACTCGAATCTGCAGCCGTTGTTTGCACAGTTCGTCGAATCGTCACGCTCGTGTGAAGACACGATGAAGTGCTTGGAATCCCAGCCGTAGAAGGACACGGCGAGCCAATACGTCACTGTTGCATCATTGGCGCTGTACTGGATTGTCAGTTCATCGCCATTGCGCGTAATCGAGTCGATCGAAACCGTGTACAGATCCGTGTAGCGGTTACCTGCCGCATCGTAAGTCGCTGCGTCGTAGCCGGTGTGAAGGTCGGTGAACACGGGGTAGCCCGTTCCCGGGACATGGCACAACTGACAGGGGGCGTCGGCATTGTGAATTGCTTCAACGCCATGTCGTGCCCATATGTACTCGAGCGGCGGGGCCCGGTGTGACTGGTAATAGGGCTCATTTTCTGCGATACCCAGGCCTTCGTCCTTGGGCCATGCGTCATTACCNNAGCTCTTGCAGGTCTCAATAACGAACTGTTCATCGGCAAGGACCCTGTCGAGCTTGCCTTCGTGGCAGGTCACACAGTTTGACATCGACTGCGGATACGGGAACTCCATCGCATGCGACATGTGGGTGTCGTTCATGATGTTCGCGGTGTACGCGTACTTCGTTTCCACTGTAGTAGCATCAAGTCCGTTGGTCGCCCAGTTGAGCGGATCGTCGACCATGTACTGCCAGTCTTCGTGCCCGCCCGAACGTGCGTCCTCGTGGCAGGACTTGCAGCCGGCAAAGTCGGGGATGCCCTCAATCTGGGCTGCACGGTAGCCGTGCTTCAGGTACGGCGTGCCGTGGCACTTCTCGCAGCCCGCTACGTTTGCCGCTGAATCATAGGCTCCGGCAACTCCAGATGCTGCCGTGCCGACGGCAAAAGCGGCATTTGCAACGTCTTCATACAGGTGTACGTGCGAACCCTCGGGAATCTCGGCACCGGTGCCGCCCACATGCTCGAACAGCGCGCCACGCGCAACGTAGCCGTACACCTGCGCCCCGTCGAAGGGTGCGGCGGGCGTCTCGGGCGCGTAAGGAATGCCGGTGACCGTCACGACGTACGTGCCGTCGCCGTTGCTGGCGACGCTGCCGGTTCGGCCGGCTCTGAACAGCGCTACGTCATTCAGGTACTGGACCGCGACGCTGTCGAACTGGACAGCATAGAATCTTGCCTCATCCATTAACGCCAGGTTGTCCCCGGCATCGAAAAGCGGGTTCGTGAGGTCCGTAATGTTGAATTGGACCGTAACGGTGAACGTCGTGAGACCAACCTCCGGCGTGCTTGTGACGTCGGTGATCGTCAGCGCTAGGTTGCTAGGGTCTGTATAGTCGTCGTAAACAGCCTGGTGATCTTCGCCGACACCACCGTGACAGGTGCCGCAGGACTCAACCTTGGCCGACTCTATGGCCAACGCGATGGGATCCGAAGNNAGTGCGTCGAACCGGTTCATTTTCCTACTCCTATGCGTATGCATTACGAATTGACTGAGTCCGGAAACCCCGGTTGGTTTTGTTTTAGGCGGATTTCCGGCACTTCGCATAGCCTAGGAAAGGGCATGATTTACGGCACTGACTATTGTCAGTTTAGGCCTCGAAAATGGCGGTGGATTATGCGTATCTCAGCGCGCCTTTTTGGCGGTTTCTACGTACGGAATTTCAGAAGAGTCCGGCTCGTCAGGATGGGGAACGCAAGCTTTTGGGGTGGCGGCCGCTCATGCCTGGAAAATTTGCTCTCGCAATCTCTTTGCTCTTGCAATACCAACCAAGCTTCGTGAATGAGTTTACGGTACTGACAAAACGCAGTTTTGAGTACGTAGATACCGAAACGTTTCCCGGCAAGTCGCTATCGACCGCATTGACAATATCGATTAAACAGGAAACTAACCACNNTTCCAGGAAATTCGTGCAGCGGAGAATCCGTTTTCGCCCGTCGATTTTCAGTGCATGCTCGATGATTCGGTGCAGCGGGTCTCGTTCGATCACGGCGAGGTCCTGTTCATGCAGGGCGAGCCGAGTACCTGCCTGTACGCGATTTCCGATGGCACGGTCAAGATCTGCTCGCACAGTTCCGACGGGCATGAGCAGATCGTGGGGCTGAGTAGCCCCCAGAGTCTGCTGGTCGGACTGCAGTCGATCAGCGATGAGCGCTACGCGTATACGGCCATTGCTACGACCGCCGTCACGGCCTGCAAGATCCATCACAGGACGCTGCTTGAACGGGTCCAACACGATGGCGACCTGGCCTTGCGCCTGATCCGTGCCATGAACGCGCAGCTCGCTCACAGCCGCTCCTTGACGGAGGTCCTCGGCCACAACTGCGCGGCCGCCAAGGTCGCATCTTTTATTCTGCTGATGACCGCGAAGTCGACAAACGGAAACGGCAGCTATGCGTTTCCGTTCTCGCGCCTGGAAATTGCGAACTTCCTGGGCCTGAGCGAGGAAACCGTGTGTCGGCTTATGGCCAACATGAAGCGTGAGGGTGCGGTCAATGCACCGCGCGGCCGAGTTGAAATTCGCGACTGGGATCGCTTGCACGCTATTGCGGACGGCGTGGTCAAACTCAAAATTATCCAGTAATTACGGCGTTTACCTATTGGACTCCCGTTCACGCTGTGGCACACAGGTGCTGGCCGGGCCCCGCCGGTAGCGGGTAGGTCGGTCTATTTCATCCTTGTCTCAATGATTTTATAGTGGGCATCGTTCAGCTTTGGTTAACAAACCCTGTTGTACAAATAACACTGCCCAGGCTTCCAGATAGGAAAAAGGGGATCTCATGAAGCGCTTAATCTCAATTGCATTTTCACTGACGCTGGGGTTGTTCGCCTCGGCTGCAATGGCCGGCGATCTGGATGCGATCGTCGCAGACTGTAACGGCTGTCACGGCGACGACGGCGTCAGCCAGTGGACGGATGTGCCCACGATTGCCGGCGTGCCGGAGTTCGTGCATTCCGATGCTCTATACATCTTCCGCGACGAGGCGCGGCCGTGCAGCGAGTCCGAGTACAGGCAGGGCGATACGAGCAAAGCCGCGACGACGATGTGCGCAGTAACGGCCGACCTGAGCGACGACCAGATCGACGAGATCGCCGCTTACTATGCCGGTCTGCCGTTCGTCGCTGCCAAACAGGACTTTGACGCGGCCCTTGCCGAGGCTGGCAAGGCAGTACACGAGGCCAATTGTGATCGTTGCCATTCCGAAGGTGGTTCCAACCCCGAAGACGAAGCCGGCATCCTCGCGGGCAACCTGATGGGTTACCTGGAGGCACAGCTGGCCGCCTACCGTGCGGGCGAACGCGAGCAGCCGAAGAAGATGGAAGAAAAGGTTTCGACGCTCACCGACGACGACGTCAAGGCGCTCGTAAACTTCTACGCCAGTCAGCAATGACCAACAGCTCCCACGGGAGCGTTGATTTCGGGAAACTCTTCGTGTCCATCGACGCGATGGACACGGAGGGTTTTCTCAGTTTTATCGCACCCGATGCAGAATTTCGTTTCGCATCGGCGCCCCCTGTTTCCGGGCATGCAGGGATAGGCGACGCCGTTCAGGGATTTTTCTCTTCGATCTCGGCTCTGAGCCACGATCTAGGTCGAATGGTTGCAGAAGGCAATACCGTCGTGTGCGAAGGGGAGGTCACCTACACGCGGCATGACGGCAGCAGGATCACCCTGCCGTTCTGCAACGTGTTCGAAATCGAAGACGGCCTGATATCCCTCTACCGGATCTACATCGACGTGGCGCCGCTGTACGCGGTCTAGCCAGGCCCGATCGGCTGTTCTTATCCGAAAGCCGACTTTCGGGAAACCGCAATAGCATATTCCCTGGACGGGGAGTAGTTAGGGTCCTAACACCACTCACAGAGTGATTCAGGACAATGGATATGGCCGCGGCCAGGGTCACGTGCGCGAAATCGATTCTCGGTTTCGGATTTTTTCTCGTTAGCGCATTCGTATACGCCCAGGATCTCGATTGCCTCGAGTGTCACGACGACGTCGAGTACACGTCTTCGGCACACCCGGATGTCGCCTGTGGGGAATGCCATACGAACGTCACGGACAGGCGCCACAAGCGCGGCGTGGAGCCGCTGACCGATGAGGACAGCTGCGGCAACTGTCACGGCCGCGAGCTGCGGACGGTCAGCCGCAGTGTCCACGCCGGACAGGCCGCCTGCCTCGACTGTCATGGCGACCCGCACTCGATCAGAAAGGTTGAAGAGCACGACTGCAGGGTCTCGGCGATCCACCAGATAGACCAATGCGGTGCCTGCCATGATTCGCCGGAGATGCCGGTGGAACTGTATGTCCACAGCGAACACGGCCGGGCCCTGTTGTTGTCAGGCCTGATCTCTGCGCCGGCCTGCAGCAACTGCCACGGCAGCCACAAGATCCTCGCGGTTGACGACAGCAATGCTTCCACCTCGCGTGAGAACGCGCCCGAGATGTGCGGCACCTGTCACGAGCTGTTGCTGGAGGTATGGCGGGACGAAAGCGCGCACGGCCTCGCGTGGCAGGCCGGTGAAGAGGGGCCGGTGTGCACCGATTGCCATGCAAGCCACAGCATCGCGGACCCAATAACCGCCAAAGCGCGGCTTCAAACGCCGGAAACCTGCGGCGGATGCCACGAAGAATACCTGACGAGCTTCAGGGACAGCTTTCACGGCCAGGCGAGTGACCTTGGTCTCGCCGCCGGAGCGAACTGCTCCGACTGCCACACCCCGCACCAGAACCTGGCCAAGGACGACCCGCGGTCCAGCGTGCATCCCGACAACGTTCTGGATACCTGCGCGAAGTGCCACGAGGGCATCACGGCGTCATTCGCAACCTTCAATCCACACAACGATCCGAAGGATCCCGAAGACGACTTTGCCGTTTACGTTGTCTGGCTGTTCATGACGGGGCTCCTGATCGGCGTCTTCGCGTTCTTCGGCGTACACGACCTCCTGTGGCTGCAACGCTCGATGGTTGCTCTCGTGAAGGGCGAGTTAAAGGAAGAGCGCGACAAGCACGGTCCGTATATCAGGCGCTTCAACGCGATGAACATCAGCATGCATGTCGTCATCATTACGACGTTCCTGCTGCTTGCACTGACGGGATTGCCGCTCAAGTTCCACGACATGCCATGGGCGCAGACCCTGATAGCGATGCTTGGCGGCATCGACTTCGCGCGAGTGATTCACCGGCTCGCAGCGATCGGCACCTTCGGCTACATGGCATTCCATGTCGGCAACGTCTTCATCCGCTGGTTGTTCCGGAAAGAACCGGGGATGTTCTGGGGACCGAATTCCATGACACCGCAGCCACAGGATGTGCGCGCTTTCTTTGGAAATATTCGCTATTTCCTGTATCTCGGCGACAGGCCTGAAGGCGATCGCTGGACCTACTGGGAGAAGTTCGACTACCTCGCGGTCTTCTGGGGTGTCGTGATCATCGGCCTGTCCGGGCTGATGCTGTGGTTCCCGGACTTCTTTACACGTTTCCTGCCGGGCTGGACGCTGAATGCGGCTCACGTCATACACAGTGACGAAGCGTTGCTCGCGACCGGATTCATTTTCATATTCCATTTCTTCCATACGCACCTGCGACCGGAGAGCTTCCCGATGGATATCGTTGTGTTCACGGGCAAGATGCCGTTGCACCGTTTCAAATCGGAACGGCCACTCGAGTACCAGCGTCTGGTCGATAACAATGAACTGGAGGACTATCTTGTCGATCCGCCGACGAAGGCGGAAAGCCTGACTGCCTATATCTGGGGCACGATCTTTCTTACCATCGGAATCGCACTTGCGATCGGTATAATCTGGGCACTGCTCAGTCACTGATAAGAACAGGAATAAGCGCCGGTCGCTAACGCACTCGAGGTTTGCCATGTTCAAAGACTTCTTTGCATCCATTACTCAGAACGTAATCAGTCTTATCGGTACTGCGCTTGCCGTAGCGAGCCTGGTGCTGATGGCTTGCCTGTTTACGATGGAGCAATTCGGGTTCGAAGGTGGTCCGTACATCGGGATCCTGACGTACCTGATATTGCCGATGATCTTTGTCACCGGTTTGCTGCTCATCCCGATCGGCGCACTGCTGTACCGCCGCAAGATCCGTCGACTGCATGGTGACGAGGCGATGGCCGCAATGCCGGTGTTCGATCTCAACAAGCCGGCGACACAACGCTGGACGCTGATCTTCCTCGGCGCGACCATGCTCAACATCGTCATTCTCGCAAGCGCCACCTACAAGGGCGTGCACTACATGGAAAGCACCGAGTTTTGCGGGATGGCATGCCACACGGTGATGCAGCCGGAACATACGGCCCATCAGCGTTCGCCGCATTCCCGCGTTGCCTGCGCCGATTGCCATATCGGTCCCGGTGCGGACTGGTTCGTCAAGTCGAAGCTCGACGGCGCCTGGCAGCTGGTCGCGGTCGCATTCGACCTGTATCCGCGCCCGGTGCCGACGCCGCTGCACGAACTGCGCCCGGCGCGCGACACCTGCGAGCAATGTCACTGGCCGACGAAGCACATCGGCGACAAGCTCCGGGTCATCAAGCATTACAAGGAAGACGAGGCGAACACGGAACTGACGACGGCGCTGGTCATGAAAGTCGGAGGGGTCGAAGGCACGGGAGGCACCGGTATCCACTGGCACGTGAACCCGGACGTCAGCATACGTTATCGATCCGACGAGACCCGCGAGGAAATCTACGAAGTCGAAATGACACGTGCCGATGGCAGCGTGTTGACTTACGCGGACCGCAGGGCGCCGGAAGAAGGAGGCCTCTGGCGCACGATGGACTGTGTCGACTGCCACAATCGGCCCAGTCACATCTACAGGCCGGCGCATGCGGAAGTGGATCGTGTAATTCTCGAGGGCCGGATAGATCGCTCACTGCCATGGGTCAAGCGTGAGGCCGTGCGAATCGTCGATGCGGAGTTCGAGAGCCACGAAGCCGCTCGAGAGAGCATTCGGGAACAACTCCAGGACTACTACGCAGAGAATTATCCGGACGTCGCTGCCGAGAAGGCCGACGCGATCGACCAGGCCGCGGAGGCTCTTGGCGATATTTACAGCGTGAACGTATTCCCGCAAATGAACGTATGGTGGGATACGTACCCGAATCATATCGGCCACGAGCAATCGGATGGCTGCACCCGCTGCCACAATCGCAGATTGAGAACAGCGGACCGCGAACAGATCAGTGACGACTGCGATATTTGCCATCTGGTCCTCGCCGAGGAAGAAGAATCCCCCGATCTAGTAACCATGTTGCAATCAGAATGAATACGATAAATCCGACGACGACTGCTAAACGCCAACTCACCTACGAAATCATCAGTGGTGGCAGCGGGCTTTTCCTGGCCCTGTTCATGTGGGGCCACATGGTGCTGGTCGGTTCGATACTGACGGGTGAGCGCGGTTTCAACTGGCTGGCGACGATGCTNNCGCAAGAAGATGCTGGAACTCGGCAAGGGGCTGAACCGCTCCGGCCGGGAGAAGGTAGCAAGCGCGAGCGAGTTCTCACCGTTCCATCCGCACACCGAGTCCCTGCTGTGGATCTGGCAGGTTCGTACGGGAATGATCATCCTCGTGCTCGGTAGTTTCCACATCATCCTGCTCGGCATGGACGTGCTGACCGGGCTTTTCGGTACCCGCGTCGGTATCGAGGCGGCGACCACGATGGAGCGCGTACAGAGCGGCCTGTGGCTGCCTTACGCGATCCTCCTCGTCTGCGTCGAGTTCCACGCGAGCATCGGTCTGTACCGGCTTGCGACCAAGTGGGGCGCGGGCGCAATGCTGTCACGCACGGCGATACACCATATCGAACGAGTATTGCTGTGGTTCTTCCTCGGCCTCGGCGTCGTCGTACTGTTCGTACTGGCAGGCGTACTGCCACCGCCGCTGGCGTTTCTCCTGGGAGGTGCAGGCTCATGAGCGGCTCACTCGTCAGCACCGACGTACTGGTCATCGGCGGCGGACTCGCCGGCGAGCGCTGCGCCATCGAGGCAGCCGCAGCCGGCCACGACGTTCTGATTCTCTCGCTGGTGCCGCCGCGGCGCAGCCACAGCTGCGCGGCACAGGGCGGCATGCAGGCGGCGCTCGGCAACTGCGTCAAGGCCGAGGGCGACAACCCCACGCTGCATTTTCTCGATACGGTTCGCGGTTCGGACTGGGGCGCGGACCAGGAGGTGGCGCGCATCTTTGCCGAAGAAGCGCGAATCGCCGTGCGCGAACTGGCGCATTTCGGCGTGCCCTGGACGCGCGTGCGCGGCGGCAAGAACAGCTATTTCATCAAGGGCGAGCGTGTCGAGATCGAGGAGTCGATCGAGAATGACGGCCTCATCATGCACCGTGACTTCGGCGGCACGGCCAAGTGGCGGGCCTGCTACGCGGCTGCCGGCACCGGCCACGCCGTGCTGTATGCCGTGGACAGCGAGGTTGTGCGACTCGGCGTTACGGTTCGCGACCGCACGGAAGCCGTAGAGCTCATCCACGACGGTTCGCGATGTTGGGGTGCCGTGGCCCGCTGCCTGCGGACCGGCGAGCACTATCCAATTCTCGCGAAAGCGACGGTCATCGCGACCGGCGGTTATGGCCGCATCTACGGGCAGTTTACGACCAATGCGACGATCAACGAGGGCATGGGCGCGGCGATCGCGCTCAATACCGGCGTCGTACCGCTGGGCAACATGGAGGCTGTGCAATTCCATCCGACCGGGCTGTTGCCGAGCGGCATCCTGCTGACCGAGGGCTGCCGGGGCGACGGCGGCTACCTGCTCGACAAGGACCTGCACCGCTTCATGGTCGAGCTGGAGCCGGCGAAGCAGGAACTCGCCAGCCGCGACGTCGTCTCGCGACACATGGCGCAGCAGATGCGCGACGGCAAGGGCGTCGAGACGCCCTACGGGCCGCACCTGTGGCTCGACATCCGCCACCTCGGCGAGGAGCACGTCACGACGAAACTGCGTGAAGTCTTCGACATCACGCGCGACTTCGTCGGCCTGCATCCTGCTCACGACCTGATTCCCGTGCGGCCGACGCAGCACTATTCGATGGGCGGCGTCCGCGTCAACAAGGACGGCGAGGCCTACAACCTGGCGGGCCTGTTCGCGGCCGGCGAAGCGGCGTGCTGGGACATGCACGGCTTCAACCGCCTTGGCGGCAACAGCCTCGCCGAGACCATCGTCGCCGGACGCATCGTGGGCCGCACGGTAGCGGCGCATGCCGCGGGCTTTTCGCTCGACGCGAAGACCGGTCTCGCGTTCGAGGCAACCCGCCACGCGGAAGCGCGAGCCGAGGAGTGGCTCGCTCGCAGTGGCGACGGCCCGAGCGTCTACCAGCTGCGTGACGCGATGGCGACCACGATGATGGACAAGGTCGGTATTTTCAGGACCGGCGAAGAGCTGCAGGAAGGTGTCGATGAATTGCGCACCTTGCTGCACGACTGCGATCGTGCCGTGTTGCGCTCCAGGGCGCCCGGCATGAATCCCGAACTGACCTTCGCGTTGAGGCTGATGAACATGTTGCGCCTGGCGCTCGTTACGACGGAAGGCGCGCTGGCGAGAACCGAGAGCCGTGGCGCGCATTACCGGACCGATTACCCGCTGCGCAACGATGCAGAATGGTTGAACAGGACGCTGGTTCGCTGGCCGGTCGATGCGCCGGATCCGAACTTCAGCTACGAACCTGTCGGTCTCATCGACTTGCCGCCGGGACACCGCGGCTACGGTAGCGACGAACGCATAGAACTGACCGTGTCGACCGAAGAGTACAACGCGGATGTCGACCAGAAGCAGCGCGAACACGGCAAGCTCGCCACGGTTGAACCTATCGGCACCCGAATCCAATGGGGAGCCTGGGAGCAGGCGGTATGACGGAAAAAACAACACAAGCCGGGCGGAGGCTCCGCTTCGAGATCTTCCGCTACAACCCGGAAGACCCGGACTCCAGGCCACAAATGCAGACTTTCGAGCTCGACGAGACGCCGTACATGTCGATCTTTATAGCGCTAAACGAAATCCGCGAAAAACAGGATCCGAGCCTGCAATTCGATTTTGCCTGCCGTGCGGCCATCTGCGGTTCCTGCGGAATGATGGTGAACGGCCGTCCGGCGCTGGGCTGCCGCACGCTGACCTCCGATCTCCCGGAAGTCATCAAGCTGCACCCGCTACCCGTCTTCAAGCTCATCGGTGACCTGTCCGTGGACACGGGAACCTGGTTCCGGGAGATGGTGGAAAAGACCGAGGGCTGGATACACGCGCAGGAGGCGTTCGACCCGGACGCGCAGGAAGCGCGCATGGACGACGACACGGCTGCCGCGATTTACGAGAACGACCGTTGCATCGAATGTGGCTGTTGCGTTGCCTCCTGCGGTGCAGCGAACGTCAACGAAGACTTCCTCGGCCCCGCCGGTCTCAATCGCATCGCACGATTTGCGATGGACCCCCGTGACGAGCGTGATGACAACGACTGGTTCGAAGTGGTTTCAAACCAGGATGGTGTTTTCGGTTGCATCGGCCTGATGGCCTGTCACGATATCTGCCCGAAGGAACTGCCGTTACTCGAGGTATACGGATACCTTCGCCGCAAGGCGTTGTCGTCGGCGATGTCCAAGCGCAGCTGATTCGCACCGCGAATCCCCCGCTCGCCCCGTTATATCGATTGGCGTACAGCCAAGAGCCAATCCTTCCTGATTGAAGTAGAAGAGCGAAAAGACGATACGGATTCTACGTATTGTGAAGCCGCCTGCAGAAAAGTATCCATAGATATGGGGGGGTTGAGACAAACAAGACAAATCTATTTTTTTATTTCGCAGCCCTGTCTGTTCGGGGGGGAGAAGCGAAGATGAAGTGGCACGTCCTACGACCGCTGTGGCTGGTCATCGGGTTGGTAGTGGTAAGTTTCATAGCCCGTCAATTCCTGGTCCCGGAAGATTTCGGGGTCCACGGCTCCAGTTTTACCTACAACTTTTACAGACTGGGTAACGTACAGGAGTGGAAGGATTTTCCCGTCAAGCACCTGGGCCGCGAGAGCTGCATCGAGTGCCACGAGAAGAAGGTCGCGATGCTCGATGCATCGCCACACGCGCCTATCGAGTGTGAGAACTGTCACGGGCCGGCAATTGGGCATCCCGACGACGTCGAGTTTCTGCCGATCGAGCGGGCACGCGAACACTGCCTGCGTTGCCACGAGTCTCTCGACTACCCGAATCACGCCCGCTCCGAACTGCCGAACGTCAGAAACAGCACGCACAAGCGGCGCCGGGAGTGCGTGACCTGTCACGTACCGCACGATCCCAGGGAGAAACCAGCCAGGGAGAAATCAGAATGAGTTGTTCACGAAGAGACTTCCTGAAGCAGGCCTGCGGGGGGACGCTGGCGAGCGTGTTGCCCGTCAGTGCTTTCACATTCCTGACGAACGAGGAAGCCCGCGCGGCGGTTGAGAACGCAAACGTCCGCTGGGGATTCCTGGTCGATACACGCAAATGCGTGGGCTGTGGCCTTTGCGTCAAGGCGTGCAAGATCGAGAACGAAATACCGTACGACGCGCCGGTAACAAGGACCTGGGTCGAGCGCTACGTAATTACCAAGGACGGCCAGGCACACATAGACTCGCCGAACGGCGGCCGGGACGGCTTCATCGAAAACGTCATCAACGGCGAAGAAATCGATCCCGACAACATCGCCAAGGCCTTCTTCGTGCCGAAGCTGTGCAACCAGTGCGACAACCCACCATGTGTGCAGGTGTGCCCCGTCGGCGCGACCTACCAGACAGGCGACGGCGTCGTCCTCGTCGACCGCGAGTGGTGCATCGGCTGCGGTTACTGCATCATGGCTTGCCCCTACGGTGTCCGCTTCTTCCATCCGGTCCACAAGGTCGCGGAAAAGTGCAACTTCTGTTACCACCGGATCACGAAGGGTATGAATCCGGCCTGCGTCGACGCATGCGCATTCGATGCCCGTCGAATAGCCAACCTGAGGGATCCCGACGATCCCGTGACAAAGATAATCACGACCGAGCGCGTGGCGGTGCTCAAGGACGAATACGGCACCAAGCCGCACGTGTTCTATATCGGTCTCGATGAGAACGTGAGGTGATGTCATGACGAGCGAAGCTGTCGTTCACGGTGTCGAGTGGACCATAAAAGAACTGTTCGTCTATCCGAACGAATTCATCTACTGGAGCATCCAGATCGTCATGTATCCGTACATGACCGGCCTGGTCGCCGGCGCGTTCGTGCTGTCGTCCCTTTATCATGTTTTCGGTCAGAAAGACCTGAAGGAGATCGCGCAGTTCTCGCTGGTGTTCTCACTGGCATTATTGCCGGCGGCCGGACTGCCGCTGCTCCTGCATCTGCAGCAGCCGACACGGGCGATGGAGCCGTTACTGACGCCGCACTTCACGTCGGCGATCTCCGCGTTCGGCATCGTCTTCACGGCATATGGTCTCATCGTCGTCAGTGAAATCTGGTTTGTCTATCGCAAGTACTTCGTGGAGCAGGTCCACGAACTCAAGGGCAAGGAAGGTTTCGGGAACATGATGCGGCTCAATATTTACCGTGCGCTGACGATGGGCTCATTCGACATCAGCGAGGAAGCCCAGGCGGTAGACCACAAGGCCGCGAAGATCCTCGCGGGCGTCGGTATTCCGGTCGCCTGTTTCCTGCACGGCTACGCCGGCTTCATCTTCGGCTCGGTCAAGGCCAACGCACTGTGGATGTCGCCGCTGATGCCGGTCATCTTCATCATGTCGGCCGTGGTATCCGGCATCGCGCTTTGTATGCTGACCTATATCGTCATCATGGAGTGGAAGGCATTCAGGCAGCGCCGCAAGGGTGGGGCGTCCGCGGCTGTCGAGATCAAGGGCGCCGAGACAGACATCATTTCCAAAGCCACGACGTACCTGCTTGGTTTTCTGATCGCGGCGATCAGCCTCGAGATCCTCGACCTCATTTTCCGCGGTTACACGGCNNCTGCAGTACACGCTGGGTAACCTCGTGCCGTTCGTACTCTTGCTGTTGCCCGGACGAACGCTCAAACGGACCGTGGTTGCGTTGCTCCTGGTTCTCTTCGGCGTCTTCATGATGCGCTGGAACGTCGTGATCGGCGGGCAGGCGTTCTCGTTGTCGTTCTCCGGCTACATGCACTACCACGTCCCGATCATTCCGCACAGCCTCGAGACCTTCAAGGAAGGCTTGTTCGGCGCGTTGACCGTGGTGATTACGCCGTTCGTGCTCTTCTACATCATCAACAAGTACGTACCGTCGCTGGAGAGGGGCGAGGAAGCCAAGTACTGACGACGCCCGGACGTGCTGTGAACGTGTAACCAGGGCATCGTCATGAAAGACCGGATCGCTGAACTCGAATCCCGGCTCGCCAGGGTCGAGAAACGGCTCAGCGTCCTGGAAGGGGAGAAACCGGCAACGGCTGCGGTGGACGAGCCGGTGCCGGAATCGACGGCCGCCCACCGTATGGTTGCGGGCGCTCCGACGCACATCGGTCATACGCTGCTCATATTCGGCGGCGCGTACCTGCTCAGGGCGATAACCGAATTCCATTTCGTTCCCACCGCCATCGGCATCTTCATGGGTGCGACGTATGCGGTGTTCTGGTTGTACATGGCTTATCGAAAAGGCGCCGTCGAGGCGCAGCGCACCAGTGCCGCGGTCCTCGGTGCTCTCTCGATCCTGCTTGCCATGCCGCTGCTCGTGGAGTCCGTCCAGCATTTCAAGTTGCTGACGGGACAGCAGAGCGCGGCAGCGCTGGCCGTTTACTGCGCTCTGGCTCTAAGCGTTGCGTTGAAGCGCAATCTGCGAACGCTGGCCTGGCTTACAACGGCGGGCGGTATCGCCACCGGCATCGCGATAATTATCGTTTCGCATACGGCCTACCTGGTTGCGACCGTACTGATCCTGCTCGGGCTCGCGACTCTGTGGATCGCATATTCGAAAGACTGGATAGGCCTGCAGTGGCTGGGGGCCGCCGGCGCAAATGGCGTCGTGCTGGGACTGGTGGGGCTGAGCACCACCGACCAGTGGCCGGTCGAAGCAGACACGGCGGCCGTATTCGCGACGTTCCTGCTGCTCACGTACCTGGTGAGTTTCGTGAACCGATCGCATGTCAAAGGCCAGAATGTCGCGATGTTCGAACCGATGCAGGCGCTCGCTGCGTCGGGCATTACGTTTTCGGCTGCTATTGTCGCGGCAAAAGCCGGACACTTCGGGCTGGGGCTGATGGGCGTCCTCAGCATCGTGGTTGGCGGCAGCGCTTATGCTCTCGCGTTCTCGCCGGAAACGCGCCGTATCCGTGGCCGCAACTTCTTCTTCTATTCGACACTCGGCCTCCTGTTCGTGCTCGCAGGGAGCGGGCTTATGTTGCCGCACAAAGCTGCTGCCATACTGTGGTCGTTGATGGCGATTGCAATGGCGGTGCTGAGCGGCCGTACCGGCCGCGTTGCCCTGAGCCTGCAATGCACGCTCCTGCTACTCGCCGCGGGTATCTACTCCGGGATACTGGCAACCGGGTTGCAGGCGTTGGCAGGCGATGCAGGACCCGGCTGGCCCGGCCTGCAAGGCAACCAGGTCGTCATCGCGATCGCGACCGTTGTTTGCCTCTTCATTCCGGTCGCGCAGCAGTCCGAGCGCTGGGGCAGGCTGGCCGGAATTCCGCAGCTCACCGTGCTCGCAATGTCCGTCTGGGAGGTGGGCGGACTGATGGTTGCCGTCCTGGCGCCGTTTCTCGCCGCTGCAGCGAGCGAAGCACCAAACCTCGCCTCGCTTGCGTCGATTCGCACCGCCGTGCTGTCGGTGGCTTCGGTGACCCTGGCTATATCCAGCCGCCACTGGCGCTGGCCTGAGGCGCGCTGGCTTGCCTATCCGCTGCTCATTCTCGTCGCCATCAAGCTGTTTTCCGAGGACTTCCCGAACGGCAATGCCGCGTCACTGTTCGTGTCGCTGGCCTTCGTCGGCAGTGCCGTGCTGCTGGTGGCGAAGGTCATCAAGCGCGACCAGCCCGCGGAGGCGTCCTAGCGGGCATCACCGCCGGTCTTCTCAGGCCAATCCCTGCTCCAGCAGGGCCATGTAGACGTCGAGGTCCCCAGCACTGAAACAGCAGAAGGTAACTTCCCGGATTTCGGTATCTGCAGCTGACAGGAAGGCGCGGGTTGTAGTTACGGCTATGCTGGCGGCGTCGTGAAACGGGTAACCGTAGATCCCCGTGCTGATGCAGGGGAAAGCGATCGTTGCGAGGCCCTGTTCGCCGGCCAGCGCCAGTGAATTCCGGTAACACGACCTGAGCAGTTCGGCTTCGCCGCGCGACCCGCCGTGCCAGACCGGACCGACCGTATGGATGACGTGCTTCGCCGCAAGCCGGTAGCCCTGCGTTAATCTCGCCTCGCCGGTGGGGCACCCGCCCAGTTGTCGGCACTCCTCCAGCAGGTCCGGCCCCGCCGCCCGGTGAATCGCACCGTCCACGCCTCCGCCGCCCAGGAGCGATGAATTCGCGGCATTGACAATGGCGTCGACGGCGAGCGTCGTAATGTCTGCGGCGATGGCCTTGAGTTTGGCGTCCAGAGGGGGCAACGGGCTCTAGGAAGCGACCGACAGCTTCCCCAGCGCTCTCAGCACGTCCTTGCGGCTGATCTGGCCGACCAGCCTGTTGTCCTTCATGACCGGGTAGCGACGGAATCCGGAAGCCTTGAAGAGCTCTGCGAGGTCAATAATGCTCATGTCGGCATCGACGGTCTCGACGTCCGGCGTCATCAGCTGAGAGACGGGGCCACCCGGGTGGCCGTGATAGGCCGCGGCAAGCACGACGTCCAGGCAGTCGAACTCCGACAGCATGCCGACCAGCGTGCCGTGGTCGTCGACGACGGGCGCCCCGGCGACCTGGCGATTCACGAGTTCGTGTATCGCGTCGAGGATATCGGTGTCGGGTTTGAAGGTGACGAGCTTCCCCGACATGTAATCTTTGACCTTTATAGACTTGACCGGCATGTTCCTTACCTCTGGTCCTTCGCTTTCCTGCGGCACTCACCCGTGCCGCTACACAGTTCGCAGCCGCCTCCATTGAGGCCGCCGCAGCTGCCCTTGATCGGGGCTCTTCCGGCCATGACGCCGATGGCCATCGCCGTCACGGCGAGCGCCACGACGACAAAGCTCAGAAACAGGGTTGCAAACACGCTCATTCTCTTACGACCTTCGTCACGAACAGGGGCGACATACGCTCCTCGAATTCACTCCCCAACCGTAGCAGGAAGTAGGCTGCAATGCTCTCTCGTTCCGCCAGATTCATGCCTGCATCCGGTCCGAGCACCAGCAGCGCGGTCGCGGCCGCGTCCGCAAATGCCGCCGTGTCGGCAACAACGGTAACCGATGCACCATTATGATTCACCGGGTAGCCCGTGCGTGGATCGATCGTGTGTGAGTAAAACCGGCCGTCGTGCTGGAAGTAATTTCGATAGTCTCCGGACGTCGCCATCGCCGAGTCGGTCAGCCGCATAACGGTCTGCACGGAACGACCCGCCCGATCCGGGGTTTCGACGGCGATGGCCCAGAGTTCGCCGCGGGCATTCGTGCCGCGCATGCGCATCTCGCCGCCAATCTCGACGAGGTAGTCCGGCAGCGCTCGCGCATCGAGCAGCTCCGCAACCTCGTCCACCGCGTGCCCCTTGGCGAATGCCGAGAGGTCCACGTAGACACCCGGGGACTCCTTGCGCAATGCCGGAACCGAGCAGTCGACGTGCAGTTTCGTGTAGCCGATATCCTGCATGGCCATCGTGATGGTGTCATTGCCAGGCGGCTCGTACGCGGATTCCGTCGGACCGAACCCCCAGAGATTGACGAGTGGACCGACGGTCACGTCGAACGCCCCGTCCGTAAACTCACTGACGACCTGCGCAGCCTCGATCGCATGGCAAAGCTCCGGTGACACGTCGACCCAGTCCACCCCTTCGCTCGCGTTGAAGCGGGAAAGCTCAGAATCGCTGAGATACGTGGACATCGTGACATTGATGCCATCGAGCACGGCCTCGATGTCCCGCTGCAGTTCAGGCAGGTCGATATTCTCCGGTGGGGCGACGATCTTGATGCTGAAGGTCGTGCCCATCGTGGAGCCCACGAGCTCCTGCACGGGCCGCTCGCGCGGCGAGTCGCTGCATGCGGCGAGCGCAGTCAGCAACGCAGGGAGGAACATCCAGCGAATCAGGGGCCTCATGTGATTTACCCGCCGAAATCATCCAGCATGATGTGGTCGCGGGTGACTCCGAGGTCTTCGAGCATGCCGATAACCGCCGAGTTCATCATGGGCGGACCGCAGATGTAGTACTCGCAGTCCTCCGGTGCGGGGTGCTCCGACAGGTACTCGTCGAGCAGCACCTTGTGGATGAAGCCCACGTAGCCGTCCCAGTTGTCCTCGGGCAGCGGTTCGGACAGCGCGAGGTGCCATTCGAAGTTGTCGTTCTGCTCGGCCAGCTCGTCGAACTCCTCGTTGTAGAACGACTCCCGCAGGCTGCGTGCGCCGTACCAGAAACTCATCTTGCGCTTCGAATGCAGCCGCTTCAGCTGGTCGAAGATGTGCGAGCGCATCGGCGCCATGCCGGCGCCGCCGCCGATGAACACCATCTCGTTGTCGGTGTCCTTGGCGAAGAACTCGCCGTAGGGACCGGAGACGATCACCTTGTCGCCCGGCTTCAGGCCGAAGATGAAGGACGACATGATGCCCGGAGGAATCTTGTCGTCGCCGGGCGGCGGCGTGGCGATGCGAATGTTGAGCTTGATGAGGCCCTTCTCCAGCGGGTAGTTCGCCATCGAGTAGGCGCGCATCGTCGGTTCCTTGACGTGGGACTCGTAACGCCACAGGTTGTAGTGGTCCCACTCGTCGCGGAACTCCTCGTCGATGTCGAAATCCTTGTAGCTGAGATCGTGCGGCGGGCATTCGATCTGGATGTAGCCGCCGGCCCGGAAATCCATCTCCTCGCCTTCGGGCAGCCGGACCACGAATTCCTTGATGAAGGTGGCGACGTTGTTGTTCGAAACAACCTCGCACTCGTATTTCTTGACGCCGAAGACCTCGTCCGGCACCTGGACCTTCATGTCCTGCTTGACGGCGACCTGGCAGGACAGCCGGTAGTGATCGGCCGCTTCGCGCTTGTTGATCATCGACGTCTCGGTCGGCAGGATCGCGCCGCCGCCGGACAACACCTGGACCTTGCATTGTCCGCAGGTGCCGCCACCGCCGCAGGCGGACGCAATGAGGATGCCTTCTTCGGCCAGGCCCTGCATCAGCTTGCCGCCGACGGGAATAGCGAGTTGGCGCTCGTCGTTGACGACGACATTTACACTGCCACTCGCCACGAGGCGCGAGCGTGCTGCGAGGATGATGAACACGAGCACGAGAATGATCGCCGTAAACAGCGACAT
>JABAHO010007995.1_pt1 | contig 19053 bp, 14 predicted proteins | sample 7062071 | NCBI WGS metagenome assembly JABAHO01 (sample SAMN14534356, study PRJNA622989) | marine sediment metagenome | biome: marine biome [ENVO:00000428]; feature: marine pelagic biome [ENVO:01000023]; material: deep marine sediment [ENVO:00002113] | place: India: Gulf of Kutch | collected...
GAGTGGCTGGCGGTCGGCTCTGGCGGCATTACGTTTGACGTCTTCCCATCCGGAGCAGGCGTGCGTCGTTGAATGCTAGGGGTGCATCGGTACTCGGATGGTGATCCAGATCAAGGGTCGTGGGCAAGTTTCCCCGATTGGCGGCGCGCGGCGGCAGCGCTGCAGGCTGCCCAGCAGAGGCGCCATCGTCGATGCGACGCGCCCGAAATTTCTGTCGATAGGGAGAACTTCTATAACACTGAGCGACAACAGGAGGCTGGCATTGAAGGCGCATCCCTGGCGAGCGGCCGGCCGCCCTTTGGCGGCCGACCGGCGCTCGAAAATCTCAAGCCGTCTCGGTGTTCTCTCTCAGCTCCCGAAGCTTGGCGCGCATACGCTCCTGGCGCAGGGCCGCAGCGTCCACGAGCGTCTCCGTGGTGAGGTTGAGGCTCGAAATGAACAGATCCTCGAGCTCCTTCGGCATTCCCTTTATTGAGAGGCTCGCCCGCTCACGGATGCCCTCGAAGATGGCGATCTTCTCATCGAGGAACTCCGTGGCGTCGAAGCCTAGGCCGGCAATATGATCACCGTATCTCTGCAGGCGGCTCTGAAGAAGGTGAACATATTCGCCGAGTAGAAACTCGGTGGCGATTACGAAGGGTTTTGGCGGTTTGGCTGCGAGCGTATTCAACGCATTTATGATATCGAAAAGGCTGTCCGAGAAGCTCATGAGAAGTTCACGGTATTCGGCATCGATGCGCTCGGCTTCCCTCACTGTGTCATCGAAACGCGCCGTCGTCGTCCACCAGACGGAAAGGATGAAGCCCAGCGTTACGGCAAACACACTCGTCATGATCAGCTTGAGGGCGTAGAGTGGCCCGGTGAGTATGTCGAGGTTTTCGAACAAAAATATCGAGCCCGCGAACAAAACACCGAATATCAGGAGCAGCGCGAAGCTGGGGCTGCTGAAACGCCGCATTTTCAGCTTTTCTCTTGCGTGGGCAATCCATGCACCGTGTCGAAGCTCGCGTCGCTCCGCCCCTTCGTTGTTTGCACCTTTCATCTTCAAGACCTCCTTGGCCCTGGAATCCGAAATCTCGCCTTTGGAAATACTTTCCTTCACATACTGATTCATGAGCAGTTTCTCTCGATTGTCGTGCAAGATCGGATCGTCAATATTTAAACTCCCCGTTCAATATGACCGTCGTCCCGAGGCGAGAAAGCAGTGTTCTGCTTTCGTTGATCTTTAAAAGGTATGTCTTGTCATCGATCACGATGGCAAAGGTTTCTCCGGCCGCACGATTGTCCGTTGTGGGCAGCTCGATATTGTCGGTCGGATCGCTCTTCGAAGCCTGGCTTGCCAACTGCGTTTTGGATTTGNNCCTGGCTCTGGCATCCGGAGCAGCTTGGTGGCACCCGGCTCTGACTTTGCAATCCGGATGGTGACGTTGGCATTCTCAATCGTTTTCCACGTTATGCCGAAATCATTGGCGCCAAGTACGGGGCCCGACCCGACGCGTCGAAAGCTGAAGACGCCGCGGTCGACCTGCTCCAGCCGTTCTTTCATCATCTCCAGGGAGGTTTTTTCTTTGTTGACGAGGACTGAGAGGGTCGCGTTGGTGGATTGACCTTGTTTGTCGGTTAACGTGAGCGAAAAATAGTACTGCCCGGCACTCTCGATCTTGGCGTTGATATAGTTTTTGAAGTCGAGAGTAATATCCTTGTGGTTGCGGACTCGCGCCTGAATAGCAAAGTAATCAAGATTGAAGGATTCGAGGGTGCTGGCCAGGTCGACCTCGTAGGACCGTTCCTTGATAACGAGCGCTGCAATTCGCTCGGGTGCTTCGAAGCGCACTCGCAGGCGGCCGAAGTTGCCCAGCCATCCCGTCTGCGGCGTGCCGATGTCAAATCCCTGGGCTGTAATTTCGGGTGTGGGGCTCGATTGAGCAGAAGCTGCGAGCGTAAACGCCAGCGCAAAGGAGAGCACCCAAATCTGGTTCAGCAGGCGATTCATCCCATGAGCCCTTATTCCGAGGCTGGAGTGGAATTTATCCTAGGGCGCTTTGGGGCGGATGATATTGATCCGGGTCAAGATCCGTGGAGCGCGATACTCGGGCCGCGGTGAGGGATAGCCACGACAGCAGTAGCGCATCGGGCGCGCATAAAAAAACCCGGTGGCGGTCTTGCGGCCGCCACCGGGCTCCCGACCGGGTTCAATCGCTTATCAGGTGCCTTCTTCTTCGAACCAGTAGGTTGTGAAGCGAGGCAGCTCGATGTTCGGGTCGACGGATGTGGCGCCACCGCCACCACCGATGAGCAGCGTGATACCTTCCTTCTGGAAGATCGGCACCGCCTGCGACGGAATACCGGAACCGAGTGACAGGGTCCGATCCGCCTTGGTCAGAGGGTCGGTGTCGGGCGAGCCGTCCCAGTTCTGCGCGGCCGTGCCGTTCAGCACGTTGAGGCCGTAAAGCCGTCCCACACCCTCGATGATGGAGCAGGTGGCGGCGTTGATCACGTCCTCGGGCACATAGCTCGTGAAGTAGAGCTGCCCGCCGAGGATGACCGGTGCAGCGAGACCTTTTTCGCCGTTGCTGTCGAAGTTGATGTACCAACCCCTGGAATCAGCGAGGTCCGCCTTGGCCGGATCCGAGCTGAAATCGATGGTGTCGGTGACGTCGATCAGATCGCCGGCCGTGACCGGATCCACCAACGGTCCCTGGAGGGTCGTGTAGCCGTCAGCGAGGCCGTCGTCGTCGGAGGGATCCAGTGGGTCTCCGTCACGCATCGGGCCGAGGGTGTAGTCACGGAAGGCGAACACGCGATCCTGAACCGTTTGATCCAGTGGATGCGAGCGGTTACCGGTCACTGCCACCACCAGATCGTACTCGCCGGAGCTGGAGTAGGCGCCGTCGGTGACGCGCACCACGTCGGGCGGGTAGAAGAACTTGCGCTTGTCGGTGGGATCGAAGTTGTTCGACACCGACGCCAGCTTTCCGACCACCGGCGAAATGGTCGCCTCGCTGGCGGCCAGGTTCGGCTTGATGTCGATGCGCCACATGTTGCCACCCGTGTCGCCCACCATGATGCGATCCGCCGCGCCGTCACCGGTGCTGTCCATGAGCGCCAGATCGGAGGGGATGGGGTAGTCCATGCCCGGCACGATCAGCTGGTTGCTGACCAGGTGATCGGTGCCGCTGATGACGAACATCAAAGATCCATCGTACGGGTCGACGAAGTAGATGCCGTTGCCGTCGCCACCGGGGCCGAAGCCGCCGTCCTGGATGGTGTCGTAGCCGCCGGCGAAGACCAGCGCCTTCTTCATTACCGATTTACCCTCGATGTCGGTGCCGAAGACGACGTCGGTGAGCTTCGGCGTCGACCATGTCTGGCCGAGTCCGATGAAGTTTCCGGTGCCGCCTTCGATACGCCACATATAGGTCGGTGGAATCTTGTTGATGGCGTCCTTGTCGCTCGTGCTGAGCGCCGCGCTCGGTGTGACGTCCACCGCGTAGAGGTTGCGACCGCCGCGGCGCATGCCGATGTAGATCCTGACGAAGTCGCCTTCGTGCTCCTCGATGACACCGTCGCCGTCAGCGTCGCTGCCGGGCTCGATGACGCCGTTACCGTTGCGGTCGTTGAGCCATACCACCGGGTTGCCGTCCAGGCCGTAGATGTGCTTGCCGGCGAAGTTGTCCTTGAGACGCTGCTGGTTGAGCATCGTCGCCTGAGGATAGAAGATCCACTCCTCGATGCCGTTGGTGGCATTGATGGCCCGCAGACCGCCGTCGTTGGTGCCGACGAACAGCTTGATGACCGGATCGGCCTCGGTGCCGCCGAAGGTGACCGCCACGGCGCTCGAGTGCAGCGGATCGTGGAAGGCGAAGCGGCGACCGGCGGCGGACAGCGACGGCACGTCCTCGAAACCGTAGATGTCCTCGCCGAGCATCCAGTCGAAGAGCTCCTCGCGATCGTCGTCCGTGGAGAGGTACGAGAAGTCACCCACGAGCTCCTGGGTACGCTTGCGCCTCTCGGTCAATGAACCGGTAAGCCCGTCGAGGATGCCGCTGTCGCTCTTGGTAGAGAGCGTGTGCGCCGCGACGTTCAGGTTCGTGTAATCAGGCGAAGTAGCGCTCGAGTAGGCGTAGATCTTGCGCGAGGCAGGCGCCGGAATCTCCAGGCCGGCGCCGCCAACTTTGATCTCGGAGCCGTCGGGCCGGCGCTCCAGAAGGAGAGCGCGCTGTCCTTGATGCGCCCGACATTCTCACTGGTCGGATCCTTCTCGATGGCGGGAAGCGCATTTGCATCCAGCACTTCGCCGAGGTCACAGCCGGCTGCCGAGCTCTCGCAAAGCTGGTACTTCTTGAGATTTCCGTTCCAGCTCACGGCGGGCGAGGGCTTGAACAGCGAGAAGTAGACGTCACTCCTGTGAAACAGCTTATTGAACGCGTTCACCGAAAGCGTCGGCGCCGCGAACGAGGTGGAGCGGTTCATGATGTCGGCAAAAATCTGCGTGATTTCGCGCACCAGATCGTCGGCGTCACTCGCCTCGTGGAAACTGCCACCGCCGGCCACCGCGAGTTCCGCGAGCCACTTGTCGGAGAAATTGAAGCCGATGGTATAGGTGAAAACGTGCTGATCGCCGGCCATGCTCGAGATCTGATCCTCGTCGTGCAGCCACTTGACCAGCTCGAGCCCACAGGCTTTCTCGCCGTTACCACCGGTGCAGCTCGGGATGCCGACGTAATCCCTGATGGCCTGCTCCGAGTGGTTGTGGTTGGCGATACCGTCGGTCAGCAGGATGATGTAGTTCGACTGACAGTTCGAGACGATGGGCGTCGTATAAACAGGTTTTCCCTTGATGTACTCTTCGCGGCAATCCGCGTTGTTGAGGTCTTCCTCCGTGCAGGCGCCCGCGCGCACGATGTCGCCGCCGGTCCACGAGGAGGGGTGGCTCACGCGCGTGTTCTTGCGCACGCCGTCGTTAGTGCTGGTGGCGTTCGGTTTCGGGTTGAGGACCTGGCCACTCAAGGGGTGATCCGCATGGACGTATTTGAGATCCCGTTCCCAGCCGCGGGCCTTACCGTACATCACGCTGTCGCCGCGGTAGTAGCGGGCCGCCTCGAGGAGCGTATCGACCACCGGAGTGTGGCCGATGTGATCCAGGTTATCGACGGTCTCCTTGAGCACGGTGCGCACGCTGTTCTGACCGGCGCCGGCCGTGGCAAGCACGCCCTGGACGCGAATGAGAAGCTTCGGCGCCCGAACGGGGTCGGCGTCGAAGGTCTTCTCGCGACGCGCGCCTCCAGAGGCGTGGGTCTCGAACAGGGCGAGTGAGTTACCCGGTTTCCAGTTGGGGTGATTGACGATCTCCTGGATGATGGCCTTGATGTCCGGCGAGGTGTACTCGGCGCCGGCGCTCTGATCCTCGGGCGTCCAGCTCACCGAGGCGCTGGTCTTGATGCGCGCCGAGAGGTTGCTCTGGACGTCCATGAAGGCCGGCGCGTTGTCCGAATACTGGCCGTTGAGGGTGAGGCCCGTAGCGCCCGTTTGGGTCGTATCCGCCGTGAACACCAGGCGTGCCTCGAGAATCGTCTGGCCTTTGGCGACCGGAATGTCTCGGAAGCGCATGCCGCTCATCTTCTTGAAATCGAAGTCCAGATCGGTGCTGGTGAGATCGATGGTGCCGTTGGAAAGCACCTGCTCGGCGTCGTCGGCGATGCCTTCAATCTGGCGCTGCACCCACTGATCCATGCAGGCGGTGCTCAGCACCGAGGTTTCGTCGTACTCGATGCGCAGCATCGGCGCGTTGGTGGGATCGGAGTCGAAGCTGTCGGCGATGCGCGGTCCCACCATGCCAGCCAGCATGTCGGCGAAGTTCGGTCGGAGCATGAAGGCCATGGAGTTGTTGCCGCACCAGTCGCTGCGATCGACGATCTCCTGGACGATGTTCGTGATGTCGGGAGACTGGTCGGCCGTGCCCGGCGTCCAGGCGGGAACGCCCCAGTCGACGGATGCGCTCGTCCTCGCCCAGGTGTAGCGCTTGCCGATGTCGTTGTCGAGGGTGGAGAAGGTCGGCGCGTCACCCACGTCGTGGCCGAAGATCTGCACCGACGTGTTGCCGGAGGTCGTGGTGTCGGGCCGGAACTCCAGGAAGGCGCGCGTGATCTTGGCGCCCTGGGGCACGCCGACGTTGTTGAAGCGCAGTCCGACCGTGTTGAATCCGGCGCTGGTCAGCTCGGTGGTGTAAGTCACCCGCAGCACCGGGGCCTCGCTGCTGGAGTTCTCGTAGGTGTGGGCCTTGCGGCTCTTCGCATCGTCGCCGACGGAGCCTGCGGCGTGCTCGATGATGAAAGCCATGGGATTGCCCGACGCCCAGCCGCCCTGGTTGACGAGCTCCTGAACGATGCTCTTGATGTCAGGGGTTGCGTACATGTCCGTGGCGCCGCTGGTCCAGGCTTCCGGATCGGCCCAGGTCACCTTCGCGGCGGTGCGCGGTCGGCTGGTCACGTCCTTGTTTGCGGTCGTGAACGCCGGCGGATTGAGCGAGTTCTGACCGGTGATCTCGAGAGTGAAGCCGGTGCCGCTGCGATCGCTCATGTTGGTGAAAGCCAGCTCGGCGCTCAAGATACGGGCAAAGGGCGGAATCTCGACTGTGCCGAATCGCAGGCCGACCGCCTGCTGGCTGCCGTCGTAGCTGATGCCGAAGCGGTTGCCGCTGACCAGCACGGAGCCATCGGCGGTGTACTCCTCTGCGTCGTCTGCGCCGCTCGAGACCCGGTACTCCAGATCGGTGCCGCCGACGGAGGCGGCCTTGGTGACCTCGTAGACGTCGAGCACCGGGCTGGCGAGATTCATCAGGCCGGGAGCGGAGTTCCACGCTGTCTCGAGCTCTGCCACATCCTCGAAGCCGTCGTCGTCACCGGCCACGACGACCCTCACCTCCTCGGCGTCGTCGGAGCTCTGGTCGACCTGGACGTTGACGTCGAGATCGGTGGTGTCGGTGCTGCCCTCGACGACGTTCACGTCCTCGTCGATGTAGCTCACCGGAAACAGGATCGGGCCGCCCGGATCCGAGAAGCGCATCAGACCCACGTTGATGTTGGTGGCGCCATCGAGGATCTGCTTGATGGCCACCTTCATGTTGTCCAGGCGGTCCATGCCGGTGCCGGTGACCGTGGCGCTCATGCTGCCCGAGGTATCCAGAATGAACAGCACGTTGGGCCGGATGCCTTCGCGCAGGGCCGCACCGCCGAGATAGATCTCGGTGTCGTCGGCGACACTGGTCTGCGGCAGACCGCCCGCAAATCCGGCTGCCAGGCCGATGACGGTGGCGAATACGAAGCTGATTGAACGTGTGCGTTTCATCGTCGGAATACCTTGGTCAGTTGTCTTTGATTCAGCTGCCTTTGAATTGAGCCACGCGACCGCAGGGCGCTACTTGCACGCTTTGGCCGCCGCTTCCTTTACGGTCCATGCCGCCTTGCAGGTCTCCTTGCCGTAGGCCGGTAACGCGCAGATCTCCTTGGGCTCGCTCTTGACGATCACGCTGCCCTGGGTGTTGTCGCTGCAGGTCACCTGGTAGTAGGTCTCGTCGCCGTCGTCGCCGTACTTGCCGACGCTGACGGGCTCGGCGGCCATCACCGGCAGGGCGAAGACTCCGAGGCCGGCTGCGAGCAGGGCCATCTTCAAGCGCTTACTCATCTGTCTCGTCTCCATCAGAAATCCTGGTTCCAGCTCCGACCTCACGGGTCGGCACGGTCGCGGTCGTCCGCGGCGCAACGTAAATATCGTTCACGAAAACAATCACTTAAAGCTCGGGTCCGGGCAAAGTGCGACAGCGTTCTCAGTACATCCGACGGGCGTTTCAATCCGATGGATGAACGGTAATTGCCGATCTGTGACCCGGGTCACGGGTGGGTGCAGGGAGGGCCCCGGAGGGGGGCGGGTCAGGGCACGCGAGCGGCCGCTCGGTGGCCGCTCAGGCTGCCGGGGGGGGCGGAATCGCGGTGATCAGCGGGACTCTGCGGGGGGCTCCAGGGGGCTCAGAGGAGCGCCGGCGGCCCGGGTCAGAGCACCGATTCCACCGACTTTCGCAGCCTGACCGACATCGGATCGACCGCGCTGTCGAAGCGCTCGACGACCTTGCCGTCGCGATCCAGGAGATATTTGTTGAAATTCCAGCTCGGCGCTCCGGCTTTGCGGCCGAGCTCCTTGAACAGCGGGTGCGCATCCGGCCCGCGTACCTGCTGCTGGGAGAGCATGGTGAAGGTGACGCCGTAATTGATGTAACAGATGCGTGCGGCGGTTTCCTCGTCCTGAGCGGCCTGTCTGAAGTCGTCGGACGGCACGCCCAGCACCGCGAAGCCCCGATCCTTATACGCCTGGTAGAGCGCCTCGAGCTCCTTGAACTGCGGTGTGAAGCCGCAGTGACTGGCCGTATTGACGACCAGCAGGGCTTTGCCCGCGAAAGCCGTGCAGATATCGATGCGCTCGCTTGAGCCGAGCTTTCGCATCTCATGAGACAGAGATGCGGGGCATGCCCGCTCGGCGGCTTGAGCGAGAGGCATCACGAGCAGGGCCAGAGCTGCGGCGACGCATCGATACATGGGGTGGGCTCCTGTGGGTGGCTCGGTGCCAGGGTGGACTCTACGGGCGACGCCGTGAAGACAGCGTGAAGGAGAGCGCTTTCGAGTCGCACGCCCGCAAGGACGCATGGACCGTTCGTCCTCAGTCAATTACCGGAACGCGAGGAGTCGTTACCGGGCCTGACTTGCGCCCGCGTGACCCTGCTCCCGGAATCGGAAGCCGTCGCCCGGTAGCACCGGGCGCTCCGGTAACAGCACATCCGCCTCACGAATCGTTCCATCCCGCCAATACTTGACGTTGACACGGTCGCCGACGCGAAAAGCCCGGACAACCTCCAGGATGGTGTCCAGATCGACCAAGGGCGTTGCGTTGACCTCCCGGATGATGTCACCCCCGAGGAGATACTCATCGAGCCCGATCATAATCGGAAAGGTGCCGCCGCGAAGGCCAACGGACTCTGCCGGGCTGCCGGGCTCGATGGTCTCGATGAGCATTCCCGGTGGCAGGCCCATGGTGAACTGCAGTATCGGCGGGACGGGACGGCCATAGACGCCATGCCACGGCCGGATGACGCGCCCGTGCTCGAGCAGGTCGGGCAGGAGCTCGTCGACCAGGGTGATGGGAATTGCGAAGTTGACGTTCTGTCCACGCTCGCTCGCGAGGGTATTGATCCCGACCACCTCGCCGCAGAGATTCACGAGCGCCCCGCCGGAGTTGCCTGGATTGACGGCAGCGTCGGTTTGGATGAGCGGCGTCAGCCAGCTGGTCGGGGTAAACGGAATGATTCGCCCCTTTCCCGAGACGATGCCTTTGGAAATCGACTTCTCGAGCCCGAGCGGGTAGCCGATAGCCAACACGTCGGTGCCGACCTCGAGCGTCTTCGATTTGGCGAACTTCGCTGCCGGGACGGGCAGAGGTGCTCCGATGGATTTGATAATCGCCAGATCCGAAATCTCGTCGATGCCCACCACGGAAGCGGGGAAAACCCTGCCATCGTCGGTCGCAATGACGATCTCCGACGCTTCGTAGACAATGTGGGCATTGGTGACAACGTTGCCGCTATCCATGACGATTCCGGAGCCGACGCCCTGGCGAACCCGTCTCATCAGGCTGAACGGATCGATGGCAAGGGAGAGCACCCTCACCACGGAGGGCCCGGATTCGCGGAATATCTGTGCGGCCGAGCGGCTGCACGGGTTTTCCGAAGCAGACGTGCGTGCCGCTGCTGACAGCGCGAGGGCCATCAAGAGCCATGTCACCGTTGTCTTCAGCACCGGCCTTCCCCATGACTGGATTCGAGGATCGGACGAAAAATTATCGTCATCCCCGGGACCCGCCCGCGTTGATCGAGGTCAAGCCGGCACCCATCGGTCGTGTGGGAAGATTTTCGCCCGCCGGGGTCTTCTCGAGAGGAATCTTCCATGAAATCCATCGCCGCCTTCTCCAAGACCTGCCTCGTCGGCGGCCTTTTCGTTCTCCTGCCGCTTCTTCTCTTCTACCTGCTGTTTTCCGAGTTGATGGCCATCGTCGTGGCTCTCGCGACGCCGATCGCCGATCTGTTCCCCAGGGGCACTTTCGACAATCTGCGTGATCCCGAGATTATCGCCATGCTGATGCTCGTGGGCGTCTCGTTCGTCTTTGGCCTCGCTTTGCGTTGGCGCGCGATGGCGCGGCTGGGATCGCGGATAGAGAAGGCGACTTTGATGCGCCTGCCGCTTTACAAGGCCGTCAAGCGACTATCGCACGGCTTGATTGGGTCTGGGGAGAAAGAAGGTTTCAGGAGCGGGCTGCTGAAACACGACGACGATACGACGGAGCTCGTCTATCTCGTCGAAGAGCATGGCGACGGAAAGATAACGATATTGGTGCCTCTGGCGCCGGCTGGATTCGCCGGCTCGGTCAAAGTGGTCAGCGCAGACCGTGTAATCCGGTTGGGCGCAAGTGTCGGCGAAGCAAGCAGGGTCATTGCCCACTGGGGTGTCGGTATGTCGGACATCATGGGCTCGGATAGGGTCTGAGTCTCTCGAAGTTTGACCGCAATCCTGCCGACCTGCGCGAACACGCGTCGCCATCAACAGCATGGGTCCCGAAATGAAACGGGGCGCCAAGGCGCCCCGTTTCGGTCATTCCCCGTCTATGCTACATCGACCAGGAGTGTCCAGCCGGCTGCGGCGCGCCGCGGAAAGCCTCATGGCTCGGATCGACCAGCAGATTCTTGTAGGTCTTGCCGTCTTTCATGACCAGCAGGAGATTCTGCTCCTCCAGAATCAGCTTGATGTCCCTGGTGGGATCTCCTCTGTAGATCAGCAGGTCGGCCCACGCGCCTTGCTCGATGACTCCGAGCTTCGCCTCGATGAATGGGTTGCGGGCCGGCCCCACGTTCTCGCGCAGGAACTGCCCCGGCGCCGAGGTGGACATCTTCATGGTCTCGAGCGAGGTGTACCGAAGTTCCTCGGGTAAACCGGCCGCCGGGGTCGTCACATTGACCAGCGCGTTGTGCCAGTTATCCCAACCGAACATGTCGGAGCCATTGAAAGTTTTGATTTCGTACTTCTTCATCAGGCGGATAGCGTTCTTGACGCCTTCGCAGACGAGTTTCCCCTTACGCTTCATTATCTCCGTGTACCAGTCAGGATACTCGCCGCAGAGGAGCGTGTAGCCACCGTATGGCTGGAATGACCACCAGACGCCCTCTTTTTTCATGCGCTTCACGGTCGGCTCCGTAACCAGAAAGCCGTGCTCGAAGCTTTTCACGCCCGCATCCAACGATTTCATGTACGCTGCATCGGTGTATGCATGGATGGCCACGTAGGTTTGATATTCTGACGCTACGTCGACGGCCGCCTTGACCTCATCGAGGGTCGGCGAGTTCAGCTGCAGCGGATCGAACTCGCTGGCCACGCCGCCACCGGCCATGACCTTTAGAAAGTCTGCGCCGTTGCGCAGGTTCCAGCGTGCCTGGCGGAGCCATTCGGCACGCCCGTCGACGACCGCCGTGTTTCCGACCAGTTCCTGATAATCCTTTATGCCGGGTCCCTCGATGGGCGTTCCCCAATCGCTGTGCCCGCCCGTGGGACCGATAGCCGGGCCACTCGTATAAATTCGTGGACCGGGAAAAATGCCCCCGTTGACGGCCTTTTTGATTCCGATGCTGTTACCGGCGATGTCGCGGATCGTCGTGAAGCCGCTTCGCAGCAGATACTCCGCCGCACGCGATGCGTGTGCCCCCTGCACATACGCGTCGATCTGATTACCCGCCGCGGTTCCGCCGTTTAGCAGCAGGTGTTGATGCATGTCGATGAGACCGGGCGTGAGCGTCCCACCTTTGCCGTCGATCACTCTCGCATCGGGCGCACTGATGTTCTTGGCGACCTTCTTGATCTTGTTGCCTTCGACCAGCACATCGGTGGCTTTTGCAACCTTGTCGCTGGTTCCGTCCCACACGTCGACATTGGTTATCAGAATCAGCGATGACGCCTTCTGCTCCGCGCTTGCGGGCAATGGCAGATTCACTGCCCCCAAGAACAGAATGGCAGTAATCACGGTGAGCATCGAATAGGTGCGCATGAGCATGTCCTCCTCCGCTTTTCACGCACTTGCGTAACAATCAGGCATCGCCCGGCTTTCGACGGCGGCGTCCGTGACACAATATCCCGGCTGACTGCCGGGAACCTTCCCGATTGTGTCGGTATCGGCGTTTATCCGTTTCAAAATGCAAGAATCTCGGGCAATGTCTGAGTTCGATTGTTATATTCGCGGCCATGGAGGTGGTCGAACCGCAGACTGAAAATCGGGGCCAGGCGCCCCTGCCGCTCGTTCGTCTGAGCCTGATTCTGCCCTTCATCGAGGCGCTCGACCGGCGAATGCTCGATGCGGACGCGGTGCTCACCGCCAGCGGGCTCGCCCGGGCGACAGTTCTCGATCCGGACGTATTCGTCCCTGTGGTGGTCATCCATCGGTTTCTCGAAGATGCGGCACGCGCGGCAGCCGATCCGTATCTCGGCGTCGCCGTGGGTGAATCGATGGACCTGGCTGATTGGCCGCCATTTGCCGATGCGGTCTCCCGATCGGCCACGCTGATGGAGTTCCTCACGCGCTTGATTTGCGCCGTCAAGGGTGAGGCATCTTCCGCGCGCCATACGCTGGAAGTGGGCGCCGAGTTTGCGATCTATCGGGAGACGCGCACCACCAAGCAGGAGATCGCGCCCGCCCAGAACGATGCCTTCACCGCCGCCTATACGCTTCGACTGCTACGAGAAGCGACGGGACCTGGCTGGTATTCAAAAGACGTGAGGCTGACGGTGTGCGATCCGCGGGTGATTCCAAGCGGGTACCACGGTGTCAGGGTTATTGGCGGCGACTGGCTGGGGATGAGCGTCCGGTTTCCCACGCAGTGGCTCCTGCAGTCTCTGGATCAGCGCGCCCTGGTCAAGGCCTCTGTCGGGCCGGAAAATCGGCTTCACACCCCCGTGGATTTTCTGGAGTCTCTTCGCCGGACGCTGATACTTCATCTCGAAAGAACGGATTTGAACGTCGATTTCGTCTCGCGCCTGGTCGGTGTCAGCCGACAAGCATTGCAGCGCAGACTGAAAGCCAGTGGCACGACGTTGTCAGCCGAGCTGGTGCGGCTCAAGAAGGAGCGGGGCACAGAGGCTCTGGCGCAGTCGACAAAGCCGATCACCGAGATTGCGGCGTCGCTGGGATTCTCCGATCCCACGAGCTTTACGCGAGCGTTCAAGCTCTGGACCGGGCAGTCGCCGAGGGAATATCGAAAGAGTCACAGGAGCCGACAGTGAGAGCTGCAAGGTGCAGGCAGATATCGATCCCGACGAGGTACGGCTTGCTGGAGAAATTGCTGATCTTCGCATTCTTGGTGCTCGCGACCGGCCAGCACGCGACAGGGCAACAGTCGACGCATGACGACAGCCAAAGAGCGGAGAGCGCCGGCAGCCCCGGGTTCGGAGGTCCCGACTCGGTGGGCGACGTGATTGCAGAGGATCGCGCGCCGAGCGAGCCTGTCATTCGGCTCCCGGCTCTGGAGCAGGCCCGCAAGGACTGGTTCGAGTGGAAAGACCGGGTGCAGGAAGAGCACGGTCTCGCCTTCGGTTTCGACTACACGGGCATCATCCTGGGCGCCTCGGAGAGCATCGGCGATGACCGGGCTTCCGGCGGAATTCTGCGATCGTTTGGTTCCTGGGACCTGCTCGGTCGCGGCACCGCCAACACCGGCGCTTTTATCTGGAAAGTGGAGCACCGCCACCGCTACGGAGACATTCCCCCGAATGCGCTGGCATCAAGCATCGGCTACGTGGGGCTTTTCGAGCCGCCTTTCAGCAATCAGGGCTTGCGCTTCACGAATCTTTACTGGCGGCAACGTTTCTCAGGCGGCCGAGCCTCCATTATCGGTGGGTTCCTCGATACCACCGACTACGTGGACACGTTCGCCTTGGCGAGCCCCTGGACGGGATTCATGAATTTCGCGTTCAGTACCGGCACGACGACGATTCCGGTTCCTGACGATGCGACACTGGGTATCGCCGGCGCCACTATGCTCGGGAAAAGTTTCTACGTCATCGCCGGATTGACCAACGCCAACTCTGATCCCAAAAGTCCTTTCAGCGAGGTCGATTCGTTTTTCAGCGATAACGAGTACTTTACCAGCGTCGAGCTGGGTTGGACGGCGGAGCACAGTCGCATTTACCTTGATAACGCACATGTCACCCTGTGGCATGCAGATTCCCGCGACAAGGCCGGCGTTCCGAGCGGGTGGGGCGCCGCGTTCAGTGTCGTGCGCTATCTGGGGGAGCGATGGATGCCGTTCGTGCGTGGCGGCTTTGCGCAAGACGGCGGTACTTTTATGGAAAAGTCCGTGAGCTTCGGTGTGGGTTACGACGTCGTCCCGAAACGCGGCCTGCTCGCTCTCGGATTCAACTGGGGACAGCCGAACAAGGACACATTTGGCCCGGGAATCGGCGACCAGTACGCGTTGGAGCTTTTCTATCGATTACAGGTCACCGAGCAGTTCACGGTCACCCCCGATATCCAGTTCATCGGCAATCCGGCACTGAATCCCAGCGAGGATTCGATCTGGGTGGTCGGCCTGCGTGCACGCCTGGCGATCTGAGCTCGGTGCTCGGCGAAGCGTCGATGGAAGACCGACGCCCGAGGCCGGTGTCAGCTAATCCTTTGCGGCCCCAAAGACTTTTTCGAGAATCTTGCTGGAGCGCTTGAGAGGATCGCGGCGAATGGCGGCCTCTTCCCGGGCAAGGTAGTAGAAAATCCCGTCCATGGCTTTTTCGACAACGTATCGTCCGAGGTCCGCTTTCACGTCCGGCACNNTACTGGGCCATGGCCTCGTCATAGGCTCTTATGGCTCCGACATCGGCGAGGCTGTCCTCGACGATTGGCGCCATCTCCCGCGCAAGGGGTGCGGACATCTTCGCCTCGAAGTATCGTGTTGCCGCGTCGTCCGGCCCCTCGAGAATGCGTCGTACGTCTCCGAGCGTCATCTCCTCGATGCTGTCGATGAACAACCGGCGGGCTCTCGGAGCGGCGCTCTCGGCAGCCCGGTTCAAACGCAGCTCGAGGTCGTCCATGACCGCGGACATTCCCACCGCCGCCAGGGTGGACTGCACCGTTCTCAGGCTGTCCGGCAGGGGAATGTGCACCAGGGGATCCGCGTTGAAGCCGTCGGCGACCCCGAGCCGGGCAACCACGCGATCGGTGCCGACCCGCAGGGCCTCCCTGACACCCGCCGCCATCTCGTCAACGCTCAGCGTGCCCGCGCCCCTCTCGTCTTCGATGAGCTTCTCCCAGAGCCGGCTGCCTTGCTCGAGCCATTCAGACTGTGCGCCGGCGTGGGGAGCAGGGGCAAGCGCAAGGACAACGAGCAAGGCGAGCGCCGGCACGACGCGCGGCATGGCCGAAGGCTGAAAACGTGTGGTTGTTCGCATGGTTTCCTTGCCGATAGGCCGGTTCAGATAGTCGCAGCCGATGGACCGGCGTGGCTGCTCAGACAACTATAGAAGAACGAGCGCGGGTCCTGGGCGACGGCCCGTCGCGCGGGCTACCGGCTCGGCGGACTTTGGCGGGGTATCGCCCGGCAACCAGGCGTTCAGTCGATGGCTTCGAAGTGCTGCTCGACCGGATCGTAGACGTGCAGCGTGCACGAACGGATGTCGATGTACCAGCCATGCAGACGCAGCTGCCCGTCGCTGACCCGCTGGCTGATGAGGGGGAAAGTCATCAGATTTTCCAGCGACACCAGCACCGCGCTCTGCTCGCACATGCGCGCTTTCTCCTCTATCGAGGCATCTGGCATGGTGCCTTCCACGCGAAGCCGGGCGGAGCGAACCAGGCTCATCCAGGGTGCGACGAACTGATTATCCTCGCCGCCATCCCCACGGGCCTCGAACAGGGAGCGGATGCCGCCACAGTGCGCGTGGCCCAGCACGATGAGGTGCGCCACCTGCAAGTGCCCGACCGCGTACTCGAGCGCAGCGCTGGTGCCATGATAGGCGCCCTCCTGCTCACAGGGCGGCACCAGGTTGGCCACGTTACGAACGACGAACAGATCGCCGGGCTCGGCCTGCAGCACGTTTGCCGGATCCACCCGGGAATCGGAGCAGGCGACAACCGCGACCTTGGGGCTCTGGCCCTGGTCCACGAGCGCCTCGTAGGTGGCGCGCTGCTGCTGGAAGCGCCCGGCTCGAAAAGCCTTGAAACCGCTGGTGAGCTTCGCGATGGGATCCATGTGCAAAGAGCTCCCTGAATGCTTTCTGGTCTCGAGCGGACTACCGGCGTCGCCAAGCTGGGTGAGGAGCTTTCGATCGCCTCAACAACGCTGAATGAACGCGTGCGGGGCGCTTATCGCACTCTCCACGCTTGGACTCTGCGCAGCAGGCCGCGGGTGACGAACAGGTGTAATAGTCGCACCGTTATGCAAGCGTAGACGATGAGCATCGCCATTGCCGCGGCCGCGGCCGTTTCGCCCAGCTCGTCCATGTGAATGGCGGCCACCGAGGCGACCTTGGTGGTGGGCGCATAGAGAAAGATAAGCGCCGACACGGTGGTCATGGCGTTCAGGAACAGATAGATCGAGATATCCAGGATGGCGGGCATGCAGACCGGCACCGTTACCTTGAAGAAGCTTCGGTAGAGCGGAATTTTCAAAGACGCCGAGACCGATTCGAATTCCTTGTCCATCTGCTTGAGAGCCGTGACTGCCGTCAAGTGTGAGACGGTGTAGAAATGCGTCACTGTGTTCATCACCAGTATTATCATGGTGCCGTAAAGAAAGCCGAGCGGATTGGCGGGGTGATTGAAAAAGAAAATGTATGAAAGACCCAGCACCAGACCCGGGACCGCCAGCGGCAACAGCGCGAGGAACTGAATGGCCTGGCGGCCGAGCGAGGACCCGCGTGGTTTCTCGACAATGTAAGCCCCGGTGAATATGAGAGAAGTTCCAATGACGGCGGTGCAGCCGGCAAGGATGAGAGAGTTGTAAAAATTGCTCCATCCGAAGCCCTCGAATTCGAAGTAAAAGTGTTCTAGCGTGAGCTCCAGGTTATACGGCCACAATTTCACCAGTGCGGCGAACTGCGCCATGCCGATAACGGCAAGAATGAGCGCCGTGATGATTAAGCAGTAGATCAGCATTGCTCTGTCGAGCCATCGACTCGGTTTTGGCTCGTATGGAACTGCCCGTGCTGACAACAATGCGACCTGTTTGCGGGTCACAAAACGATCTATACCGAAGGCGACGACTGCAGGTATCAGCAGGACCATGCATACGACGGCGCCCATTTCGAAGTTCTGCTGACCGACGACCTCTTTGTATATGTCGGTGGCGAGCACGTTGAAATTGCCACCGATGACCTTCGGTACGCCGAAATCGGTGAAAACGAGAATGAAGACGACGAAGATCGCACTGATCAGCCCGTAACGGGCGCCGGGGAGCGTGACTGTAAAAAATACCCTCAGGCCTTTCGTCTTGAGCGCCTCCGCTGCTTCGTAAAGACGCCCATCGGAGAGCGAGAGCGCTGTCGCGATGATTAGAACGGCATGCGGAAAAGTCCAGAATACGGAGGCTATTACGATTCCGATGGGCCCGTAGATTGAATGTCCCATCATGAGGTCTTTGAGCACCCCCTGGTTTCCAAACCAGTAAACCAGCGCAATGGCTTTCAACAAAGACGGGCTCAACAGCGGAACGAATGCCATTACCCGGAAGAATCCCTTGAATGGCATGCGCGTGCGCGTCAGGGCGTATGCGTACGCAAAGGCGAGGATGATGACAATGATTGTCGATAACGCGGCGACGAAGAAACTGTTGTAAATGGATTGGAATAACGCCGGTGTTTTGAAATAGAGGGCGTAGTTGGCGAGGCCTACGAACTCTCCGTTGATGTTCTGCACGCTCCGCGAGATCATCATGAATAACGGCACGATGAGCGTCACGAGGAAATAGACGCCGAAGACGATGAGAGCGCCGCGAACCACCCAGTCGTCGGCATCGAGGACGGTGCGGCGGCGGGTGGCGACGACGGCCTGGGTGGTGGCGCTCACGGATCAGATCTCGCCCCGGTAGAGGCGTATGCAATCGGGCGGGATTCGAATCCGCAGCCGGCGCCGCGGCGCAAACGAAAGGCGCTGCACCAGGCTTTTCGGCACGTCGGCGCGCAGCTCGTGCTCGCCAAGCGCTGCGCAACGAAGATAAAGCCTTATGTAAGAGCCCAGAAACTCGATCTCCTGGATGGTGACCTCGAAAGCGTTGGCCCCGGCTTCGTCGTCGTCGAGGACCACGATGTCCTCCGGGCGAATGGCGGCTGTCAGCCGTTGCCCGGTGTCGAAGCTGGCGGCGTCGCACTGAAGTGACAGCTCTTCACAGCGTAGCGACGACTTTTCCGTGACGGTGATTGGGAGAAAGTTCATGACGCCGATGAAATCCGCGACGAAGGGGCTCGCGGGCTCGTCGTAAATCTGATTGGGAGTGCCAATCTGCTCGACCCGCCCATGGCTCATGACGAAGATGCGGTCGGCCATGGTCAGGGCCTCTTCCTGGTCGTGGGTGACCATGATGGTGGTCACCCCGAGGCGCTTCTGCAGATCGCGAATCTCACGGCGAAGATGCGCCCGCACCTTTGCGTCCAGGGCCGACAGCGGCTCGTCGAGCAGCAGCACCTTGGGCTTGGTGACCAGCGCCCGCGCCAGCGCCACCCGCTGCTGCTGGCCGCCGGAGAGCTGACCGNNTGACGTGTCAGGTCTACCAGGCTCAGCAGGCTCGCCACACGCTGCTCGATTTCGGACGCCGCCATCTGCTTGTTGATAAGACCGTAGGCAACGTTGTCGAAGACGCTCAGATTGGGAAAAAGGGCATAGGACTGGAAGACGATGCCAAAGTCACGCTTCGACGGCGGCAGCCAGGAGACGTCTACGCCGCTCTGACGAATGATGCCCTCGGTCTGAAATTCGAGACCCGCAATG